>Ga0302251_1000255_pt1 | contig 59441 bp, 61 predicted proteins | sample AAG_RA_Gln_MG_FD_193534 | JGI IMG/M metagenome (GOLD analysis project Ga0302251, IMG submission 193534) | Enriched activated sludge microbial communities from anaerobic digester in WTTP, New Holstein, Wisconsin, United States - AAG_RA_Gln | ecosystem: Engineered > Bioreactor > Anaerobic >... | reverse complement strand
CCACTTACACTCAACTCCAAAAAATCCCCTTGAAGCTCAGACTTTTTATGTCCAACGCCCCAAAGGGATTCGTTTCTTTTTGCCGATTGTCATTATACCGCTTGATCACTTAACGCTCACATTGCCGCTGACTGTGGACAGCTCCAGCGTAAACTGTCCGCTGCCGGCCGTCGCTTCGATGCGGCGATCTTCAATGACTTTATCCTTTGCCTCAGGGCGTTCGAGTTCAAGGGTCCCCGAAGTGGTCGAAAGTTTGATTTCATGGTTGAGAGGTTCCGTGCTGGTCAGCGCAATGTCACCCGACGTCGTCTCCATGCGTCCGTTTCCACTGAGCGCCGCAAGTTTCAGCATCATTGCTCCGGACACGGTCTTCACATCCAGCTGGTCTGCACTGCCAAGGAATTCCACGTCGCCGCTGACTGAACCCAGTTCAACGTTCCATGCCTCCAGCCCTTCTACGTAGACTCTTCCCGAAACTGATCCGGCGGAGACATTGCCCTCAAAAGGCGCTGTCCCTGGCGAACGGAGCTTGACCGCTCCGGAGACGCTTTGCAGCTCAAGATCACCGGACAGCGACTCCGGTATTTTGACCGTTAATCTCAGGTTAGCGGATGTAAAGGAATGCGGCAGGGTCAGCCCCCGGTCTATGTCGATCTCCAGCCGTCCGCTGTCTAACTCGTGGATCCGTATTTTGGGCATCTCTGTATCCAGCGGCGCGGCGTAAGTTCCTGTCAGCTTGATTTCAATATCCTCTCTGGCTTCACGGGTCACCTCTACGGACTCAAATACAGTTTCTATGGCCAGTCCATGGGTCGCGTTCTCGCTGCCAACCTCCACTGTCCTGGTCTCGTCCAGTTCAAAACGCTGACTCCCGGCAAGGGGTGAGAAATCCTCGCCCTGCAGTCTGTCGATCAGTCCCGGTCCGGCTTCACGCAGTGCCAGCATTGCAATGCCGCCGCCAATCAAAAGCGCCGCAATCAGCCAAAGCGCAATTTTTCTCATTTGGATTACCTTCTTCTTTATAAATTTGCAGGAGATACAAGGCGCCCCTGCTTAGTCACCTGTACTTATCAGTTTTGCCTGATGATCTTGACGTTGAGCTTCAAATATTTCAGTGTCACTTGGTAGAACAGTTGGGTCAGTTTGATCGCCGCGAGAAAAATCAAACCTCCCAGTGCTGCAATGGCTACCCCTGCACCTAAAACGGCAACAATTAAAGTGCCTCCAACAATCCCGGCCGGGATCAGTGCAGGCGCGAATGCCACCGAGCCCGTCACTGCCGCTACAATTCCGCCAAATACCAGACCAATGCCCGCAATAATCAACGATACAGCTACCGCGTAGACCGCGATCAGTATGCCCACCAGTGCCAGGTAAGGGCCAAGAATGAAGATGATATTAAAAAGTCCGAGACCTATAGACGCCAGTACCGCTCTAAACAAATTTACAGAGCTGGGTTTTTCCTCCGCCCGCTGGATCACTTTGCTCAGTCGGAATTGTTTCGCGACGACTTCCGGCCTGCCCAGCTGTTCGAGGATGGCTTCCTCTGTCTCACCGCTCTCGAGGGCCGCGTCAAAGTGCTCCTCATAATCGTACAAAATGTCATTGAGCTCTGCCTCCGGCATGCCGGAAAGCGCGCTTTTAAGCTGAGTCAGATAAGTCTGCTTGTTCATTCCCCGTGCTCTCCTTCCACAATTAAGTTGACACCCGTTACAAACCGCCGCCATTCCGCTGCAAGGGCGGCCTGCTCCTGACGCCCCCGCTCCGTCAGCGTGTAATACTTACGCGGCGGCCCCTCAGAAGACTCCTTAAGATACGTCGTAAACATGCCGTCATCCATCAGCCTTCTCAATAAAGGATAAATAGTGCCCTCTGATATAGAGATATTTTTCGAAATCTCCTGAACCAGTTCATAGCCATAGCAGTCCCTGTGGCTCAGAATCGACAGTACGCACAGCTCCAGAACACCCTTCTTGAATTGTATGTTCACAGAGGATCGCCTCTTTTCTACTTTTTCATGGTTACAGCATATCACAGGGTACCTTATTATGCAAGGTAGAAAGTATTAAAAGAGTGTTAAAAACACCAGAATGGATCAATGGGCTAAAGGCTGCGCGGATAACTTCAAAGCTGGTGACGCGGACAACTATTAAGTTGGTGCCTGTCACCAACTCAATTTTTGTACCGGAGTTGAACCCAGAAAGCACTGGAAACACACACTTTCTAAAAATACAAACCAGCACGTTCCCCTTTCCCAACCACACCCAGCACCAGTCACCCGGCATACTGCCCTCCGCGTCACAAAACTGCCTGCCCCAGCGCCGCGTCCCCATTCTCTTTGAAGTGTGCGCCCCAGGGCGCACTGGGTCATTCGACCTGTTGCGGACAAAATCGTAACGAAAGCGAAAACTAAATCACTCCAAACAAAAACCAAGTACAAAGCAAAAACGCCGCTTAACCCGGAATCCCGAATCAAGCGGCGTTTTAATTGTTATAGCTATCAATCTTTTAAGCTGGAACCTTTCAAAAGAAAAAACCTCTTAACACTTAAACGGTTTACTCAACCAACCTATTTCTTTATGATCTCGTTCAAAGCGGCAACTGTACCTGCAAAGCCCTGAAGGTCTGAAGGGACAATAATTTTCGTTGCCTGGCCGTCCGCCATTTTTTCAAGGGCTTCAAAGCTCTTGATGGCAATGACCGCAGGGTCCGCGCCAGCTTCACGAATCATTTCAATGCCCTTGGCTTTAGCACCCTGGACCTTGATAATCGCTTCCGCTTCACCTTCCGCCTCGCGAATCTGAACTTCCTTCTTAGCTTCAGCCCGGAGAATCGAGGATTGCTTTTCGCCTTCTGCTTCGAGAATCATAGACTCTTTAGTACCTTGTGCCACGAGAATCTTGGAATTCTTTTCACCTTCCGCACGAATAATGGACTCACGACGCTCACGCTCAGCGCGCATCTGTTTTTCCATGGCGTTCTGAATATCTTCAGGCGGAATGATGTTCTTGACTTCAACGCGGTTGACCTTGATGCCCCATGGGTCCGTTGCTTCGTCCAGGATCGCGCGCATCTGGGTATTGATCAGGTCTCTGGAAGTCAGCGTCTCGTCCAGTTCCAGTTGACCAATAATGTTTCTGAGGGTCGTCGCCGCGAGGTTTTCAAGGGCGACAATAGGACGGGCAACCCCATAGGAGTAAAGCTTTGGATCTGTGACCGCATAGTAAATGACCGTGTCAATTTTCATGGTGACGTTGTCTTTGGTAATGACCGGCTGAGGTGGGAAGTCAACGACGTTCTCCTTCAAAGAAACGCGGTTTGCAACGCGATCAATGAAAGGAATCTTAAAATGGAGACCCACGCTCCAGGTTGTCAAAAAGGCGCCAAGGCGCTCAATGACATAAGCCTGAGCCTGCGGTACGACTCTGATGTTGGTGATGATCAACAAAATCGCAAAGAGAAAGAGCAGTGCTGGAATGATGAGTTTAAAGATGTCCATTAATGTAAGCCTCCCTTTTATTCTGATACAATACTTGATCTCGACCTGATTGGACTAATCCAAATCACGCCTTTTTAACAATGAGCTTAACGCCTTCCACCGCCACAACTTGAACCTTCACCCCAACTTCAATGGGCTCTCCATCTTCAGACAAGGCGCTCCAAATTTGGCCGTTGATTTTGACCTGACCGGTTGCATAGCGCTCTATGGCTATCATCACAGGTCCGCTCTGTCCAATCACAGCCTCGACATTGGTTTTTTCACTGCCAATGTGGAGAAAATTTTTAGCCAGAGGCTTGGTGAAGTAAATCAGAACCGCGGCCGATACAAGAAAGACGCCAATCTGAACAGGCACAGACAATCCAAACATTGCCGCCAGAAGCGCAATCAGCGCAGCACCTGCAAACCAGATGGTGGTGAGACCCATGGTCAGTGCTTCTAAAACTGCGAAAATGATGATGAGCGCGATCCAGATGACAGATGGACTCAAACTGGTTAGGAAACTCATGTGGGCTCAACTCCTCTTGGTTGAAACTTTTGTGCACTTCTCCTCTATATTACCCAACAATTCTTAAATTACCATTAAAAAAACCTTGATGTTGGCGCATTCTTTAAAATATTCGCCCATTTATGAACCTTTTCGCGCGGTATCGGGCGGCCAAACTTAAAAAAGGTGGAGAAGGCCACCGCGCCTTCTTCACCCCTTCCGCTGCTTCAATGAGAAGAAGCGGCCGTCGCTCCCTGGACGGCCGCTTCCTCCTGGTCCTTCACTGGACCGGATTCCCTTTCGAACTCAAACTCAAATTAAACTCTAGACCATTGCCACCTTAAACGTATAGGTGGACGCCGTGACATTGTCCGGTGCGACAACTTTCACCGTGATGACCTGGCCATCTCTGACAGCAATCTTGTTGCCGGAGCGGTAGGCTGCTGCCTTGCCGTCCACCGTAATGGACGCCGCTTTCGTAGACATGGAGGTAGGAATGACAGTGACGGTGCTGTTAGCCTTAGGCACTTTGACCGTGTAATCGTAAGCCCAAGGATTGAAGCGGTTTTGAAGCGCGTTCTTCACTGCGATTTCCTTGCCCGCCCAGGTGAACGACGCGCCCGGTGCAGCGTATTCCACGGTTTTTCCGACCAATTCTCCGCCGACAAATTCGATGTTGGACAGAACAGAATATTTGACATGACCGCCAAAGTTGTAATTGACACCCTCATTCGCGGCATCCGCCATGTATGGGCGCACCTTGAGGTCCGAGGCCGAGGATAAGAACTCAGCATTGTCACCCATAACGCCTGTGAGCTTGATGGCACACCAGTTGGTGCCATCTTTCCACATGTCGCCAATCATGGTCGTTCTCGTTCCCGGTGCGTCTGTACCCCCGCGCAGGGATGGTCGGCAGCCGCCTTCGCCCTTGTCCACGACCTGCTGCAGCGCCGCCTCATAGAGCTTCAGGTTGTTGTCGCTGAGCGGTGACTCATCGTGACCCGTGAAGAGCTTGTCCGACTTGCCCCCATCTTTGGTGTATTTCGAGTAAGCTTGCTGGACAAAGGAAAGAAGGAGATCCGGCGGCATACCCGCTACACCGACGTTGTCCGCTGAGCCCGCACGGGTACAGCCATAAAAGTCAGACGCGAACAGAAGCCCATTTTTGCTGTCGTGAATCGCGACGTTGCCATTGGCATGGCCCGGGAGCGCAACAACTTCAAAGAGGATCCCTCCGCCAAGGTCGAACTTCATGCCATCTTCAACATTCTTAACTTTAGCCTGTGATTCCGGTGTGGAGAAGATTGGCTGGAACGGGCCTGAAGTGGAAGATGTAGACGCCCAGCCCCGCTCATTCAAGTAGACATCGACCCCCGCGTTCATGAAGTTCATAGCCTGGGCATCATGGTCCCCGTGCTCATGACCTATGATCAGGATATACGGTTTTGTAGCGAAACCATCGACAAACGTCTTCAGGTTCTTCTTGTCCGCAGGGGTTTGCAGCGCGTCAAAGACTATGCCGCTTGTCGGCCCTTCTATGTACCATGCCAGCGGCCTGACTGACTCAGAATCGTTGCAGATCCTGAAGATCGCCGGGCTGACAGACGTCTTCTTCGCCATCTGGAGCACCTGGAAATCGTCAATGAGCGGCCGGTGCAAATTCCACGTGAAGGTCTGGACCGGGCTGGCAGCCATGCCGTCTTTGAATGCGACAGCTTTATAGGTCACGACGCGATCCGTCGGCACGGGCTCATCCGGACCGCCGCCGCGAGTGCCAATCATTTCCATGATATGCCCTTTGGTTTCGACCGTGTAAACCTCACTGTCCGCGGTAGGCTCCGAGCCATCCGTGGTGTAGTGAATGGTCGCCCCAGGCGTCGGACAGTAGAGCTTGACATAGCGTCTGGGCGCGACAGAATTCGGTTTAGGCAGCGCTTGAACAGGCGCGACCATGGCCCCCGTTATTTTACTGAAGAGCACTTCCATTTCGTCCACGGTCAGCGCTCGCTTCGGCTGGAAAAGCTGGTCTGAAGCAATTGTCAAATATCCCAGCACCGCCAGCGTATTGACACTGGCTCTCGCGTATGCAGAAATCGAAGCCTCATCCTTAAAGAACCCTGTTTTGGTGGTCAGCGGCAGATGAAATGCCTTCACCAGCATGACGGCTGCGTCCTGACGGGCCAACTGCGCATTCGGGTCGAAATAGCCGTTGCCAATGCCACTGGTCACACTTTCCTCATAAGCCGTCTCAATTTGCTTGCCGTAGCGGTCTGCCGTCTTGACATCCTTGAACTGCTTGAGGGGCGCCTTCCAAATGTCGTTGTACTGCGTTGGGTGCGGCCAGGCAAAATAATTGGAGATTTTGCCGATGAATTCCGCACGCGACACCCCATTCGCAAGAGGCGCCTCGACGTCCGCAAACACCGTATAGCCCGGAAGAGCGCTTGAAACAGCAATCCCTGCGGCCCCCACAGCCATGCCCTTCAGGAAGTTTCTTCTGGAGAGTCCCTCTTCCGAAAGCCCGAGGGTTTCCATTCTGTTCTCTTTTTGATCGGTTGTCTTGTCTTTAGTCACAACTCCTACCTCCTCAGTCCTTGATGATCCTTCACCACTGATCTTAATAATAGCGGCTGTCAGACCGCATTGTTGCCGCTTCAGCGCCCCAGGCAGATCCTTATCGCACGTTCGTTCCCCAACCCTTAAAGGATCTTCGCCTGGGGCAACCCAATCAACCAGTTTCAGCGGCCGCCAGCTTTCGCCGGAACAGCAGACTGCTGATCCAGGTGCTGATTTCAAAAAGCACCAGCATCGGCACAGCAATCAACACTTGTGACGTCACATCCGGCGGCGTTATGATCGCCGCAATGATGAAAACGCCTAAAATGACGTATTTTCTGTTTTTTCTCAAAAATCTCGGATTAAGAATGCCCAGCTGCGTCAACAGGAGGATGACAATAGGCATTTCGAAGACAAGTCCAAAGGTCACCATTGTGTTGACGAAGAAATTCAAATAGCTCTGAATGGACACCATGGCCTTGATGCTCTGCCCGCTCCCTATGCTGCCTCCGTTCAGTCCCGCAAAATACTTCAGCGTGAAAGGCAGCACGACCTCATAGGCGAAGAAGCTGCCAAGAACAAACAGCGCCATGCCAAAGGTCATCACAAAAGCTGCCGCGGTGCGTTCACGGCGCGTCAATCCGGGTCGAATGAACTGCCAGGTCTGTAAACTGATGACTGGAAATGCGACGACAATGCCGCAAATAATCGCGATTCTTATGTAAGCGATCAGCAGTTCCGCCGGCGCGACGTAAATGAATTCGAAATCCTTGGCTTTGCCCACCAGATGCTTAATGACGAACTCCGACCTTGCCAGGCACGCGCTCATGGCGGCGACAAAGCAGATCGCGCTGACCACCAGCCGTTTTCTCAACTCGTTCAGATGAGAAATCAGCGTCGTTGTTTTATTGGCTGGCATGGCCTTCTTCAGCCCTCTTCCCGCTCGGTCAGAGGTTCAGCTTCCGCCTTGGAAATGCTCCTCTTAAAGTTGCCGATGGTCTGTCCAACCGCCTTCCCCAGCTGCGGCAGCTTGGTGGGCCCAAAGATCAACACCGCAATACCAAAGATGACCATCAACTCAGTTGTTCCAAATCTTCCCATGACTCTGCCCCTTCCTGACTCACTAAGATTTTGTCACCCATTACACGGTCTCAATTCCCGATCCCATTACGTCGATTCCCGCTCAACCGTCTCTTCCGCTCCGAACAAAGATCCGCTGTCCAGGTCCTTCTCAATGGTGCTCGCATAACGTTTGAGAGAGCCAATGGAACGTCCGGCTAATTTGCCAAGCTCCGGCAGCTTTGAGGGTCCAAAGATGACCAAAGCCACAGCAAAGATCAGTATGAGCTCTGTAGTCCCTATTCCTGACAAAGAAGATCACCTCCGCCGATTGTTTTGTCATTTGAGAACCCGGTGTCAGACACCGAGTTTCACATTGACGCTTCAGCTCCACCAGGATTGGAACGATTTTGCTGATACCAACACCATAGCGAAATCCTGGCAGCAGCATAAGCACCAGGATAGCGAAAGCTGTATCAAATAGACCTTTCCCCTGTTTCAATTCAGAGCATTTTGTTTCAATATTCTGCTTATTGGCATTCTGCGCTGTATCAGACCCTCACATTATGCACAATCCATGTTATAATCATATCCAGCAACATTTCCTTCTATAGAGTGGAAAGGAGGACCGAAATAATGCAACTGCGCTCGTTTTTTTCAAACCGGCTGTTCATTAAAATGCTGATGTACTTCAGCACACTGCTGATTCCCGTCCTCCTCATCGGCATCCTCTTCTATAATTATTCGGTTTCTGAGGCAAAGAAGGACTTTAGCCAAAACATTACAAAGAATCTTGAGTTTTCTATGGAGCGCATTGACCATTCTGTTCAAATGGCAGTGGACGCCAGCCTCAATCTGATGATGGAAGATGCTTTTTTCGAGCCCGTCATGAGCTCACCTGAAATGAGCACAGAACAAAAACGCCACTTTGAAAGCATGATTCAAGCCATTGTCAAAAGCCAGAATATCTCCAACTACTTCATTGACAACCTCTTCGTCTTTAGAGACAGTGACTGGGTGTTTAGGAGCGCCGGTCCGGAAACCTTTGACCGCTTCTTCAGAGAGCTTTACTGGTTTGAAAAATATCCGGTTCCTTTTTGGAAAACTTATCTGACCAGGCCTTCAGCGGTTCAATATCTGTCTCCGACCTTGATTAAAACCTCAAGCGGCAGCACAAAAACCGTGATCCCCACGGTTGCTGTAGAGCACAGTCCCAAAGGCAACATAGCGGTCGTCGCATGCCTTTCCACCAGCGCAATCCACGAGACCATCCGCTCCAACATGATTTATCCCGAAACGGAATTTATCTTACTGGACACGGAGGACAATATCATAACCAGCAGCCGGGATGACCTATGGAACGGCGACGCTGTCGAAAGGCTCAAGGCGCTCCGTGCAGCCGGCCCCTCCGAACTCGTCCCTCTGGAATGGCAAGGCGAAAATTACCTGGTTTCTGCTTTGTCTTCCGAGCGTCTTGAATGGACCTATTACACCATCACGCCGAGCTACTATTTCAGAGCCGAAGCCAACAATGTCCTTTCCGTCACCTTTTGGACGAGCATTGCGATCATTTTGCTCGGCATAGGCCTGGCCCTGGTATTCAGCGTCAGACTCTACAGCCCCATCAACACTATAAGGGAAATCCTTATGCAAAGCGGCGGCAGCGAAGGAACAGGCGGGGCTGCAGCGAAACATCAGAATGAGTTTGAGCTCATACAGTCCGCCCTCCATGTGCTGCTCAGCGAAAAAACCGCCTACTCCGATAAAGTCCACGAGCTGTCCTCCGAGTATCTGGACAACGCATTTATACAGTTGCTGCGCGGCCATTCCCTGGATCCCATTAAAAAATTCAGGACATTGATTCGGGATGACCTCCGGTTCACGACCGAGACGTTTCTCTGTTTCTCAATAGTCTTCGACTTTAACGAGCGCTTCTTTACAAAAATTGAGCGCCAGGAACGGCACCATGTCCTGGAAAGTATCAAGATTATTATACTGGAGGCATTGGCAGCCCAAAACAGAGTCTATCTGTTGGAGCTTGAGCCGGGTCATTTTGTGGGTATAGCCAATCTGGACACCCATCAGGATCAGGCGACGCTGATGAAATCCCTCGAACAGCTTCTCGTTTCCTTTTCTTATGAACTGAAGCATTATAGAATTTACATAGGCGTCGGCAGAATCCACGGTGGTCTGAATAAGTTGTGGCTCTCCTATTCCGAAGCCCAGTACGCACTGGAAGCCGCAACCGGGTCTGCGCAGAATCAGGTAGCGGACGCCTCGACTCTTGAAATCAAGCCCCATCATATCTACACCTTCAAGGATGAAGAAAAGGTCATGAATTGCCTCCAAGCCCGGGATGAGTCCGGACTTGAAAGTATTCTGGATGGGCTGGTGAGACAGACAGAGACCATCGGCAGCACAGGCTTTAGCAGGCAGGCGCTGTTTCACGATCTGCACCGAACCGCTGCACGGTACGCCGCCGCCCATGGCCTGGATTTTTACACTGCCCTGGATCAGCAGGTCTGGTCCTGGACCACGCAGACCCACAGAGCGGAATTGGAGCCTGGCGTCAACCCGGATAAGGCTGTGCTTCTCCAGATGTTTAAATCTCTCATGGCTCTGGCTGAGCCGCCATCAGACCGATCGGCGCAGATGATTCAAAACGTCATCACTTTCATTGAAGAGCACTTCCACGAGGATATCCACCCTGAGCTGATCGCCAGTCAGGCCGGCATCTCTGTCAAATACCTCTCCAAGCTTTTCAAGTCTCAAACAAACCAAAATCTGACGGATTACATCAGCCAGAAGCGCATTTTCAAGGCAAAGGCGCTGCTGAACACCACCACGCTGTCCATAGAAGACATCTATCCCATGGTTGGGCTGCAAAGCCGGGTGACGTTTTACCGATTGTTTAAAAAACACGTCGGCACCAATCCGGGGAGCTATAGAAAAGGCACTGACCAGGACTTGGATCAAGAACAGGAGGTGGACGCGGATGAACATGAATAAAGCATTTAAGGGTTCGGGATGCAAAAGCCGGGTGACACGGTCCTCCCAGGCTCGAAGAGGCCATAACGGCCTAATGCTGATCATGCTGATCCTGTTATGGGGAACCGGTTTATCGCTGGCGGCTTGCCAACAGACAGAGAAGCTTGAGCCCACAACCCAGACCCCTGATGAAGCGCCCGTCAAACTGAGAATCATGCGCCGCGAGTCCGTTTTTCAGCCTATCAATATTAATCCTGAAACCCGTACCCGCGTTCAGGCAGACACGGGCATAGATCTTCAAATTGAAGCTGTCCCGAGCAGCAATTATCCAAGTAAGCTCAAACTGTCACTAGCATCGGAAAATTTGCCGGACATAATTGAGTTGTCTTACCCTGAAATGCTTCAGTCTGTTTCCACAGGCCGACTCGCGCCCCTGAACGACTTGATCGCTGAACATGCGCCCCACATTAGTCAGATTTTGGAGGATCGCCCTGAACTTAAGTCTCTGATGATTCAGGGCGACTACTACGCTTTTCCCATGATCGTTTGGAAGTCTCTGCCGACCGCCGCTGTGCCAATTCTTCGTGCAGATATCCTTGCCGCCTTGGATCTTGGGGACCGTCAGGACTTATCAAGACCAAAGACCTACGACGAGCTCCTTGAGCTTCTTATTCAGATTAAGGCGGCACATCCTACCCAAGATCTGTGGATCAATCGCAGCGGGACGCGAAATTTAATTTCCAACATCTCCTATCCACTGGGCTCAGGGTACAGCCAGTCCACATCCTTTTACTTTGAGCCGCGCTCCGGGGATGGCGAATTTTTGTACGGCCCTGCCCACAGCAGCTTCAAAGAGGTGCTGGCCTTTTTAAATAGAGCCTATGAAAGCGGTGTTCTGGATCCCTACTACGCACTGACCACTGTCGATGAATGGCAGCAAAAGCTCAGTACAGGCCAAGCGTTGTTCTTCTTTGACCTGCCCATTAATCTGGAAAACTTCAACGTACCTTTGAGTAAGCTGAACGCCGACTATCACTTCGCACCTATCCTCAATATCAGAAATACGGCGGGTGAGGCCAGAATCAGCCTTCAGTATGAAATCCACTGGCTCCACAACTATTACGCGATTTCGGCCAAATCCAAAAACATCGAGGCTGCCGTTCGGCTCCTCGACTGGCTGTATTCTGAGGAAGGGGCTTCTGTTGCCAATTATGGAACCCTTGGGACGGACTACACCTTGGAGGATGGCCGCGCGATTATTCAGCCTGAGCATTTCATGCGCTATAAAGAGGAGCCCTTCAGCTTCAGGCTGATGCAGTTTGAGCGCGGCACCGGTCAGGGCTTTTTCACGCCGTATATAGATCAAACCTTCCAGTTCCAGATTCAGCCCCAGCTGGAGGAAGTCATGGATCGAATCGTTCAGAGCGGCATGGGACAGACGTCGCCTTTGCCTCCGCCCCTGACCATGAAAGAGGCCATCCGGGTCAGCGAACTCATTACGCGATTGGATGCGATCTTGTTTGAAACCATAGACGCCTATATCATTGGTGAAATCTCCACGGACCAATTCGAATCGAAATTAATGCGTCAGCTTCAGGATGCCGGAGCAGAGGAACTCGAGGCAATTTTGAATCAAAAGAGATGATGGCGTGAGGAAAGGGGGATGTCAGTGCGACATCCCCCTTTCTAGATCATCTGCCCATTTAATTTTTTCTCCGGTTGTGGTACGCTGTAAAATATCCATATAAATTTTTTCGTATGATTTATAACACCGCTTAGAACACCCGAACGGAGGTAATTAAAATGTCTCATAACTGGAGTCTCGACGCGCTTTACCTCAGCTTTGACGACCCAAACCTTCAAACTGATTATCAGGCATGCCTGACAGAGGCCCAAACGCTCATCCAGGAAAGCCAGACCCTTATAGATGGCACCCCGGAACCTGCGAACCTCGAAACACTGCTGAGAGCTTCAGAAGCGCTCTATTTAAAGCTTTGGAAGCTTTCCGCTTTTGCTTCCCTCACCCTGTCCGCGGATACGTCCTGCGAACCTGCACTGGCGCTGGAGGAAAAACTCCGCAAGCTGCAGGCAGAACTAACCGTGTTCGAAGTCAGATTAAAACGGGCTGTCGGAAGGATTGAAGATTTGGTTCAATGGCTTCAGAACTCTGGCTCCGACTATCTCAAAGACCTTGAGTTCGCCTTGGAGGAGCGGGCGGAAGCCGCCCACCATCTTCTCAGTGACGAGGAAGAAATTCTGATCGCCAAACTTCGCATAACGGGATCAGATGCCTGGGAGACTCTGCATGCAAAACTGACTTCAACGCTGATGGCCACCGTCCCTGACGCTCAAGGCGAAATGACCGAGATGCCGCTGTCTGCTGTTAGGGCTATGGCCCACGACCCGGATCCAGAAGTCCGGCGCCAGGCTTATTTGGCAGAGCTCGCAGCGCTGCCCAAAATTGAAGACAGCATTGCCGCCTCGCTGAATTCAATCAAAGGTGAGGTTCTGACACTGACAGAGCAGCGCCGGTACGACTCACCTCTCGCAGCGACATTAAAAGAAGCCAGAATGTCCAGAAAGACTCTGGATGCGCTGATCAGTGCCATCGAAGAAAAACTGCCGCAGCTAAGAGGCTATTACAAGACAAAAGCAAACTTGCTGGGGGACCAAAACGGCCTTAAATTCCATAACCTCTTCGCACCCGTCGGGACATTGTCCGAAGCCTATACCTATGAAGCGGCCATGGACTTTGTCATTCGTCATTTCAGCACGTATAATCCGGAGCTGGGCGCCTTTGCGGCCCACGCCAGAGACGAACGGTGGATCGATGTCGAGCCGAGAGCAGGCAAAGTTGGCGGCGCATTTTGTTCGAGCCTTTATCCGGTTCGCCAGTGCCGCATCCTGACAAACTTTCAGGGCAGTCTCGGAGATGTCCTGACCCTCGCCCACGAGCTCGGCCACGGTTACCACGATTACAGGCTGGAATCCCAAAAGCTCTTCAACATTGAAGTACCTATGACCCTCGCTGAAACCGCGTCGACCTTCTGCGAGACGGTCATTGCCGACGCGGCGCTGGCGACGCTGTCTGACGCCGAGGCCATGACGGTTCTGGAAAGCAGCCTTCAAGATGCAGGACAGGCTATAGTCGACATCTACTCCCGTTACCTCTTTGAATCCCGCCTCTTCGAGCTCAGAACGGATCACGCGTTGTCGGTGAATGAGCTGAAGGAAGAAATGCTGAAGGCCCAGGAAGCTGCCTATGGCGATGCTCTGGATCCGGAGGTCCGTCATCCTTACATGTGGCTGGTCAAAGGCCACTACTACAGCGCTTCGGTGAATTTCTACAACTTCCCTTATGCTTTTGGTCTGTTGTTCGCCAAGGGCCTGTATCAACTCTACAGAGAAGAAGGGGCATCCTTCCTGCCTAGGTATGATCAGCTCCTGTCTGAATCCGGCAAGGCTTCTGTGGAGTCGGTTTGCGCCTCTGTGGGCATTGATGTGTCTACAAAAGCTTTCTGGCTGAAGTCTCTGGATGTTATTTTGGGCGATATCCAGCGGTTCAAGACTTTGGCGGAACAGAAATCGATATAGTGAACTGAACAAACAAAGAACGCCTGCCGATGGTGATGGATCCACAGCCATCGGCAGACGTTCTTATTTTTTTCTTCACCTGGGAATCACATGAGGATTTCCCGTCACCGGATTGACGATCAGCGTCACATCCACGGCATAGACATCCTTGATGTATTCCTCTTTAATAACATTGGAGGGCGGTCCCTCTTTATAAACGCGGCCATCCTTCATCATGAAGACATAGTCGCTGAACTCTATGGCAAAATTGAGATCGTGGAGAATAGCTACCACGGTGATGCCGCGCTCCTTGGTCAGTTTGCGTGTAAGCCGCATCAGTTCGATCTGATGATGCAGATCAAGATGGGCTATAGGCTCGTCCAGCACCAGAATCTCCGGCTCCTGAGCAATGGCCCGGGCAATGATCACGCGCTGCTGTTCGCCGCCGCTGAGGCTGTTGATGGGAAAATCCCGCATTTCCCAGACACCCGTTGCCCTCATGGCTTCCTCAACAATTTTGTGATCCCGGTCCGATTCAGGCTGAAAGCGTCTCAGATGCGGATAACGGCCCATCATGACCACCTCGTGGGAAGAAAAGTCAAATTCCGTCGCAGTGACCTGGGGCACCGAAGCAATGACTTTGCTGAGCTCTTTGTGGGAGTAGGAGGCCAGGTCCCGGCCGTTCACCGTTACCACGCCTTTGCCCGCATGCACCATCCGGGTCAGGTTTTTGACAAACGTCGACTTCCCGGAGCCGTTTGGTCCGACAATGGTCGTGAAAGAACCCTTTCGAATGCGCATGTCCACACCGTTCAGTACAGGCGTTTTGGAATACGCGAAGTGAAGACCTTCAACGAGAATTGGAAATTCCATTACACTCACCTCACACTCACCTCACACTCGACCGCGTTTTATTGCGGTACAGCAGATACAGGAAATACGGCGCGCCAAAGACCGACGTTATGATGCCAATAGGCAGCTCTCCGGGCATGATCAGTGTTCTGGCCAGCGTGTCCGAGATCACCAAAAACGTCGCTCCCCCGAGGATCGAAAACGGCAGCAGAGTTCTGTGATCCGGGCCCGAAATAATCCGAACCACATGGGGAATGACAAGCCCCACGAAACCTATGATACCGCTAACCGAAACCGCCGCCGCTGTGACGATGGAGGCCACCACCAAAATACTCTTCTTCACTTTCTCAGTGTCTACACCGACACCCTTCGCGCTTTCCTCGCCTATGGCAAGGGCATTCAGGTCCCTGGAATACATCAGCAGGTACCCTGTGCCGATGGTGATTGGCACCGAAGCCACCAGGATCTGCATCCAGTTTGCCGTTGCGAAGCTCCCCATAGTCCAGAATATAATGTGTTCCATTTCGTCGCGGTTGAGCGACATAATCAGAGAAATCATAGACGAAAGCAGATAGTTGACCGCGATCCCCGCAAGCAGCAGTGTCACCACCGGCGTCCTGTTTCCTACTCTGCCGACATTGTAAACTATGTAAGCAGCCAGAATCGCGCCTGTAAACGCGCCCACCGAAACAGAGCTGAGCCCCGCGACGCCAACATTGAAGCCTGTCACAATGACCATGGTGGCGCCTAAAGCCGCGCCGGAGGAGATCCCAAGGACGAAGGGGTCTGCCATTGGATTTTTGAAAATGCCCTGATAGGCTACCCCGGATACAGATAGGGCGCTGCCAACCAAAGCGGCAAGAAAGATGCGTGGCAGGCGGATCTTCAATAGAATCGCCTCGTGTGTGGGTTTTATTTCATCCATTTGAATTATGGTGTCTGTCAGCGGAATTCTGGATAACAGAATCCTGGCGCTATCCATGAATGAAATATCTGCAGAGCCAATTGCGCTTGCGGCGACAACGGCGAGCACGAGTCCTGCAGCAAGCGCCACAAGGCCTTGAATCAGCTTTTTATTTCGCTTTTTCATGCGTGCCACACATCCTTTTTTTGTAACGGGCAACATCCGTCTGGAATTAGAACAACTCCGGATGCATTATTTTCGCGAGTTCAAGCAGTCCCTGGGCAAGTCTGGGGCCCTGAAGATCGATGAGATTGTTGTCGACTTCTACAAGACGGCCTTCTTTGACCGCCGTCAGCTCTTTGTAGCCATTCGTGGCTTCAATGCCTGCTTTGTCGTCATTGTACAGTGAGCAGATCACGAACTCCGGATCTTTCTCCACCAGTTTCTCAATACTGTATTTCCAGCCTTCCGTGTCGTTGGCGACATTTGCTCCGCCTGCCATGGTCAGCATTTGATCAATAAAAGTGCCTGCGCCTGCAGTGTAATCGCCGCTCTCACCATAGCCCACAACATAGTAAACGGTCTTTGGCTCGACACCGGCTACTTTTTCTTCGACCTGAGCAACGGTTGCCTTCATGTCTTCGACAATGACATTTGCCTGATCCTGTTTGTTGAGGACACTGCCGGTCTGTGAAATGGCGTTGTAGACGCCCTCAAAAGTATCATGGGAGGAAAGGTCGAGAACCTTGTAACCCAGTGATTCAAGCTTGGTGCGGACATCATCGTTAAACATGTTGGAAACGAGAATCAAGTCCGGTTCCACAGAAGCTATGGTTTCAATGTTAGGTTCCGTGATAGTGCCTACTGAGAGGACATCTGCTACCTCAGCAGGATATTTGCAGTAATCGGTACGACCGACCAATTTTTCACCCGCGCCTACAGCATATACAATTTCAGTCGCAGCCGGCGACAATGAGACGACCTTCATAGGCTCCTGATCTATGACGACTGTTTTACCTGAGGCATCCGTCACCGTGAGGGGATATGCAGTTGCAGCTGCTTCAGCCGGTGCCTCTGCAGGCGTTTCAGCTGGGGTTTCGGCAGGTGTCTCTGGGGCAGGGGACTGACAGGCCGCCAGTGTTAAAACCAACGTGAGCATTAAAAGCAGTGACCAAAACTTCTTTTTGAACATTAAAAAAATCCTCCCTTTTTTAGGTGAGGACCGATACGGATAAGCTGGAAACTCTTTAATATATAGAGTTCGCCTATGTAGCCGGTCAACCTCATCCTCGTGAGTTGATGTACCAGAAATCCTTCGGCTGGTTCCTGACTCGCGCGTTTCCAATTGCTTGCGCTCACAGTAGCGGGACTGTGCCGGCTTCAAACCGGCTTCCCAATTAAGTCCGTAGACACCAAGGATTTATGTTAATTTCAGACCTATCATACCCGATCACAGGAAAAAATGCAACCCTGCTTGCATAAGTTCCGTTTTAATGACGATCAGCTTAAATGAATCCTTTTTAGAATCACCAACAAATCCACAGTTTACCCTCTGGATGAGTGGTTTTGGTTTTCCCCACCTTCAGCGGGCTTTTACACACCCCATCCCCAAGAAAACTGAACTTTTACACAGTTCATCCACAGTTTCTGTGGATAAGTAATGTTTCGGGTGTTTTTTCGACAAATTTCGATGCGAACACAGATTCGGTTATACACATAGTCCACAGGTTATCCACCGTTTTACACAGATTTTACACAAGGGATTCACAGCATTGGCCTTATTCCTGTGGAAAACCTTGAAGTTATGCCGATGGTCTGCTGCCACCCGCCGCGCATTAGCCCCGGTCTTGCCCTACAAGTTCTGCGGGTGTACAATGTAGAAAACATGAAAGCGCGTCATCTGGGAGGGATGTATTTTGAACATAAAGATTTACGGCCACGGCTGTGATAAATGTGAAAAAATGTACGCAATGGTCCTCGAGATATTGGCTGAACACAATCTCCACGCCGAGGTTGAAAAGGTGGAATCCCTGATGGAGATTTACAAGGCTGGCGTCATGACCACACCAGCCATGAGCATTGATGGCACCGTTGTTTACGCCGCGAACGCGGTTCCGGGGCGCAGCAGCCTCGAAGCCCTTTTGCTTCAGGCAAAGAAATAAGCCACCGAGAACTTTGAAAGGAGTCATGCCCATGAAATTGATTATTTATGATCAAGTGTGCTGAGGGTACTCGAAAATTGCGCCCATCGTGGATGAGGCCATACGACAATTAAAAGTCTCGCTGGATGTTGAAATCGTAGGTGATATCCGGCTCATTAAGGCGGCCGGAGTTGAAATGATGCCGGCAATGGCACTGGAGGGCAAACTTCTTCATCAGGGCAGAACGCCGAATGTACGGGAAGCAATGGCCATTCTGAGCAGCGCCCTCGCAGAGCACGGAATCAAAACAGCACTTGAAGAGTAAGGACTTATGAAAAACCTTAAAAACATAAAGGCTGCCTCAGGACACGGTGAGATCACCATGCCGCCGGAGCAGCCTTTTTAGTGGATTGTTGTATTTGGAATTCAGTTGGTTGTGATTCATTGAACTGCACACGACCGAATACATGGGTGTATGCAGAGGTTCAGTCAATCTTGAGCTTTGAAGTCTCTTTTAAAGTAGACAGTGCGACATAGGTGTAGGTATTGCGGGCAAAGTCGTTGATCCGCTCAATGACATTTTCAAGCTCCGTGGTCGTGGAGGTTCTGACTTTGATTAAAAAGGTCGTATTTCCAGTGACTTTATGGCATTCCAGGACTTCCGGCATGGCGATGAGTTTCTCGCCCATCTCCGCTATGCTGACATCCCCGAGTGGAATACTTATAAAGGACAACAGGCCGGCATCGACTTCATTGGCATTTAAGACCGCCGTATAGCCCTTGATGACACCTTCCTGCTCAAGCTTTTTTACGCGCTCCTTGGTCGCCGTTGTTGACAGACCAATGGTTCGTCCCAATTCAGAAATGGACAGCTTGGCGTCGTCCTGAAGGATTCTTAGGATTTCCTTATCTGTTGCGTCCATGATTTACTTTCCTCCCCCGATCGCGCCTGACGGCTACTCGCGTCTTTTGACTACTCGCGCCACAATGGCTGTGGTCTCGTTGAAACGATTATAGCCTTTTTTTTGCTTTTGTGCAATAATAGTCAATAAACCCTTAAATTTAACTGAAAATCAAGCAATGCGATTTAAAAATCACTTGAAAGACAGGAGGCTTCCGTGCGTGAAACTCGTGACCATACATGCTGACGGCGGCTGCGCCGGCAATCAATCTGATCAAAACGTTGGCGGTTGGGGAGCGCTCCTCGAATACAACGACAACGTCAAAACCCTCTATGGCGGAGAGATCAACACCACCAACAACCGCATGGAGATGACTGCCGTACTGGAAGCTCTTCGTGCCCTTAAATCCAGGGATTTGTCCATTGAAATCTATTCGGACAGCGCCTATCTGGTCAACTGCTTTCGGGAACGCTGGTATGACAAATGGCGTTTAAACGGCTGGATCAATTCCTCCCGGCAGCCGGTCGAAAACAAGGACTTGTGGGAAGCTCTTCTGCCCTTGGTTGAAAGTTTCAGCAAGGTTGAATTCCTGAAAATCAAGGGACATCTCAATCTGAAAAAAACGACAGATGTCCGCCAGTGGAAGGAAAAGATCGAACGCTACAACGGACGCACCTATTCTGAAGACACCTTCAGGCATCTTCTCGAGATGAATGCCAAGGTAGACGCTCTTGCCAATCAAGGCATTGATGAGATGAAATTGAAAAACCAGCCCAAATAGACTTTTCGCGCATTTATCAACACACATGAAAAACCGCCGTCAGTTGACAGCGGTTTTTTTGTGTTTCAAGTTGATCTCACAATCCACAAATGCTGCTACAACAAGCTGAGTCCCTCAGTCTGAAGCTCAGCTTCTCTTTCCTTAAGGGCGTCGACGACCGTCTGAATGTGTTCCATTAAGTCAAATCCGAGATCTTCAGCACCTTTTGCTATTTCTTCCCGGTTCACCGCCCGTGCAAAAGCTTTATCTTTAAGCTTTTTCCTGACGGATTTTGCCTCAAGACCTTCAAAGCCATCAGGCCGCACCAGCGCCACCGCGACTATGAAGCTGGCGAGCTCGTCGCAGGCATAAAGCATTTTTGCCATCAGTGTCTCCCTTGGTGTCTCTGTATAATCTGCATGCCCCTTTACAGCCAGAACAAACTCATCCGGGAAATTTCTGTGCTCCAACAGATCTACTGCGACATAAGGATGCTTATCCGGGTATTTTTCGTAATCCAAGTCGTGAAGCAGTCCGAGGGCCGACCAGACTTCAACGTTTTCTCCCATGCGCTTCGCGTAGCCTCGCATGGCGGCTTCGACGGCGAGGGCATGCTTCCGCAGGCTGTCCGTCTCAACAAATTCCTTGAGAAGTACCCAGGCCTGATCTCTTGTGACCATCATAGATTATAACCTCCTTAAGCGCGAATTGTTTTCTTATGTTAATTATACCACCTTCATGACACTTCGAATCCCGTTTCACAAACACACAAAAAGCGGCGCCTGCGCGCCGCTTTTCTATGCTCTTCACAATCCACCAATGGATTAATAATTGGATTCCTTGACTTCAAAATAGCCCTGAGGCTTCTTGCAAGTCGGGCAAATGCCAGGTGCTTTTTCGCCTTCGTGGACATAACCGCACTCGCGGCATTTCCAGCGCGTCTTTTCTTTCTTGGCAAAGACTTCCTCGTTTGCGCAATTCTCTGCCAGTTTGAGATAACGCATTTCATGCTCATACTCAACCTTGGAGATCATGCGGTAAGCAGTGGCGACATCTTTAAATCCCTCTTCCTCAGCGATCTTGGCAAACATAGGATAAAGCACTGTGTGCTCCTCGTTTTCACCATGAGCCGACGCAAGTAGATTCTCATAAGTTGAGCCCACTGTGCCCGCAGGATAAGCCGCTGTGATTTCAAGGGCTTCGCCCGCTGTCAGGAAGCTGAAGAAAATTTCTGCGTGAACACGCTCGTTGTCGGCAGTTTCATTGAACAGGCCGGCGATTTGCTCATAACCCTCTTCAATAGCCTTCTTGGCGAACATATGATAGCGATTTCTCGCCTGTGACTCACCAGCGAAGGATTTCAAAAGGTTCTTTTCAGTTTGTGTTCCCTTAATGGCTGACATTATGTCCCTCCTGATTATGTAAATTCTTCCGGCCGGACAACACTGCCCGGCCGGTCATCACATCTTTCTTATTGCCTGACAGTTCTAGGCTACCGGCGGAGTGAACACGCGCGCTCTGAACTCGCGGTCCATCATTAAAATACCATTTCCCTTGCCGTCGATCAGCTTAAGCTCAGAAATAATCGCTTCCGCTGCAGACTCTTCTTCCACCTGCTCATCAATGAACCAGTTCAGGAAGCTCTTAGTCGCATGGTCTCTCTCATCAATGGCAATGTCCATGATGTTGTTGATGAGGCTGGTGACGTGCTGCTCATGAGCAAGCACTTCCTCATATACATCAACCACGTTTTCCCATTCTACTTTAGGTCCGTCAATTTTTGTCAAAATGACACGACCGCCGCGCTCGTTGACAAAGTTAAACATTTTGAACGCGTGGAACTGCTCTTCCTGAAACTGAACGCGCATCCAGTTCGCGAAGCCAGGGAGGTTTTGCGCTTCGAAATACGCAGCCATGGAAAGATACAGATACGCCGAATACAACTCTGCGTTGATTTGAATGTTGAAAGCTTCTTCCACTCTTTTGTTGATCATGTTTCGTCACTCCTGTACTGCCTTCAGACTTACCTCTGAAAGTCGATGTGTTTTAGTGTTATTCAAATGTGGTAAGTAAAAATTACGCCTCTGAGCTCCAGTGTCCGTGAAGATTGCAGTACTCACGGGCTGAGACAGCCTGAGCATCTGTGCAGAAATAGGCAACCGGCTCGTCGCCCGGCTTGAGGAATGCTGTCAGCACTTCTTTGCCCGTCAGAAGCTCAATCCACTGAATGTAGTGAGCGTCCGTCATAGGGTGGAGTGTCGAACCGACTGTGACCTTGTAGCCGCCCTCGACTTTTTCAATGACTGGAACGTGCTTCTCTGTAGAGGAATCCGCTTTTTTCTCTTCCATAAACGTCATAGGCTGACCGCAGCAAACGAGCTCGCCGACGCCCTCATTATAGACCTCTACTATGTTTCCGCATAGTTCGCATTTAAATACACCAAGATACTTAGCCAAATTATTTACCTCCTATAGTCATACTACTGGACCTGATTGCACCCAGAGCATAGTCCTTTGTAATACACATGCTTCTCTCGAACTTCCGATCCCTCTGGGCCGCCATAACGCATTTGATCCGCTTCTACGTCAAAATCGAACACCTTCTGGCAGGAAACACATTTGAAGTGCCCGTGCAATGAAGTATCCGCGTCGTAGCGGGCTTCATTTTCCTCAATGGAAATCAGGTATGCGATCCGGTTTTCAACAAAGAGGTTCAAAGTGTTGTAGACCGTCGTCTTGGAGAGTGTCGGTATTTCGGGAACAAGCGCGCGGTAAATTGTATCCACGGTAGGGTGCTCCTTCGTATGCATCAGATACTCGAAAATCCGGATCCTCTGATAGGAGGGCTTGATACCGCTTTCTTTCAAATACTCGCTGATGTTCTCGATCTTCCTGAGCATGATGCCCTGACTCCCTTCGATGATGCTTTTCAATATCGGTCTATTCCGGTTCGAACATGTCCTTGCCAACGCCGCAAAGCGGGCAAACCCAATCATCCGGAATGTCAGCAAACGATGTGCCAGGCGCTACGCCGCCATCTGGATCTCCGAGCTCAGGATCATAAACATAACCACATGCAGTGCAAACATATTTTTCCATAAACAGTCTCCTTTCAAAATGGGGTTCGGTCACCATTGGCTAAGGCTCTTAAAGCTTTGCCACTGGCCCTTCAACATCAAATGTGACCGGTTTAGACCGGCTCAAACATATCCTTGCCAACGCCGCAAAGAGGACAGACCCAATCATCCGGAATGTCTTCGAAGGCAGTGCCCGGCGCTACGCCACTGTCAGGGTCGCCAATTGCTGGATCGTACTCATAGCCGCAAGCTGTGCAAACGTATTTCATGTGTAATCCTCCCTGTTTGTTTTATTGTTGAACCGGAATTTCACCGGTTTCAAGCCGAACTACTAAACGAAAATAAGACAATTTTTGCCGATGGTTCCGGCAACCATTACATCACTCTATTTTACGATTTCATAGAAGCAGCGCTTTGGTGAGTAGATTTTGCCCTCATCTTTAAGCTGCTTAATAGCCTTATCGACGTCTTTCTTGTCAGCACCTGTCTTTTCAACGATATCTCCGGGACGAACCGCGTCGCCCGCATCCTCAAATGCTTTTAAAACCTCTTGTTTAAGATCCAATCTCAACAAGCCTCCTTATTAAAATGTAATGATTACATTTTTATACTAACATATTAATTTCTGCGCCGTCAACCCTTTTCTCATAGTTTCAAATTACGTGACCATCGGCTAAGCGGCGTAATGCTTTATTATTATACCTAAAAACAGGTTGCCTAAACTTAAATCTGATTTTTTGTGCGAAGCCATTCCCCAGCAAAGCGATTTTAGGCCTCAGTAATGGGTAAGAGTACGTCGTAACGCACTTCTCAATCAGAGAACTTGAAGGAGGCACCCCCCATATGGAAAGAAAATCGTATGACATTATCGTTATTGGCAACGCCGCCGCCGGTACGGGCGCCGTGGAAAGCATCCGCAGCCTCAGCCCCGACGCGTCAGTGCTCATGATCACTTCCGAACCTGAACTCGGCTATTTTCGGCCGATGGTCAGTTATTATCTCTATGACGCCCACAAGCCCAACTTCTTCTATCTCCACCCACAGGAGTGGTACGAGGACAACCGCATTGACCTATGCCTGGGAACCACGGTTACCGAGCTGCTGCCGGCCGAAAAGTGCCTGAAGACCCAGGATGGCGCACAGTACAGCTATGACAGGCTGATTCTGGCCAATGGCAGCAGAAACAACGTGCCGCCTATCCGCAACATCGACAAGACAGGGGTCTTTACGGTGCGGACCAAACAGGACGCAGATGATATCAAGGATTATGCGAAGAACGTCCAGGAGGCCGTGGTTATTGGCGGCGGACTTCTCGGACTAGAATTTGCCTGGGGACTGAAAAACCTGGGCCTGGAAGTCACCGTCCTGGAAATTGCGGACCGTCTGCTGCCTCGCCAGCTGGACCACGAAGGTTCCCGGCTGTTTGAGGAAGGCGTCCTGAAGACGGGCATCAAAATCCGAAAGGAAGTTAAAATCCAGGAGCTGATTGGCAAAGATGCCGTTGAGGGCGTGCTGGTCGGGGAGGGCGCCGGGGAAATCATCAATGCCCAGATGGTCCTCGTCTCTGCCGGGATCAAACCCAACAAGGAACTTGCGGAAGCGGCGGGCATAGCCTGCAACCGCGGTGTTATTGTGGATGAAGCTATGAGAACCAGTGCTGAAGGCATTTACGCTGCCGGAGATGTTGCGGAAGTGGGAGGCTTTGTCTTCGGTCTGTGGCCTATGTCCTTGGAGATGGGGAAAGTCGCCGGTACAGGCGCCGCAGGAAGGTCCGCGGCCTGGAAAATGACCGTGCCGTCCAGCATTTTCAAGAGCATGAATATGCAGGTGTTTTCAGTCGGTGACATCATGGCCTTTGAATCCAAAGGGCTCCGGAGCATTACGGATTACGACAGGCAAAGCGGTGTCTATAAAAAGCTTTACTTCGAAGACGGGGTCTACGTCGGCGGGATCCAGATGGGCAGCCTGAATAAGTCGGGTGTGATGCAGAAGTCCATAGGCAAAGGCGTCAGCGTGTCGCAGATGGTAGAAGATGTAATAGAAAAATAAGAGACGAGAGAGGGCATTGGATAAACTCAATGCCCTCTCCCGTCTCTCACTTTTTTGTGGAAACTGGGGGTCGATAGGCGCCAGCCGCAGCGGCTGATGCCTACTGACCCCCAGTTTCTTTTTTTCTTTCATCCATCCTTTATTCCGCCAAGCCAGCCTTTTTCAGCAAATGCTGATAGGTTCTCCGGTCAATGACCTCTCCTTGAAGAAGTCTCACTTCATAGTTCTCGCTGCCGGCAAAAGCTTCGTAGGCGGCTTTCAGCGGCCCCTCAAAATAAGGGGCTGTATCTAGGCTGCCTGCTGCATAGCCCAGGTTCTCCAGCGCCCTGCGAAGTTTCCCGGCGATCTCAGGCGTCACATCCAGGTGGTCCTTCTTGGCAGGCGCTTCAAAGTACATTTCGTGGAGGGTCAGCAGGTACTCTAGCTTTTCTATGGGTTCCGGATCATCATCTACTCTGAGGTCGATCGCGCGGTCATTATAGCCGCCATAGCTGCCGTTTTCCCGGACGATCAGCAAAGCGGCGGACTGTCTGCCGCGGCTGTCGCCCCCGGCGTTCTGGGCTGCCTTCAAGGCCTCTACCAGCCGTCTTGCCAGGGTGCCCTCCGTGCTTTCGAACGTATCCGCCAAGGCGGTCACAGTATCACCGCTGACCAGGATGTTGCCCTGACAGGCATAGTTGTCGCCGTAGAGTCCGCCGGCCCACAGGCGGCAGCGTTCTCCGGTATAGGAAACGGCGTTGCCCTGAGCATCCACAATGCCGACCTGGCGGTCATCCCTGCCTTCATCCAGCGCCAGCAGTGCCTTCAGAGTCTCATCTGCAGTGTAGCCCTTCTTGAGAAGCTCCAGGCCCAGCTCACCATAATCCAAGTTGGCATAGGCTTGTGTCGCAATAGCGCCCACATTGGCTTTCGCCCAGGGCACCACGGCGCCGACAGCCAAAAACTTGGACTGGACGGCAACGCCCAGCTCCTGGGTGACCGGATCCCGGGCGACAATGGAAAAAGTCGAAATGTTCTTCATAGTCATAACGCCTCCCCGCGTAAAGTACAAAGCACCGAATTATCCTATAAATATCCTTTGGTGCACTATCCAAACAAAAGAAAAAGGGACAGGCCGGCGTCCCCATGATCCGGTGCACGCAGTGGTTAACTGCGGCGCCCCCCTTGGTTTTTTCGGGCTGTCCCTTTATAATGCTATTTCGAAAACTGCAGAATCATGTGAATAATGTGCTCCATCCGCTCTGCTTCGACCTTGCCGTCCTCATCCGGATCCAGCAGGCACTCGAGGGCATGGCTTTCCATGACCATGAGGCCAATCTTGTGAACTGAGGACTTAATAGCGAGGATCTGCGTCAGAACATCCTCACAGCCCTTGCCTTCATCCACCATTTTCTCAATACCGGCAATGTGGCCTTTGACTGTTCTGAGACGGTTGATGATGTCCTTGCGGTTTTTTTCCATTGATTTTTCGTTATACTGCTCCATAAAACTGCCTCCTTTAGATAAAGAGGTTCACGTCAGCCTCTTCCGCAGCGCCAAGGTAGGTTGCGACACCGGAGTATTCAATGCCGTCGATCAGCTCTTCTTTTTCAACGCCGAGCACGTCCATGGACATGGTGCAGGCGATCATGCGTACGCCGTTTTCAAGGGCTTGTTTCAATAAAGTATCGAGTGAATCGACGTTTTTGTCCTTCATAATTTTCTTCATCATGACCGGACCCATGCCAAACATGTGCATCTTGGACAAGCCAAGCTTGTCGACGCCTTTTGGCAACATTGCGCCAAACATTTTTGACATGAAGTCTTTTGAAACTGACGGCGGGTTGGCCTTCTTCAGGATATTGAGACCCCAAAAGGTATAAAACATAGTGACTTTTCTGCCCATAGCCGCTGCACCGTTGGCAATGATCAGCGCTGCCAAAGCTTTGTCCAGATCGCCGCTGAACACGACGAGGGTTTTGTCATTCGGAAGCTCCGCCAGGTGTTGCGCTGCCTTATGCTCACTTGTGCCTTTCATGACATTGGCGAAAACATTTTTCTTGTCGCCCTTACCGGAAGCGAGGAGCGTGTTGCCGGTTTTCTTCGCCCAGGTTGCTATGTCGTTGACGAAACCCGGATCCGTCGCGGTAACTTCCAGGACATCCCCTGGCGCCATTTCTTCCATGCGTTTGTAAACCTGGAGGATCGGGCCTGGACACTGGAGACCGCAAGCGTTGAGTTTAATGACGTTGCCCGTCTGTTTGACCGCCTTTGAGATGATCTCGCCGGAATCGGTGAGCTCAGACTCAGCCGGCATGCCGCAGCTGCCGCCGTCCGCGCCGCCGCAGAGAGAACCGCCGCACTTGTCGATGTTGGCTGGGTCCTGGCAGAAAACATTTTGGAAAGTCGTGTAGCCGCCGCTGAGGTTGCTAACATCCTCAAAGCCAAGCTGCTTCAAAATACGGGCCGCAATGTAGCCGCGAAGGCCTACAGCACAGTATACCACGATGGTTTTGCTCTTGTCGAGTTCGCCGTGACGCGCTCTGAGTTCATCCACTGGAATGTTGACCGAGCCGCCTACATAGCCGAGCTCGCGCTCTACTGCATCGCGAACGTCAACCACGACACTCTTCTCAGGATCGAGGGCATCCAGTTCATGCCACTGGATGACTTTGAGATCGCCTTTCAGGATGTTTTCTGCGGTGAAGCCTGCCATGTTGACCGGATCCTTGGCGGAAGAGTATGGCGGTGCATATGCCAACTCGAGCTCTTTGAGATCTTCTATCGTTCCGCCAAAGCGGATGGCGGTTGCAATGACGTCAATGCGTTTGTCGACGCCCTCGTAACCTACAATTTGGGAACCCAGCACTTTGCCTTTGTCGTCGAAGATGAGCTTGAGCGCCATCGGCAGAGCACCTGGGTAGTAGCCGGCATGGGACTTGGAGTGAATTATGGAGGTCCAGAAGTCGACGCCGTAGACTTTGCCTGCGCGCTTCAGGGATTTTTCGTTGACGCCTGTGCTGGCGACCGTGAGGTCGAAGACTTTGGCAATGGAAGTGCCTTGTGTGCCTTTGTAGACTTCGTTGGCGCCGGCAATGTTGTTGGCCGCGATTCGGCCTTGCTTGTTGGCTGGGCCTGCGAGCGGCACCATAGCCTTGATGCCCTGGACGAAGTCCGTGACTTCAATGGCGTCGCCAATCGCGTAGATGTTCGGGTCGCTGGTCTTCAGCGTGCCGTCGACCACAATGCCGCCGCGTTCGTTGAGTTCGAGGCCTGCATCCTTCGCGAGCTGTGTCTGAGGGCGGACACCTATTGAAAGGAGTACAATTTCCGCGTCCACTTTAGCGCCGCTGGCTAAGGTCACTGTCGTGATACCGTTGTTGTAGTTGAATTCCTTGACGCCGTCGCCGAGTCTCAGGTCGACGCCTTTATTTCTCAGGTGTGCGTGAACCTGTTGAGCCATCTCGAAATCGATAGGTGCCATGACCTGGTCCAGCATCTCGATGACGCTGACTTGAATGCCACGATCCCAAAGATTTTCCGCCATTTCAAGACCTATAAAGCCGCCGCCTATAACCGCTGCGCGCTTTGGCTTGAGGTTGTCGACAAAGCCCTTGATTGCGTCAGTATCACGAATATTCCATAGGGTGAAGATGTTCGGGTTGTTGATGCCGGGAATTGGCGGCTTGAGCGGCGTGGAGCCCGGTGACAGGACCAGGACGTCATAGCTTTCATCATACTTTTGGCCGCTGGCATGATTGATGACTTGAACCGTCTTCTGCTCACGGTTGATGCTGAGGACTTCGTTTTGTACGCGCACATCGATTTCAAAGCGCGCCTTCATAGCCTCCGGTGTCTGTACAAGCAGTGCCGATCGCTCTTCAATAGTCTCGCCTATATAATACGGCAGGCCGCAGTTCGCAAATGAAATGTATTCGCCTTTCTCAAACAAAATAATTTCTGCAGCTTCATCCACACGTCTGAGTCGTGCTGCTGCACTTGCGCCACCGGCGACACCGCCGACAATCAATACTTTTTTTCCCACTTTGAACCCTCCAATTAGGTTTAAGTTAGTTATTACTCCGGTATTTGAATAGTAAAGTATTTTCACGTCAAACTGACCATTTTGGTGTCTGTCGACGCATTACAACTTCGACTGCTCAAATACCGGAGTAATGATATGTTTAGTTTTCCGGTTACCCCCACCCCTGCGGGGGCGACTATAGTTTTACTATACGCTTACCCAATTAGTTTGTCAATAGATTATCAGCATGAATTCCACAAAAAACTAAACACCCCGCCAGGAGGAATTCCCGGCGGGGTGCCTTAAGTTTCATTGGCGTATCGATTTCTTAAAGTAAGGGTCTCTCCTGGGCTTCAAACTAAGCCATAAACAGCTTGATGTCGTCCTCAACAGAACCGATGCCTGCGATGCCGAACGTATTCACGAGTACGTTTGCAACGTTAGGTGACAAGAACGCAGGAAGTGTTGGTCCAAGGTGGATGTTCTTGACGCCGAGGTACAGAAGGGCGAGAAGAACGATGACAGCTTTTTGCTCGTACCATGCGATGTTGTAAGCGATTGGAAGATCATTGATATCATTGAGCTCGAAGACTTCCTTGAGCTTGAGCGCGATGACGGCAAGGGAGTAAGAGTCGTTGCACTGACCAGCGTCGAGGACTCTAGGAATACCGCCTATATCGCCGAGCGGGAGCTTGTTGTAACGGTATTTCGCGCAGCCAGCCGTCAAAATGACCGTGTCATTTGGAAGCGCCTCAGCGAATTCTGTATAGTAATCACGATCTTTCATGCGGCCGTCGCAGCCAGCCATGACGAAGAATTTCTTGATTGCGCCTGATTTGACTGCGTCAACCACTGCGCCTGCAAGTTCAAATACTTGAGCGTGAGCAAAGCCGCCAACGATTTCGCCAGTCTCGATCTCAACTGGAGCTGCGCAAGTCTTAGCCATCTCGATGACTGCACTGAAGTCCTTAGCGCCGCCTTCAGGACGATCTGCAATGTGAGGGCAGCCCGGGAAGCCAGCTGCGCCCGTTGTGAACAGTTTGCTCTTGTAGCTGTCTTTAGGAGGCACGATACAGTTGGTCGTCATGAGGATTGGGCCGTTGAAAGACTCGAACTCCTCATTTTGCTTCCACCAAGCGTTGCCGTAGTTGCCGACAAAGTGCTTGTAGGCTTTAAATTTAGGATAATAGTTCGCAGGAAGCATCTCGCTGTGGGTATAAACGTCGACGCCGGTGCCTTCTGTTTGCTTGAGGAGCTCTTCCATATCGCGGAGGTCGTGGCCGGAAATCAGGATGCCTGGGTTCTTGCCAACGCCAATGTTGACTTTTGTGATCTCCGGATTGCCATAAGTGGACGTATTGGCTTTGTCGAGGAGCGCCATAACGTTAACACCATATTCGCCAGTCCTGAGGACCAACGCGACGAGTTCGTCTGCAGAAAGCGCGTCATTCGTCGTTGCAACGAGGGCTTCTTCAGCGAAAGCGGCAATGGTCAAGTCTTCGTAGCCAAGGTTCATAGCGTGCTCAGCATAAGCCGCCATACCCTTGAGGCCGTAGATGATCAGCTCACGAAGGGAACGGACATCTTCATTTTCAGTTGCAAGGACACCAACGCTTGTCGCTTTGGCGTCGAACTCAGCTTCTGTGGATGCTGTCCATGTTGCGGACTCATGTAAATCAGCAGGAATTTCAACGCCGTTAGCAACGAGAGCGGCTTTGATTTCCTCACGGAGCGCAAGTGCGTCCTGAATGCGCTTAACAAAAACGACTTTGTCAAAGTTAGCGTTTGTAATAGTAGTAAAGAGGCTTTCCACGATGAAACGGTCTGTTCTCTTTGGAGAGAGGCCTTTTTCACGAGCGATCAGGTCAAATTTTGAAATGCCTTTAAGTACGAAAACGAGAAGGTCCTGAAGGTTAGCGACGTCCTCCGGCTTGCCGCAGACACCACGGACGGTGCAGCCTACGCCTTTGGAAGCTTCCTGGCATTGGTAACAGAACATGGACATAAATCAATCTCCTTTCAACTGTTGTTAAGGGTTTGATGTGAACTTCTTAAACCCACTATAACTCTTTATATCCAATTTCGCGGTAACTCAAGTTACACATCTCGAAAACATCGACTATTTCTTTTATTATAGACAAGTAATTTTTTAGCCGATGGTCACCCCACCTCATACCCTTTCAATTCCTAAAAGCAAAGCGGCGGCCCTCCTTAGTGGGGCTGCCGCTGTAAGTCTGTCTATAGAATCTCGCCGTTTTGCTTAATTGTCACTTCATTGTATGGGAAAATCCTTCCGGACTGAAGCATTGCACTCTTGACTGCATGAGTGATCCCGGAACAGCACGGCACTTGCATGCGCACGACGGTAACCGACTTCAAATCGTTCACGGTGAACAGCTCCGCCAGCTTGTTGATGTAGTGCTGGTTGTCGTCGAGCTTAGGACACCCTATCAGCACCACTCTGCCCTTGACGAAATCCTTGTGGAAGTCCCCATAGGCAAAGGCTGTACAGTCCGCTGCAATCAACAGGTCCGCGTTTTGAAGGAACTCAGCGCGCGTGTTGACCAGGTTGATCTGAACCGGCCATGTCGTCAGCTCTGATGGTCTGACCCCCTCCGTCACCGTCTGAGCAGGTGCCGATGGTTTCATCACCTCATCCATAGCCTTCCGCTCAATCGTCATAGGACGGGAACTTGGGCAGCCGCAGTCGCATCCGCAATCTTCTTCCGCTTTTGCAGTCGCGCTTGCTTTTGGCAAGTTATGGAAGCCCGCCGGCGGAGGGGTGAATCCAAATGGCGCTTTAGCAGCCGCGAGTCTTGCGTCCACTGCCTCCTGAGAGTATTCATCCGCCTCTCGCTCGATGATCTCAATCGCACCGGTCGGACAAGCCGGAAGGCAGTCCCCCAGACCGTCACAATACATATCGCTCACCAATCTCGCTTTTCCATTTACGAGTTCAATGGCGCCCTCGTGACAGGCGTCCACACAAAGTCTGCAGCCATTGCAAAGTTCCTCATTGATTTCGACGATTTTTCTTTTCATTCTTAATCTCTCCGTTCTATCTAAGACCGTTATGTAAATTTCACGTCAGAATACTGTCCAGCATTTTGTAGTTTGTTCATTTCAGGCATTCTTACAAACAAGTTCAATACCTTGAACTTATGCTTAGATTATATTAATCTTAAACCAATAAGTATGTAACCCACGTTACAAAATGAGAAAAGGTGATAAAAATGAGCAATACTTTAACAATATTGAAAACCTGCCGCCTCTTCACCAATCTTCACGAGGGGCAGATTGCCCACCTTCTCAATGTCCTCGGCGCCAAGACCATCACCTATAAGAGGGATGCCACCATTGCCATTGAAGGCGACAAGTGCGACCGTCTGGGGATTGTCCTGGATGGTAAAATCGACCTCCAGAACATCCTGCCCTCCGGTAAAGTCGTCACGCTGATCCAGTTCGGACCGGGGGAGGTCTTTGGTGAAGCACTGATTTTCTCAAAGCAGACCGAATACCCCGTCACTATCCTCAGCGCCACCGCTTCCACCATTATGTTTATCGAAAAGAAAGAAGTCGTTTTTCTTCTCACCCATCATCCCATCCTACTTGAAAATTTTCTGGGACTTCTATCAGACAAGCTCTTCCTGATGAATAAGAAAGTCAAAGTTCTGGCTCTGGAAACCATCCGTCAGAAGATCAGTGACTTTATCCTTAAGGAATACAAAAAACAAAAAAAGCTGAAGCTCGATATCCCTTTTTCCAGAAAGGAAATGGCTGAACTCATGTCCCTACAGCGCCCCTCCCTCTCTCGAGAGCTTATCAATATGCGCGAGGAAGGTTTGATCGACTTCGACAAGCACACTATAGAAATCTTGGATTTGGAAGGTATTGAACTCGAAATCTTATAGAACCTTTGTTTTGCTGATGGTCACCGCAGTTGAGGAAACTTGGTGTCTGACACCCAGTTTCATTTCCTTGTCTTTCAACATAAAAAAACCCTTTCTCCAAACCGGAAAAAGGGCGCATTATCATGATTCACTTTGTATTCTGCTAGGCTTTAAGAAGCTCGTCCAATCTGGTTTTGTCAAAGCCTTGAACCACTTCGTCATCCACATAAATGACTGGTACGCCCATAAAACCTTTGGACATCAGTTCTTTTCTTGCAACAGTATCCGTTGAGACATTCTTCTCTTCAAACTCAACATTGTTTTCCTTCAGATAATTCTTAGCAAGGTGGCAGTAACTGCAGGTGGAGCTCGTGTAGACCACTACTTTTTTGCCCATGCCATATCCCTCCAATTTCAGATTAGCAGCGGGATCCGCCGTACTGCGAGCGAACCACAAAGCCTTTTGAGAAAAAGTTTTTCATGAAGTCGATTTCAAAAGTCTTGAACTGGTCTTTGAGTTCATTTTCAACCATGAGTTTTCCGTTGCCAAAGTCTTCTGTGTAGTCATTCTCCTTTTGCTCATCCAGAGCAATGCCGAAAACGGGGCCGCCTCAGCCAATGCCGCGGACAAAGACGCGGAAATTCATAGCGGTGTTCTTGCGGGTTTCAAGCGTATTTATGAGTTCTTTCTTAGCTTCTTCAGTCACTTTAAAAACCATGTTATACCCTCCTTAAATCCCCCTGGGTGGGGGGTTGTCTTCATAATAAACCATGGGGGGGTATTTTGTCAACACAAAATTTTAAGCAGACACCGCTTCCGCTTTGACCTTTACTTTCTCATTTGAATCCTCAAAGTCGACCTCGTTTTCTTTATTCCCTGAATTGATTAAAGTTAAACACAAGCGAACTTTATACTTTAAAAAACTGTTTTCATTCGCTTCAAACTTCCCGTATCCCCCAAAAACAGGGTTATTTTAGGATGTTCAGTGATCAATACGTTCGCTTATGCACATGATCCACAGGTTATCCACAGTTTTCCACAACCTTGTCCACAAAAAGTGTGAACTTTCCTGATTATCATTCTCAGATCACTCCGTGAATCGAAGGCATGAACCTGGAAAGTGGATGGGTGGGATGGGTGGGTTAGGAGACCATCGGCTAATGTATTTAAGAGAGCCCCGGGATAGTGTATACTGGTAACGGAAAGGAAGTGACACCATGACGGTCTGGAAATCCCACGGTCTGCGCGGCGACGCCCTCGAATCGCTGCTCCTGAAGACCCACGACTATTACCGCTCCAAGCAGCTGGCGCGGATCGACAAAATTCACGTACCCGTCAAAGTGGTGGAGCTGGACGAGCGCGGCATGATCACCAAAGCCTACTTTGAGAAGAAGTCCACCATAGACTTTCAAGGCGTGATCCAAGGTGTGGGCGTGGCGTTTGAAGCCAAGGAGACACATCAGAAGAATCTGCCTCTATACAATATTCACGAGCATCAGGTCGAGTTCATGCGGGACATTGACATACAGGGCGGGCTGACCTTTATCATTGTACATTTTAAATTCAATGACACTTACTTCCTCATTCCTTATGAGGTCGTACGGCATTACTACTATGGAAAGTCGCGCAAATCCATCCCCTACAATGCCATGAATGAGCAATACAAGATTGAGCTGTCTGCCATGGGGGTGCTGAACTACCTTCCGGCTCTCAACAACTACGTGCGGGAGAAGATGAAGGAAAAGCAAAAATAAAATGAGGTGCCTGATCCCCAGTTCTTTGAAACGGGGATCAGGCACCTTTTCTCTTGTTCATCAGTTTTATTCAAGTTCTTCAAACGCATTCGCGAGCCTTGCAAAGGCCTCAATCGTCAGCGCCTCGCCACGAAGATTCGGTGCAATCTCGACGGCTTCCAGCGCCTCCAGAATCTTATCCTTCGGCATGGACAGACCGGCGCTGAGGGCGTTGAGCAAAGTCTTGCGCCGCTGGCCAAAGGCCGCTTTAACGACTTTGAAGAAAAAGTCCGGATTGAGCAGCTCGACGCAGGGCTTCTCGCGCAGCTTCAGACGGATCACGAGACTTTCGACGCTGGGCTGCGGCATGAAGACCGTCGGTGGTACTTTTTGGACCACGCTGGCCTCGCAGTAATACTGCACTGCAATGGACAGCGACCCATACGCCTTAGTGGATGGGGATGCCGTCATCCGCTCGGCGACCTCCTTCTGGATCATAACTACAATCTCAGAAACAGGCAGCCGCTCCTCGAGAAACCGCATCAAAATAGGCGTCGTGACGTAATAGGGCAGATTGGCGACCACCTTGGGCTTTCTATCACCAAAATGTTCTGTCAAGAGTGCTCTGACATCGACCTCCAGAATGTCCCCATGGACGACCTCGACGTTCTCGAGCCCCTCCAGCGTTTCATTCAGGACGGGCAGGAGGCTGGAGTCGATCTCCACCGCCACAACCTTTTCGGCATGCGCTGCCAGAACCTGGGTCATGACACCAATGCCCGGCCCAATTTCCAGGACCACGTCCTCAGGGCCGACCTCTGCGTTTGCGACGATCCGGTTCACGGTGCCCTCATCGATCAGGAAGTTCTGACCCAGGCTTTTCGAAAAGCGGAAGCCATATTTGTCCATAATATAGCGTATGGTGGATGGTGAAGTGAGCTTCAGCATGTCTTCGGGCCTCCATTTTCGAGATCAATTGCGGTCAGCGCCTTTTCGAATTCCTCCCGGGAAACCCCAAAGCGGTTGAGCCTGAGCAGGAATTGCTTGCCATTGCCATAGCCAATGCCGAGAAGCTTCCCCATTTTATCCCTGCGTTCGAGGGCACCAGGTCCCCCCTCCAGGCCGTTCTTAATTAAGTCTGACTTCGTAAAAACATCCACAGGGTTCTCCACCCAGGTTCTGACCTTTTCGAGCGCTGCCAGAATTGCCTGGGGATTGGCGTTCTCTATGCCAATATCCCCTTCTGAAGTGGCATCCGCCCTGGACAGATAGGCATGTTTGGCACCCGGTACCCGCAGTTTGAGGCGTTCGCGGATCCTTTCACCCATGAAGTCGGGGTCTGTGAAGATGATGACGCCGCAGCGGCGATCCGCCTCTTCAATGGCGCGAAAGGTGGTTTCCTTGATGCCGTAGCCGCTGGTGACTATGATCTGAGCATCCACAGCCCGCTTCACCGCCCGTTCGTCACTGCGGCCTTCGACGACTATAACTTCTTTGACCCGCATCATTTGACAGTCCTCGGGTCTTGAATGCCAAAGAAGCGCAGTCCGTTCTGATAAGTGGCCTCGGCGGCCTCTTCAGGGGAGATGCCCCTGATTTTGGCCACCATGTCGCAGGTGTGCCGGACATACATGGGCTCGTTGCGCTTGTCCCTGTGCGGCTCGGGCGTCAGGTATGGCGCGTCGGTTTCGATCAGCAGGCGGTCCAGCGGCACCTGCTCCACCACGCTTACAGTCTTATGGTTATTCTTGTAGGTCACCGGTCCGGCAATGGAGATGTACGCGCCCAATTTCACGTATTCCTTCGCCAGCTCCGCGCTGGAGGAATAGCAGTGCATCAGGACACCATGATCAAACGCCCTCTCAGCTCTCAGCGTTTTGAAAATCTCCTCGTGGGCCTCCCGGTCGTGAATGATGACCGGCATGTCAAGGCGCCGCGCCAAGTGGAGCTGTTCGACAAACCACTTACGCTGCACATCCGGCTCGGAGAAATTATAGTGAAAATCGAGGCCAATTTCTCCTATAGCCACGACTTTTTCCTTTTTAGCCAGACTCTCGATCATGGCCAGCATGGACTCATCCATGGTTTTCGCGTCGTGAGGATGAATCCCGACCGCAGCATAGATGAAGTCATAGGTCTCGCTCAGCTTGACGGCATCCATGGAACTCTCCAGGCTTGCGCCGGGATTGACCATCAGCGAAACGCCGTTGCTTTTGGCGCGGTTGATGACAAACTCACGGTCGTTCTCAAATTTTTTCGAATCCAAATGGGTATGGGAATCAAAGAGCATTTCTTACCTCTTTTCTTTGTTCTTGTTCGTTTTGAAGTATAGTCGCTGAGCCCGGAGATCAAGGGACCAAGTCCCATAATCTCCGGATCACATCGTGCCTATTTATATTAAATGCTGTTAGGATACGGTCGTGCCGGATGGCATATCCACCGTTAAAAGACCCAGGGCTTCGCCATCCGCGGCTGCCAGGATCATGCCGTGGGACTCAACACCACGGAGCTTGACGGCTTTCAGGTTGGCGACGAGGATGACCTTCCTGCCCACCAGTGCCTCTGGCTCAAAGAATTTGGAAATACCGCTGACGACCTGGCGCGTCTCTTCACCCACTTTGAGCTGGAGCACCAGGAGTTTGTCCGCGTTTGGATGCCGCTCGCAGGCCACGACTTCCGCGACCTTGAGCTGAACCTTGGCGAACTCGTCAATGGTGATTTCCGGGGACTCTGGGGTAGTGTGACCATCGGCAAAAGCCTTTTCTTTAGGAGCTTCTTTGGAAGGCGCCTCTTCCTTCTTCTCTTCCTTTGCGGGCTCCTCAGCCGGTGCGCCCAGAGCGGCGAGCGCCTCGAGTTCCTTAGGAATGTCGATGCGCGGGAAGAGCGCGTCCGCCTTGCTTACCTTCAGACCTTCCGGCAGCAGGCCAAACTCGCGGGCGCTGTCCCAATTAGTCAAGCCGCCCTCTGTGAGACCAAGCTGATCCCAAATTTTGCGGGAGGTGTGGACCATGAACGGCTGAATGAGCGCGGACACTATGCGGATGGCTTCTGCCAGGTTATAAAGCACCGTGTCGAGGACGTCTTTCTGCTGCTCGTCCTTGGCGAGGACCCATGGCGCTGTCTCGTCAATGTATTTGTTGGTGCGGCGAACCAGCTTCCAGATTTCGTCCAGGGCATTTGAGAAGTCCAGCTTGTCGAGCTTCTCCTCCACTTTGCCGATAGTCTCCTCAGCCAGCTCTGTCAGGGAAGCGTCAAAGGCTGTAACGGCGCTGCTCTTCTTGATGAGGCCGTCATTGTACTTCTCGATCATGGCGATGGTGCGGGAAACCAGGTTGCCCAGGTCGTTCGCCAGGTCGGAGTTCAGGCGGCTCAACAGGACTTCATTGGTAAAGATGCCGTCCTGGCCAAAGGAGTACTCGCGCAGGAGGAAGTATTTGAGGGCATCAACGCCATAGCGGTCGATCAGGACGACCGGGTCGACAATGTTGCCCTTGGATTTTGACATTTTCCCGCCTTCGAGGAGAATCCAGCCGTGGCCGAAGACCTTCTTAGGTACCGGCACGTCCAGCGCCATCAGCATGGCCGGCCAGATAATGGTGTGGAAGCGGACAATTTCCTTGCCTACAAGGTGAACGTCCGCAGGCCAGAACTTCGCGAAGTCGCCGTCCATCTCTTCCGGGTAGCCCAGGGCAGTGACGTAGTTGCTCAGGGCGTCCAGCCAAACGTAGATGACGTGCTTTGGATCAAACGGAACCGGGATGCCCCAGTCAAAGGAGGTCCGGGTGACGCAGAGGTCCTCGAGGCCTGGTTTGATGAAGTTGTTGACCATTTCGTTGACACGGGACTTAGGCTCAGCGAAGCCTTCGACATTCTCAAAGAGATCCAGGAGGCGGTCCTGGTACTTGGACATTTTAAAGAAGTAAGCTTCCTCACTGGTCTTGGTGACCTCTCGGCCGCAGTCCGGGCACTTGTGATCCACAAGCTGGGATTCTGTCCAGAAGGACTCGCAAGGGGTGCAGTACATGCCCTCGTAGGTACCTTTGTAGATGTCGCCTTTTTCGTAGAGCTTCTCGAACATCATCTGTACGCGGCGCTCATGGTAGTCGTCCGTGGTGCGGATGAATTTGTCGTAGGAGATCTCCATGACTTTCCAGAGGTCTTTGATTTCCGCGACGACTTTGTCGAGGAATTCTTTAGGTGCCTTGCCCTGAGCCTTCGCGACGTTTTCAATCTTTTGTCCGTGCTCGTCTGTGCCGGTCAGGAACATGACGTCGAAGCCCTGGGCACGCTTGTACCTGGCCATGACGTCTGCGGCGACTGTGGTATAGGTGTGGCCTATGTGGAGTTTCGAGCTTGGGTAGTAGATGGGGGTAGTGATGTAGAATGAGCCTTTTGCTGTCATATCGCACTTCCTTTCAAAATTTTTAAATTCGGGCTGCCTAAAAAAAGATAAACCTCCGTCCTGATTCCTCAAGGACGAAGGTTCTGTTCGCGGTACCACCTTGCTTCACGCGACTAATCGCGCCTCAGCGCTGCAGGCCTGACGCTATCAGGTCTGTAGCCGGCTTTCTAACGTCTGCCAGACGGCGCTGCCTAACCGACACAAGTTTGTCGTTTCAGCTGCGCGGTTCAGGGGCCATCTTCACACTCCGCCTGCCGCCGGTTCACACCAAATCCCGGCTCTCTGAAGGCAAGTTACGAGGTGTTACTCTTCCCGTCATAACCTTTTCATATCAATTGTACCACATTATAGCACAACGTGTATTGGGGTGCAAGTTTTGTACTTTCAAATTGAATTGCGCGAGAATTGTGTGAAGCTCTGGCACGCTTTTGAAAAGTGTCCGCGTCACCAACTTTGTTTTTGTCCGCGTCACCAAAATTGATTTAGTGACGCGGACAAAAGCCTCGCTTATAAACAAAGTACAAACTTGGCCTTAAAAACAAGTTGCTTCCCTTAGCGTAATATGATAAAACCATAGAGAACTCTTAGCATACCCAGACGTAAGGAATCAGTAAAGAGGTGTATAGATATGAGCAAGTATTTGAATGACCAACTCAATCAAATCCGGCAAATAGAGCTGGATCTTATGAACATTGACTTTAAAGAAGAATGTATACGAATCCAGGGCTCTGAAGCAGGCGACCGGGAAAAGCGGTTTGACCTTGTCTTTGAAGGCGTCAACGCGTTTTTTTACAGTGATCCGGGACAACCCGACACCACCGTCCCAGGCAAGCGGTCCACTATGAAAACCGTCTCTTATCTCCACGACGGCTTCGGTGAGTTTGCCGTTGTACAAAATCAAGATGAAGAGATTGAATTTTACAATCTCGAATCCTCAATTTCAGTCCCAAATTTCAACATTGAATTTGATGACGCCACCCTGTTTATTGAAGCGGAGGGCATCACCATCAACGACCTCCGGTACACCCTGACTAAACAGAGCTGAGAAAACGCCGCAAATTCCTGCGGCTTTTTTTTATTTTGGTCCTTTGCAACAAATTCGTGTAAACTATGAAAATAGGGTACAAATAAGGTAATCAGCACTCAGTACTCATCACGGACATTTAAGCAGCAGAGAATATGAGGGGGTATCTTTTTGAATTCACAATTGGTCTTCACACTCAAAGACGTTGGTATGCTCGTACTATGGGCACTGCTCGTCGCCATACTGATTTTTATCCTATTGGTTCTGATCCGTTTCTACCGCTCGTTCAAAGACATCATGAAAATTGTAGATGATCACAGAGCCAACATCGACAAAGTCCTTGAAGAAGCACCTGGCATTACTAAAAATGTCAATCAGATTTCTGATGAAGTCAACACCACACTGAAAGCCTTTCACGGCACGATCCAGAATGTCGCTGAAACCACTGAAAATGTGACTACAACCATCAAGGACAATAAAGATATCGTCGCCAACGTTTCGTCAGTTTTCAATACCGCGAGGATCGTCAAAGGCTCCTATGACAGGATCTTCAAAACAGAAACCGAGGCAGAGGCCGACTCAGAAAAGCATCCGGAAAAAGGATAAGAACGCTTCTGTAGGCTCTGAGAAATAAAGTTAATTCTTCCAATAAAATTCGACCAATATCTTACAAATTGCTAAAAAACGGATGAATATCCGTTTTTTTATTTACTTTTCATCCATTTTGTGGTATAAATGAATATATCATCTAAGTCTGGCACATAAAAAAAGCGACTTGGATTTTATTTTTTGTTGGATATAATTTTTCCAGTTGACTATTAATGTAAATGCTGGTATTCTTAACTTAAGCGAATTTTGTCGAAATTTGTATTATAAAAAGGAGGTTTTTATATGAAATCAACAGGAATTGTAAGAAAAGTAGACGAACTCGGACGCGTAGTAATTCCGATTGAACTTAGAAGAACACTCAGTATTGGTGAGAAAGACGCACTCGAAATCTTCACAGAGGCAGATACCATCATCCTCAAGAAATACGAGCCAGCTTGTGTGTTCTGCGGTCAGGCAAAAGGCGTCAAGAACGTCAAAGGCAAGAACATTTGCCCAGATTGTATCTCTGAAATCTCCAAGCTGTAAGATTGAAAACTTCTTTCTTTGTATTCCGTGTTTCACTATCTCTATCGCTATGGTTCTCATTTCCATTTCACGTCTCAACACTCCCGGCTAAACCAGCGTCGACAGCCTGTAGACCTCTTTCTTAGAAAGTTTATACAGTCCTGCAACCTCTGCAGCTGCGTCCTTCCGACTCATCCCAACATTCACGCGATTTCTGATTTCCAACAGAATCGTCTCCTCATCAGGTGTTTCTGCCAGCGCCAATGCTGCACTGGCCGCCGCGGCTTCTACAGGATCAAGACCCGCCAATACAATGACAAACTCGCCTTTTGGGGTCTCCGCCTCGAAATGCCGGATTGCCTCAGAAATCGTGCCTCTTACAAATTCCTCGTAGCGCTTGGTCAACTCCCGTGCCACTGCAATCCGCCGGTCGCCGAAGCATTCCAGCAAATCCTTCAATGTCGCCTCCAACCGGTGAGGCGCCTCATAAAAGATCAATGTCCGCTCATCTTTTGCCAGCGCTTCAAATTGGCCCCTGCGCGTCTTTTTGTTTCGGTCGGGAAAACCTTCAAACGCGAATCGTTCCGTAGGAAGCCCGGAAAGTATCAGGGCATGAATGCCAGCGACCGGCCCAGCAACCAGCTCCACCCGAATCCCTTCCTGAATGCAGCTTTGAATCAGCACCTCTCCGGGATCAGAAATCCCCGGCATGCCAGCGTCGGATACCAGCGCTACGCTGAGTCCGCTTTTCAGTTTCTCAAGCAGTGCCTCCCCTGACTTCCTTAAGTTGTGCTCATGATAACTGACCAGAGACTTCCGAATCCCCAAATGGTTAAGCAGCTGAGAAGAGCGCCTCGTGTCTTCCGCAGCCACAAGGTCCACCTGTCCCAAGACCTCTTCAAGCCGCCTGGAGATGTCCCCGAGATTGCCGATGGGCGTCCCACAAACAAATAACGTTCCCGACATCACTGGTCCTCTCCCTTCTTATCTGTATCCCTCGGCGTAGGATCGACACCTGCCCGCCGGTAAATCTCCAGGATTTCAGGATCGTAACCGCCCTCCTCTGCATAGACATACAGCGGCGGCTCTACGCGCATCTCAGCCCCGCCGCCCCGAACGCCCTTGATCAACAGGATGTTTGGGGCTTGACCGCGCCTCGGGTGCACAAACCTGAGGGCTTTTGGCTCCAGCTTGAAGTGCCGCATCAGCTCAATCATGTCCGGAAGTCTGGATGGCCTGTGGACCATATAAAATGATCCTCCCGGCTTAAGCAGCTGTGCAGCCGTACGAATAACATCTTCCAGAGTGCAATGAATCTCATGACGGGCAATGGCTTTCACGTCTTTTGGATTCACGAGACCACCGCCGCCTGCTACATAAGGCGGATTGGTAACGACGACATCCACAGACGATTTATTCAAGTGACTGAAGGCGTTTCGAAGATCCTCCGCAATAATTTGAATGCGATTTTCAAGCGCATTATAAAGAACACTGCGGCGTGCCATGTCCGCAACCTCATCCTGAATTTCAAAGGCTGTGATCCTGGAAGCCTTGGTCTTGGCGCTGAGCAGCAGCGGCAGAATCCCGTTGCCCGTGCCCAAATCCACTATATGCGCGCCGTGCTTGGCTTTTGCAAAATCGCTGAGCAGCACTGCATCAATCCCAAAGCAAAACCCGCTGGGATTCTGAATGATGCTGAGACCCCCAAGCTGCAGGTCATCTACCCGCTCACCCGGCAATATGAGTTTTTCTCTTTCCATGACGGCCTCCAATAGTAAATAAGTAATTGCAGAGAGAAGAGAAGGGCGCAGGAGACGGAGTCCATAGGCGACAAGCTCGGACACCGTCCTCCACACCCTTTTTTCCTTTAAAAAAGCCGCCCGCCAGAGCAAGGTCTGGTCCGGAGGCGGCTTAAGGACTCTGAATTAAATGATAAATTATTTTTTCTTGCGTCTTCTTGGTCTGCGTCTGCGAGGCTTTTGACCGTCTTCGTCAGATCCCTCTGCCTCAACATCCGACAGCTCAGCACTTGACTGCGCCGGCTCCAGCTTTTTGGGAGGCGGTGTCTGCTGCCCCTTTTCAGGTCTTTCCTGCCCTGTGCTGCTGCCGGTACCCGGACCGGAAACTGCAGCTAAGCCCGGTACCGCACCGGCGCCAGGTTTACCCTGACCTCGGTCTTGTCTTTGCGGTCGATCAGGTCGATCAGGTCGATCAGGACGCTCTCCTCGTTCCGGTCTCTCTGTCCGGTCCTTCTGCGGCCGACGCTGCTCGCGATCTGCAGGTTGACCCTGGCCCTGTGGCTTTGCTCCGCCTCTGCCTTTGTCCCTGCGGTCTGCCGAACGATCGCGATCCTGAGATGCCGTCTCCGCCTCACGCCTTGCTGCCCGGTCACCCGTGGCGTAGTCATCCAGCCTGTCAAAACGCATATCGTCAACAGGCTCTTCCTCGACTTGCTTAGAACGTACTGGATTGTCGCCCAGCTGATCCTTTTTATAGGTAACAATGTCTTCGCTGAGCTCGAGGCGTCCTTCGTTTTCACCCAGGATGTGGCGGACCTTCACAGATTCCGTCAAAATAACCGCGTCTAATACGACACCCATACCATCCGGCGTTTTGATCCGCTCGCCTTTGTTAGGCAGCTCCCGTCGAATATCGAGATAAGTGTCGTGCTCATATTTGAGGCAGCACATCAGACGGCCGCAAATACCTGATATTTTGGTTGGGTTGAGAGATAGATTCTGGTCCTTTGCCATTTTGATTGACACCGGCGCGAAATCCCCAAGCCAGTTGGCACAGCAAAGACCAACGCCGCAAGGCCCAATGCCGTTGACAATCTTTGCCTCGTCACGCACGCCAATCTGGCGCAGCTCGATGCGGGTTCTGAACACGGATGCGAGATCCTTGACCAATTCGCGGAAGTCAATTCTGCCATCCGCTGTAAAATAAAAGATGACCTTGTTGCTGTCAAAGGTGTACTCCACTTCCACCAGTTTCATTTCGAGCTCGTGCTCGATAATTTTTGCCTGGCAGGCAGAAAAGGCTTCCTTGGCCTTCGCCTGGTTTTCCCTTTGAATCGCCTGGTCCTCTTCCGTAGCGATTCGGATCACCTTTTTCAGCGGTGAAACAATTTCGGTTTCTTCGACTTCGCGCAGTCCGAGGACAGCCGAACCATACTCAATGCCGCGTGCCGTCTCCACAACGACGTCGTCTCCCCGCTTTATGTCAAGTCCATCCGGATCAAAATAGTAGATTTTGCCGGCCTTCTTAAACCGGACCCCTACGACTGTTATCATGCATAACCTCCTGTATTTTTAAAGCCATGGCGTGCATGGCTAGAGACGTGTTCGCATTTTCATCCAATGCGCGCGCCGTTTGCTCAAGGATCTCAAGACAGTCCAGCCAAGGCGACTTCTGGGTTCGACCCAAAAGACCGACGAGCTCTGAACGCTTGTCCTGACTAAAGATCTTCATGCTGTTCGGATCTACCCAAAGGGCAGAAAGATCTCGATACCATATTATCATCAATTCGATCAAAGAGGTAGCCAAAACTTTGTCTGCGCTGTATTTTTGAAGCTTCAGGAGGCCATCCAGGGGATCCCGGCGCATCAGGGCGCTTATGATGTCGAGTGCATCCTGCCTGGTCTGGGTAAAAACTTCGGAAGTCGCCAGCATCAGGGCTCTGCTCATGGAACCATCGGCAAAATTAGATGCAATCCGGGCAATCCCCGCCTCCACGCCATGGGTTCGGACAAGCCAGGTCTCGATCACCTCAGGCTTAAGCCTCGAGAAAGAGACGATCTGGCATCTCGACAAAATTGTTGGCAGAAGCGCGTCAGCCTGAGCCGTTACAAAAATAAGCGTCGCGTAGGACGGCGGCTCTTCGATCATCTTCAGCAGCCGATTCTGGGCGGAAGGTGTCATGGTTTGAGCTTCATCAACGACGACGACCTTGCGCGCACCGCTGTAAGGCTTGACCATGACAAATGACTGCAGCGCCTCAATCTGCTCAACCTTGACGGATTTGCCGTCCGGCTCAACTTCCAAATAGTCCGGGTGGTTCTGTGTCTCAAATTTCAGACACGACTGGCAGTGCCCGCAGCCCTCATCCAGTCCGGCCTCACAGAGCAGCGCCTTCGCGAGCTCCCGTGCGACCAGCCGTTTGCCGCAGCCGGGCACCCCCTCAAAAATATAGCCATGCGCCAGTCTCTGCCGGTTCATGGCCAATCTCAGCAGACCAATCACCTCTTCATGGCCCGCAATCTGATTATACCCCATAGTTCACCTCATCAGAACTTAACATGGCTTTCAACATCCACGACAAAAACCGTTGCCCCGCCTACAGTTACCTCAATAGGCATCGTCATAAACCCGCCCGCCTCGCTGATGATCGACGTCGTCGTCGTCACTTCTTTTCGCGTCTTGCACGTGTCCCCGATCAGCGTCATAACCGCATCAATATGCTCTTTGTTGACGCCAATCAGCACTGTGGTATTGCCCGCCTTCAGGAAGCCGCCCGTCGATGCCAGTTTCGTAACGCCAAATCCGAACTCGTTAAGTTTCCCAATGAGCTCCTGAGCGTCCTCGTCGTGAATAATCGCGATCACTAATTTCATAGATTTCGGCCTCCTTTTTTTCTCTTTGTTTTCTGCGTCCTGGGATCGCAGCGTTACATGCTGCCAAATCTCGTCAATGGATAGAGTCGAAAGATAGCTCTGCCAATGATCTTCTCACCATCAATAAGCCCCACCTGGCTGTCTCTGCTGTCCAGGCTCACAGCTCTGTTGTCGCCCATCAAAAAATATTTTCCATTAGGGATCGACTCAATATGGACATCCCCATTGGTATTCGAACTGACATAGATTTCCTGGAGCTTCTCTCCGTTGATAAAGACATCTCCATTCACAATATCCACCGAATCACCCGGAAGCCCTATGACGCGCTTGATCAGGTTTTTGCTCGGATTGACGCTGGCGAAGAGCTTTTGAATGGGATTGAGGGACTGAATATCATTCTCCGAAAGCATTAAATCTGTTTTAAAAGAGACAATATCTCCGCTCTTAACCTCTTGCGTGCGTTTCAGAAGCAAGATGTCCTTTTCAATGAGCGTCGGGTACATTGAGGTGCTGTAGACCACTGTCGTGGCGAAGAAAATATTGAAGACCAGAACAATAATTATGGCTATGGCAAACGACTTCAACCATTCAAAAATTTCATTTTTCACTGTAAATCTCTCCCTGAGGACAGCCCTGCTGTCAATTTAAGATTGAAGCCCTCTGCGGCTTCGCGTTAAAAACCTTTCCTTCACCGACCGACTCAAGTTTTGAACGGTCAGCATTTACCGAAATGCTTTCAGAACGGCAAAACGACCATCGGTCAATCCATTTACCTTATGTTGAATACCCAGATCTGACAGAACTATTCTGAGGACTTCTTCAGAGATCATCTCACCCGGAACCAACAGTGGAATTCCCGGGGGATAAGGAATCAAAAAATCTGCGGCTATGCGCCCCTTGGCTTCTGAAAGCGGAATCCTCTCCTGCTCTGCCCAGAGGGCTTGCTCCGCTGATGCGCCCCGTATTGGCAGCTCAGTCACTTTCAGATTTGGCACAATAAATTTAAAAGAATCCGCTGGTTTAGAAGGCGGGGACGCTGTTTCAGCAATTCGGCTCAAACTGGACGTCAACCGATCAAAATCCGAAGCCTCGCTGACAATACTTGGAATTAATACGACGTAAAGGGGTGTGGCGTATTCGCCAATCACACCGTCCATCTCCAGCGCCTCGTAAAGCTGATATCCGCCTATTCCAAGGTCACACCCGCTGATAACAAGCCGCGTCTTGTCAAAGCTGAAGCCCTCCGGCCATGACATCTGGTCGTGCATGAATTTATAACCCATTGAAACGGCAGATTTGTAAAAACCATCGATCAGAGCCATTAGCCGCTGCATTTCTTCCGGCCCTTTCGTCTCATAATGGCCCGCCGCGAGCTCCAAAGACAGCATCAAGGGATAGGACGGACTTGAGCTCTGAACCATGGAAAGATATGCAGAAATTCTGGGTTTAAGGCTCAGCCCCCGCTCTGTGCCATAATGCAGCATAGAGCTTTGTGTCAATGAGGTCAGGGTTTTGTGAGTGCTCTGAACTGCGAGATCCGCACCCAGCGACAAAGCCGTCTCAGGAAGATCCCTCGACAGCCCAAGATGCGACCCATGGGCTTCATCAACAATCACAATCAGACCATGATAATGTGCCAGCTTAATAATGGTTCTCAGATCACAGGCAACACCTTCATAATTTGGATACGTCACAAGTACTGCAGCCGCGTCCGGATGACGTCTGACAGCTTCCTGAACTTTATCAGCGGACAGTCCCAGAGAAATCCCCGCAGTTTTGTCAATCTCAGGCATCACAAACACTGGTTCGATACCACCTAGCAGTACCGCAGACAATACGCTTTTGTGGGCGTCTCTGGGCAAAATAAGTTTGGCGCCTCTAGGAACCGTGCCGAGAATTGCGCCAAGAATGCCTGACGTTGTACCCCCCACCAGAAACTGAGTCTCAAGGGCACCAAATATTCTGGCCGCCTCATCCTGTGCTGTTAAAATAACGCCTTCCGGCGCGTGTAAGTTGTCCGTCCCGGGAATCTCGGTATAGTCGAGGGATTCCAGGCTGAGCGCCTGCTTTGCCAGCAGTTCAGATAAACCTCTGCCAAACTTGTGTCCGGGAACATGAAATGAAACCTGATTTTTATGCCTCAGTTCCGAAAGTTTCTCAAACAATTTCTGTGAGGATTTCATATCACGACTTCACCTTTTCCCGGGCAATATACGCATTTAAACTCTCAATAAAAGTCTCGGAAGGTTCGAATAACAATTTTCCTTTTTCAGGAGTTTCAAATGTCACCACCCGCCAGGAAGACCTCAGCTGCGACACGGTAAATCGCCTCTTTTTGGAAATTTTCCAGTCTTGAGTGTGGTCATAGGCTCTTATTTCCAGCACATCCCTCAGCTTCAAACTGAAAAAAGAGGTACTCGTCCGGCCCAGTTGGCGCTCTATCACAAGAAGATTATCAATGATTTTGTAGTTAAACGCTTCTCCATTATGGGAAATCAGTCGCCATACAAACCAAACGCCTGAGACCAGAACAGCAATGGAAATAGCTGAACTCAATCCGGATGGAAAGGCGCTGAAAATTCTCACACAACTATTGGTGGCAAATGCGATCAACCCTATGGTGACCATTAATTTCAGCGTTCCGACCGGTTTTCTTTTTACAGTTTCTCTCTCAAATGTACCCATGGTGCCCCCTGTTATTTGATGACCTTGAATCGACCTTTTTTTCTGTCTCTGTCAGCGCCTGGACTGCGGCTGCTTCGGGGACGCTCGCGCAATGTACTGCTCGGACGCGGCTTTTGCTCAACCGGTTGAGCCCGATCCAGCGCCTTTCGCATTTTCCATAGATCAATCAGAAAAACCAACAGGCTGCTCAAAACTATGGCGCACACGACGACTAACGTGACTATTTGAACTGGCGACATTGATGACTCCCCCCAGATGAATTTTTCTGATATAATGACATCCATAATGAATGCTCATCAACGGTACTATTTTATCACAAATTAAGTAGGTATGATGAACATATCCACAAAACATGATAGGAGGAACTATATTGCTGTCTAAAAAACTTGCTGCCATTACGCCTTCCTTTACCATCGGCATCAGCACCAAGGTCAATGAAATGAAGAAAAACGGGATTGCCATCACCAATCTGAGCATCGGGGAGCCTGACTTCTTTACGCCGGACCGCGCCAAGGCTGCCGGTATCAAGGCCATTGAGATGAACAAGACCAAATATGACGCCGCAGAAGGGGTGCGTGACTTCAGGGAAGCGATTTGCCTCAAGCTCAAAGAAGAAAATCAAATCGAATACAAAGCAGATGAAATCGTCGTGTCCAGCGGCGCGAAGCATTCCATCACCAACGCGCTGATGGCACTGCTCGATCCGGGGGATGAAGTGCTCATTCCTAAGCCTTATTGGGTCAGTTACCCGGAGATGGTCAAGCTGACCGGCGGCGTACCGGTTTTCGTCGATACCCAGAGATCCAACGATTTCAAGGTTACCGTGGAAGACCTGGCTGGTTGCATCAATGACCGCACCAAGGCCGTCTTCATCACGAATCCTTCCAACCCTACCGGCGCAGTTTACAGCCGTGAAGAGCTTCTTCCAATAGCGGAATACCTCGTCAGTAAAGGCGTCTACATTATTGCGGATGAAATTTATGAAAAAATAGTCTTTGATCAGGAATTTACTTCCGTCGCATCTTTGTCCAGCGACATTAAGGCTATGACCATCACCATCAATGGCATGTCCAAGTCGACTTCCATGACCGGCTGGAGAATTGGCTACACTGCGAGTACGCGAGAAATTGCCAAAGCCATGGCGACCATTCAGGGACACCTGGTGTCTCACCCAGCGACCATTTCACAGTACGCAGCTCTTGAATCCCTGAGCTGTAAAGAGGATATGGTCATCATGAAGAACGCCTACGCCAAGAGACGAGACCTCGTCAGCGGCCTTCTGTCCGAGATTGAGGGGATCGACTTTGTCCGTCCGCAGGGCGCTTTCTATGTGTTCATTGATGTCAGCGCGTTCAAATCCAAGCTGCCTGCGGCTGAAAGCCTGTCCATCCAGGTCTGCGACCTTCTGCTTGAAAAGTTCCAGCTTGCTTTGGTTCCGGGGATTGCATTTGGTCTCGACAATTTCGTCCGGGCGTCTACGGCTGCCAGCGAAGAAACATTGAGAGAAGGCATGGCGAAACTCGCGGCTTTTGCGGCGTCACTTAAATAAATTCTTCAGTAAAAAGCCATTTAGATCACCCGTTAAGAAAGATCCTGCTGACAGAGAAAGACGGTACCTATGGCCAGGTTGTTTAAACTGGCCAATCGGCACCGTCTTCTTTTTTTGACAAGGGAGTGAAAATGGCGGACTGAAACCATCGGCCAACTCTTTCAGTCTTTGCTGCTGATCTGAGACTACCTGATAACTTCGACGCCTCTCATGTAAGGGCGGAGCACTTCAGGAATGATGACGCTGCCGTCTGCCTGCTGGTAGTTCTCGAGGATTGCGGCGTTGGTTCTTCCAATTGCAAGGCCTGAGCCATTCAGTGTGTGGACAAAGTTGACCTTTTTGGTGTCTTTGTCCCTGTATCTGATGTTGGCGCGGCGTGCCTGGTAATCCTCGAAGTTGGAGCATGAGCTGATTTCCACATAGCGGCCATAGCTTGGCATCCAGACTTCGATGTCGTAAGTTTTTGCAGAGCTGAAGCCGAGGTCTCCTGTGCAAAGCTGGACGACGCGATGAGGAATTTTGAGCAGTTTGAGGACTTCCTGGGCTTCGCCAAGGAGCTTTTCAAGTTCATCATAAGAAGTTTCAGGCTTGACGAATTTGACGAGCTCTACTTTGTTGAACTGATGCTGACGGATCAGGCCGCGGGTGTCTCTGCCGGCTGAGCCTGCCTCTTTCCGGAAGCAAGGCGTATAAGCTGTGTGATAAAGCGGCAGCATGCCGTCATCCAATATCTCATCGAGATACATATTAGTTACAGGAACCTCTGCAGTTGGAATCAGGAAAAAGTCCTTGGCCGGCACATGGAACATGTCGTCCTCAAATTTAGGCAGCTGACCGGTTCCCGTCATAGCCGCGCGGTTGACCATAAATGGCGGCAGGATTTCCGTGTAGCCGTGCTGTTCGGTGTGCAGATCCAGCATAAAGTTGATCAGCGCCCGCTCCAGCTTTGCGCCGAGTCCTTTGTAGATTGTGAATCTTGTGCCGGCGATTTTGGTCGCACGTTCAAAATCCAGAATACCGAGGTCCATGCCGACATCCCAGTGAGCTTTGGCTTCAAAATCAAATGCGGTTGGTTCCCCCCACACCCTGTAGACTGCGTTGTCAGCGTCACTCGTGCCGACCGGGTTGCTCTCGTGCGGTGCGTTAGGAATGTTGAGAAGTCTGTCTTTCAACTCAGCTTCAATGACGGAGACGCGCTCGTCCATAACCTTGATTTCATCCGCGAGCTGCTTCATCTCTTCCATGAGGGCGTCCACGTTTTCGCCGTTCTTCTTAAGGACCGGAATCTGTTTGGAGGCCGTCTTTTGCTCATTTTTCATCTTTTCGACTTTTACCAGAATTTCTTTTCGCTCATTGTCGAGTACGATCACTTGGTCAATCTCAAAGTCTCCGTTCCCTCTGGAAGCGACTCTCGCCTTGATGTTCTCGAAATCTTCTCTGATTCTTCGAATATCCAACATAATAAAACCTCCTCAAATGTTTGTTTTTCATGATAGGCTTGATTCGATCGGGTTGAAAATGATGCAAATAAAAAAGCCCCTCGTCCCGATCCTAGGGACGAAGAGCCTGCTCTCCGCGTTGCCACCCTGATTGACGCCGCCTGTTTTTGCGACGTCCTCTCAACAGCACTGTAACGTGTGCCATGCGTCCGGCATTACCCGGAGGCTCCGAGGCGGATTCGGCGTTCATCACGTACCGGTTTCCACCACCACCGGCTCTCTTTGACGGATGCTCTGCTTACTGTTCCTCATCACTGCTTTGATTGCAGATATCATAGCACATGACGCCCGATTCTGCAAGTCAGAACTCAAAATTCAAAGCTTAATGCATTTATTTTTGCCGATGGTCATGACAACCCCACATTCCACCCAAATTGCCTTTGGGTTTAAAGTTCATTTTTTAGATGGTTGAAGATCTTTCTGTCAACTTGGTCTACCAGAACTTCCAGCGCCTTTGCCTTGATCTTCATGACTCGCGCAATTTCTGACGGCGGCAGTGGACGTTCAATCCCAATGCCGTAACGGAGTCGGATCAAACTGGCCTCCGTATCATCAAAGAGCTGCTTGTCCAATAAAACCTGTATACGCGATTCCAATGCCTCAGGGGTTTGCAGCTTATTTTCAGTCTCCAAGGCCACTACCTCTGAAATTTGGATTTCATTGTCGTTTGATGAATGTGTCCGCCAATCAGCATTTTCTCAAGGGGCGGCGTTGGCTCATCCTGGATCCAGATCAGTTTGGATAACCATTTAATCCACTGTTTCATAATTTAACACAACCTACCTTACGTAAATTTCAATTTTGTTCTTTTCAGATGACAACCTGCTCGTACAAATCAAGCAGATTCTGCATTTGAAGATTGTAAGCGTCATTTTTTGAATTGAGCAGGGTGAATCCGCCTTTGTTTTCATGATGTGCCAGCATACCCATTTGATCCAGCGTCATCTTGAGATTATTGATTGTGCCCGCATTGCCATCATAGATCTGAAGTTTGTCGCCAAAAAGAGTCCTCAAGGCTTTGCGCAGAAAAATGAAATGGGTGCACCCAAGTACAACAGCGTCTACACCTTCAGTGTCAACCTCCTGAAAGCAGCTTTTGATCTCAATTTCCGCTTCATGACCGGTCACGACACTGCGTTCGACCATTCTAACGAGGTTCGGGCAAGGCAGTTTGATCACATTTGCCTGTGCAGCGGTTCTTTGCATCAACGCCGCGAATTTCTTTTCGCGCAGTGTCACCTCAGTCGCCATGACCACAATATCCCCATGGGGGTGATCTTGGACCGCAGGTTTTAATGCGGGCTCCATACCCAGGATTGGGATTGGAGCGAATTTCTCTCTCAGATAGGCCGCTGCCGCTGAAGTTGCAGTATTGCATGCAATCACAATAGCTTTGACGTCGTGAGACTTCAGTCTCTCACATACACGATCTGATAAGTCGATGATCTGATCTGTCGACTTCTCCCCATAAGGCGCATTGGCCGAATCCCCAAAATAAATAAACGTTTCATTTGGCATTTGTCGGATGGCTTCACCAAGGACGGAAATGCCTCCCATCCCGGAATCAAAGATCCCAATGGGGCGATTGTCCAGCATAGACAATGACATTGGAATTTCCCTCCTCCCTCATTGTTGTCCACAGTTATTATAATACATGCCAAAAAAAATGCAATCTTTACTGCCAAAACTCGAAATTTGTAACTTCTTATCAACTTATCAACAGTTTGCTTGTTGATAACCTTGCTGAAGTTGTCATAACATCGATGAGATTCATGTAAAATTAACGAAAAGGGAATTTTTATTTACATATTCTTGACACAAGTTTTGAGATCTCAACCACTAGATATAGTGGGTTTTCCAAAAATAATAAGAACGTCGATGCCAAAAAATTAATATTGATGACACCGGCGTTCTTCAATTCACATATCAGCATGAAAGATATGGAAGAGGGTGTCTGAAACCCGCTTCTACTTCCTAGTCCCAGTCTTCCTCTATGAACAATCTATAGTTTCATATCCCCACTCTTGATCCAGCCCTTCTTCCTCATATACTCTGAAAAAATAAGAGTCAATCCTGCCGGAAGAAGGAAATGCAGAACGATCATTTTAATCAAAATGGTTGTGAACACTGTCGTTTCTGACATAACTGCCACTGTCCCAAATTGCCCGACCAGGCCGCTCGTCCCCATACCTGCACCGACAGAGTTGCTTTCCATTTTAAATACGACAGTCGCAATTGGTCCCAAAAGTGCACTGGTCAGGATAGGAGGAATCCATATCTTGGGATTTCGAATGATGTTTGGAATCTGAATCATGCTCGTGCCGAGGCCTTGAGCAATCAACCCCCCAAACCCATTCTCCCTGAAACTCGACACTGCGAATCCCACCATTTGAGCACAGCAACCCACAAGTGAGGCCCCGCCCGCCAGTCCACTCAGCCCGAGGGAAATCGCGAGAGCTGCGCTGCTGATTGGGAGCGTCAGAACGATTCCCATAATGACCGCAACCAATATCCCCATTGGCACCGGATGCAACTCCGTCGCAAGGTTAATGACCTGGCCGATGGATTTCATAAGCGCCGCAATGACCGGGCTGACAAAGAGTCCTACTATACCGCCCACTATGATGGTTGACGCAGGCACAATGACAATATCCACCTTCGTTTTTCCGCTGATCAGTTTGGAAAATTCCGCAGCTGCCAAGGCCGAAACGAAAGCGCCCATAGGCTCGCCAATCTTGACGATAAAATCTCCGGCGGCATTTTGACCCACCGTCCCAGCGCCGACCGCACCAGCGACCATTGACGCAAAAATCCCCAAAGGTTTAGCGCCGATACTATGCGCTACAGCGCCGCCTATAGCCGGTCCCATCATAAACTGTGCGACCCTGCCAAAGGTCGTCAGTGCCGCAATGCCGCCATAATCACCAATTTGCTTCAAGATTAAACCAATAATCAAAGAGCTGAATAATCCAAGGGCCATGCCGTTTAAAGTTTTGATCAAATAATCTCTAATTTTTTTTCCCATGGTTTCGTCCCTCATCCTATAAATTTCATGTGGATGTCAAGTGCACGTGCAGAATGAGTCAAAGCGCCGGAGGAAATCACGTCAACCCCAGTCTCCGCGAGTTCTTTGAGCGTTTCCAGGGTCACGCCGCCCGAAGCCTCCAGCACGACGCGATGATCATTGACAACCACCGCTTCACGTACTTGTGCGACACTCATGTTGTCCAGCATAACAATATCCGCTCCTGCATTAATGGCCTCTTCCATGCCAGATAAATCCTGCACTTCGATTTCAAGTTTTACAGTGTGGCCAACCTTGCCTTTGATGGCTTCGAGGGCCTCTCTGATGCCGCCACACGCTTGAATGTGGTTATCCTTGATCAAGACCCCTTCTGAAAGGTTGAACCTGTGGTTGAAGCACCCACCGCATCTGACGGCGTACTTCTCCAGTGCTCTGAGTCCAGGAGTCGTCTTTCGCGTATCAACGATTTTTACGCCCGTATGTCGGACAGTTTCTGCATATTGTTTGGATAGGGTCGCAATCCCGGACATACGCTGCAACAGATTTAAACACAGGCGCTCCCCTTTGAGGAGGGCATGAGCAGGTCCTTCAATTTCGGCGACCGAATCACCTTTTGACAACATCTCGCCCTCATTCTTGTAATAGGTGTATTTGAACTGGCCGGGTGCCAATGCTTCGAATACGGCTTTAATCACCGCAATGCCACAAAGAACACCCTCTTCTTTGAAAGCAATTCTGGCTTTGCCGACAGCCCCTTGCGAAATCAGCAAATCCGTTGTCAGATCAATATAATGAAGATCTTCTTTTAAACCTTGATCGACAATTTCCTTTAAAATCAAACTGATCAATAGGTCCTCTCCCTTCAAGCTTTTGAATTTATTCAATCACAAAGCTCCCTACAGATTGTTTTATGGATAACGCGTCCAGAATTAGTGCTTTTGCGACCTGAAGGCCATTAAAGACTTCAAATTCCTCTGTTTCTGTCAGTTCAGCGTTCTCGATGTCCTCAAAAGCTACCTTTATTTTTTCAAGTGCAGTTTCAAGAATATCAGTGTGCTTGACCAAAGGAAGCGCGGCATCAAAAATCTCGCGGAGCGCGTATTTCGAGATATTGCGTTTGCCCGAATCCAGGACCAATTGTGGGGCGGCTTTGTATGCCTTGACCAATGATTTTTGCAGCGTCTTGGTTTCTAGGACCCTGACAATACGCTCACTCAGTGCCATGCATTCTAAAAGTGAATTGCTCGCCAATCGATTTGCCCCATGAAAGCCTGTTCCAGCTGCCTCCCCAGTAACATAAAGACCTTTTACCGGAGTAGCGCCAGTGCTGTCCGCCATGACACCGCCCATGTGGTAGTGTTCGACAGGTTCAATCGGGATCGGCATTGTTTCAGGATCAACGCCATTTTCCATACAAACCTTATAAATATTCGGAAATCTCGATTGGAAGAAAGCAGGCTCCAAGTGCCTGACATCTACAAAAACTTCAGATCCGGCATTAAATTGATCGTGAATCGCCTTGGAGACCACGTCTCGAGGTGCCAGCTCCATTAAAGGATGAAGACCCTTCATGAACCTTTCACCGGCGCTGTTGATCAGATGACCGCCTTCTCCCCTGACTGCCTCAGAAATCAGAAAATAGCCAGCGCCTGTAAGTTTAAATGCCGTTGGGTGGTACTGAATGTAAGCTGCGTCTCTAAGCGGAACCCCTGCTCTCAAGGCCATAGCCAGGCCATCTCCGGTGACAACCGATGCGTTGGTCGTCCTTGAAAACCATCCGCCAATGCCCCCTGTAGCCAGCACGACCGCATTCGATGACACACATTGGACATGACCGTCCATGCTGTATGAGACACCGAGAATCCCACTGTGCTCTGAGATCAAATCTATAGCAAATGCATACTCCAGTACTTCAATGTTCGGACATTTTCTTACCCGCCGGATCAGCGCCTCCATTAAAGCCATCCCCGTCGTGTCCCGCGAATGCACAATTCTGCGCTTTCTATGACCGCCTTCCATAGTCATGTTCAGCTTATTTCCCTCATCCTTGTCAAAATCGACGCCATAATCAAGAAGACGGCCAAGTACTTTTTCACTCTCACTGACCATGGCTTTGACCACGCGCAAGTCATTCATATAGGCTCCCGCAGCCAGCGTGTCCTCAATGTGACTGTTAAGTTCACCGTTCAATGTCAGCGCGACCCCGCCCTGTGCCAATTGGCTGTTGCAAACAGATAAACTCTCCTTCGACAGGACAAGTGCTTTGTAGTGCGGCGGCAGTGCGGCAGCCAAATATAATCCGCTTACACCAGCGCCAATAATCACGACATCATAATAAGGCGTTTCCGCATTCAGACAAACTTCTGTCAGATACCGTCTAGCCATTGGGATTCAACATCCTTAAAAGTGCACCTTCCGCACGCTGCCTCAAGTCCTCATTCATAACAATTTCAGGAACGTCACCGTTTAACGCTTTCTCCACATCCACCAGCGTCGTCTTTTTCATATTCTGGCACACCAGGCAGCCTGATAATAAATGGAATGTCTTTTCAGGCGCTACTTTCTTCAATGAATGCAAAATGCCAGCCTCTGTTCCAATAATAAAACTCTTATCCTCCGACTTCGCTGCATAGTCAATAATTTGCGCTGTACTCCCCATGAAGTCGGCAAACTTCCACACACTGGGATTGCATTCCGGGTGCATTAACACCTTGGATTCAGGGTGTGCCTCAATAGCTTTAACTACATCTTCCTCCTCTACGCGTTCGTGAGTAATGCAGAATCCGTCCCAGAGAATGACCTCCTTCTCTGGCACCTGCTGCGCTACAAATCTTCCCAGGTTTCGATCCGGCAGAAAGATGATCCTATCCTCTTTCATCCCTTTGATCAATGCCACCGCGTTGGAAGACGTACAGCACAAATCGCTCAAAGCCTTTACCTCTGCCGATGTGTTAACGTAAGCTACCACAGGAACCCCCGGATACTTATCCTTAAACTTACTCAATGCTTCTGGTTCGACCATGTCCGCCATAGGGCATCCAGCATCAGGATTCGCAAGAATAACCCGCTTTGATGGATTGAGAATTTTTGCGCTCTCTGCCATAAAGTGAACACCACAAAAGATGATGCAATCCTTATCCGTAGTTTGCGCATACTTCGCCAGCATATAGGAGTCCCCGACAACATCAGCAATCTCTTGGACCTCAGGAATTTGATAATTATGCGCCATGATCAGCGCGTTTTTTTCCTCTTTGAGTTTCTGAATTCTTTCAATTAAATTTAATGACACTTATGTACACATCCTTCAATTGTATAATCAGGTGTCTTGTCACCCTTGAGTAAAAAAACGGGTGGACTTTCTCCCTTACAAGGGAATAAACCCACGCTCTTTTAATTTTGCCTCGATCTTGTCGAATACGCCACTATTGGGCACTTCTATGGTGTGATAGTGCCTCCCATCAGTCAAAGAAGCCAACGGCAAAGCATCAGAAGCCCGTACCTTCATGATGAATGCTTCGAGATCCGCACGGCTGTTGATCATCAGCGTCACGACGATCTCCCCGTAAACAGGATGCTCCACCATCACATCTATGACCCGGCCACCGAGATCCACTATAATGGACAGTTCTTCCTCCAGTGACTCCAAGCCGCTATGGGTTGATTGCAGCGTCCTTATGTGGGATCCAATCCTTGGCTTTGGAATTAAATAACCGTTCGAAGTAGACACGATCTGAAGCCCTGAAGCCCGAAGTACTGCAATATCCTGAACAATCACCTGTCGACTTACATTGAATCGCTTCGCAAGACTCGACCCTGTGACAGCATCATCATTTTCACGAAGCATGGCAGCAATTTTATTGCGTCTTTCTTCAGTCAATCACATCACCTCACAACATTTGCATACTTGTTTCATTATATCAAAAACACTATTAATAATCTCGTTAATTTGATCGTTAATAAAAAATCAAACGAGAATAAAAAATAAAGGGATTTCTTTATACCTGATTGAACTGAAAAACCTCCCTGTTTAACAAAAAACTGCAGCTAAATTAGATTCAGCTGCAGATGTCCCAATATAAAATTTGTCTCGATATTGCTTTATTTCTGATCTTCAGATATAGTTCTGATTCGATCTACATTTGCCCGAGAATTTGATATGTGCTTGGTAATTGATTCAACAGCCCTTTCTTCATCTCTGCTTATAAATGCCTCAAGAATGATTCTGTGCTCCGTAAGAGCCTTGTCCATTCTACCTTCCATTCGAAGAGATGCATTTCTGGTGGACTTGATAAAGAGCTGAAAATCCTTTAATAAATGTTCCAAATATCTACTTTTCGTCGCATGATAAATTGTTTCATGAAAAATAGTATTCAACTCGAAGAATTTATCAACATCTTGCTTAGCTGCATAAAACTCCATTAATTCAAAGATTTCTCGCAGCTGATCGAGTTCCGCTTTCTCCATTCGGTGAATAGACCACTTGGCAGCAATCGCTTCAATAGCAAGCCTGATTGTATAAATATCGCTGATATCCTGATCTGTGATTCCTTTAACAATAACACCTCTATTAGGAAGATTCTCAACCAAACCATCCAGCTCCAGTTGTTTTAATGCCTCTCTAACTGGTGTCCTGCTTACGCCAAGCTCATCAGCCAGCTTAGCCTCTACAATTTTTTCACCTGTCACGTATTTGCCGCTCAAAATATCATCCCTGACTCTATCAAAGATAATAGTCGTCAAAGATTTGTTCTCTTTCTTCTGATCAAATATATCCATAAAAGGTCCCCCGTTAATTGTATGTACATTTTTCTTAATTCTAACATTTGTTTGTAACCTAAGCAACTTTAGTTGACTGTGAGCGCAAATTATTTACATATTACCTTGTACAATAAAAAACGGACATCTGCTTAATGCAAATGTCCGTTTTTATTTACCCGGCGACGACTTACTCTCCCAGGGGGCTGCCCCCCAAGTACCATCAGCGATGAAAGGCTTAACTTCTGTGTTCGAGATGGGAACAGGTGTGGCCCTTTCTCTATAGTCACCAGGTCGTTAGC
>Ga0302251_1000254_pt1 | contig 59894 bp, 46 predicted proteins | sample AAG_RA_Gln_MG_FD_193534 | JGI IMG/M metagenome (GOLD analysis project Ga0302251, IMG submission 193534) | Enriched activated sludge microbial communities from anaerobic digester in WTTP, New Holstein, Wisconsin, United States - AAG_RA_Gln | ecosystem: Engineered > Bioreactor > Anaerobic >... | reverse complement strand
ATCCGTGGTAATGTGATTTCATAATCTCTTGCATTTTCCATTACATTATCATTGTTCGATAAGAAAGGAAAAACTCATGCAAGATTCAGAAAAATTATTTTATACCCCCTGAGCAGTTACAAAATATATACGGTATAGTGAAGAAGAAGAACCCTATTTCTATTTCCGGATTTTCTATAACTACCTTCTTAAACAGGAAGAAAAGCTTGCTCATCAATATTTGATTCCTGCTGAAGGAAGACTTCTTTATGAGACTTATGAATTTGAAGAGGGAATCAGAAGTTTTTGTATTGTATTTTATCCTCCCAAAGTCAAGCGGATAGTTCCATGTTAACAGTAAAGTAAGAGAATTTCTTGTACACTTGATGAACATAAGGGTTTCAAGGCGAATTTACCCTGTTCTTGCCTTACGTTCCGTGAAAAGGAATCTTGAATGGTCAGACGAATTTTGCACTATCGCTCTTATATCTGAGATGAGTCCATGCCGAAGTTCTGTCCCAATTGTAACCAACAAAACAAAGACACAGCCAAATTCTGTGTCTCCTGTGGTCTTACTATTGCCGTGACGGGAACTACCGCTCATCACGGGACATTTCTTCAGAGTGGAAGATACGAGATTATCCACACGGTGAAATCCGGTGGAATGGGCTGCGTCTACAGGGCCAGAGACTGCAATCTCGATATGATTGTCGCAATCAAGAAACTGATTCCATCCATCGGTAACAGGACAAATCTCCAATATGCCAGGACGCGCTTCCGTGAAGAAGCCAAGATACTGTCAAAGCTGCACCACAGCGGTCTTCCCAAAGTGACGGATTACTTCGAGGAAAAGGATAGTATTTCAGGCGCTGTTTCGCACTATCTTGTAATGACTTTCATAGAAGGCAGGGATCTCGAGACATTTTTCAGGGAAAGGGGGAAAAAGCCCTTTCCTGTTGCAGAAGTCATGGACTATTCGCTTCAGATTCTTGCAGTTCTGAGTTATCTCCACAATCAGAATCCACCTGTCATTTACAGGGATTTGAATCCGCGTAATATAATGCTGAAAGAAGGGCATGTCTTTCTTGTCGATTTTGGAATAGCCCGCCATTTCAATCCCAGGGCAAAAGGCACGGCAATAGGCACTGCAGGATATGCGCCGCCTGAGCAATACAAGGGAATGGCAGAGCCAAGAAGTGATTTATACTCACTTGGCGCAGTGATGCACTTTCTTCTCACAGGACAGGATCCCGAAAGCAACACGCAGAGCATTTTCTCTTTCAAGTCTTCCAGGAGCTTCAATCCGGATGTTCCTGAAAAGCTGGACAGCCTGATTGCAGCCATGCTGGATATCGTTCCTGCAAAGCGGCCGGTCTCATCTGATTCGGTTACGGCTCATATGATAAAAATACAGCAGAGTCTTGCAGCAGGCAGTATGGCTCCGGCGCCGCAGACAAAAAAAACAGTCAAGAAGATGACGCCTTCCCAGGCGCCTTCTGAAACTCCTGAAGAGCGGATAAAGCAGTATCCGACCATATTTGATGCCGTAAGAGAAGGCGATCTAAAGACTGTGGAAGCCTTCATTGTAACCGGAACACCTGTGAACGCGAGAGACAGAAATGACAATACGCCTCTCCACAGGGCTGCTTCATCAGGTCATGGTGAAATCATTGAATTTCTTGTCAAATGCAGCGCAGATATCAATGCGGTGAATTCCAGAAAGCAGACCTCTCTTCATAGTGCATGTCTTTATGACAAAGCCGGCGCTGCTCTTTATCTTATCTCACAGGGAGCAGATATCGAATCTAAAGATAAGGATGGATTGACGCCGCTCCATATTGCCGCTGGCGAAAGGAACAGCTCTATGATCGATCTGCTGATAAAACAGGGAGCTGATATAAATGCCTTTGACAATGAAGGAAAAACTCCGCTTCATTACGCCGCTCTCTATAATACAACCGACATTGCCGACTTTCTGGTAAGCCGCGGTGCAGACCCGGGCATAAAGGACAACACCGGAAGACTTCCACTGGACTGTGCTATCTTCAGCAATGTAAAGCTGTTTTTCAAGTCTCTTATCAAGAAGGTATAGAGAGATGTTTGTGTACTCTCAGAGCAGGATAAACTGTCCATTTATTCCAGATCTTCCATCTCATTCTTCAGAAAAAGCAAAGAGGATTGCGCCTTAAAAGTGAGAATACTATTCATATAGGGACAAAAACGGCATCATATACTCACCAGCATAATTAACGACCACAGCAAAAGCTGTGGTAATCAAAATTTTCGCCATTTTAATGGCAGAAATTTTGAGCGTTAATATACAACCATCGAGGCAGCAGATTGACTCAGCATAAGAAAAAGTACTCCAGCATCATTATCAAAGGCTCGGGACTGCTTGACGAGACCAGGGCACTCCTTTCCAGCTGGGATTCCTCCCTCTCCACAGATGAAAACTTAGAAAGAGCTCTGAGATACAACATCTTTGCAAAAGTCTCCCGGAAGCGGACTATCCAGGTTCTGAGAATACTGCGCAGGCGCTATTTCAATGAGACAGAGATCGCGCAGTCACTGGTGATTCTTGAAAAAGAGGGCCTTTCCAGAGATGCTCAGAAGGCAATCCTTTATTTCCTCACAGCACAGTCTGACCCGCTTCTGCGCGATGCCGTGGTGGAGATAATCCTTCCCTTTGCCGGCCAGGGAAGGCGGGAGATTGAAGTCAATGAGCTGTCAAATGCTCTCAGAGCCTGGGTGAACGACGGCAGAATGACCACCAGGTGGAATGAAAAAACGCTTCTCCTCGCTTCCCGTGGAATACTCACCACACTCAGGGATTTCGGCATTCTGCAGGGTTTTGCCGACAAGCGCCTCGCCCCCTCATATCTGCCTGTTTCAGCCTTTGCCTTTATTGCCTTTCTGCTCCAGAGAAAGACAGGCAGTCCGGCTGATGTCCTCCACAGCAGTGAATGGAGCCTCTTTCTGCTCTCGCTTCAGGATGTGGAAAAGCTTTTTCTGGAAGCGCACCAGAGAAAGCTGCTTACTTATCACGCAGCCGGCTCGATAATAAGAATAACATTTTCTGAAAACAGCCCGGAGGTATTTGCCCATGCTCTCGCTCAAAGAGAGAATCAAGCTTCTTGAAGAGGATCTGGTCGCAGAGCCATCACGGATAAGCGTCTATCACGACATGCCCTTTGCCATCCTGAGATATGATCCCAGTGAAGAATGGGATTTTCGCCACGAGCTGAGCCTTCTGGAAACACGCCTGTCGAAAAAGGGCAAGGTGGCCGGCGTTCTCTCAATGGCGGATTTACTCTGGCAGTCCGTTAGGGAGAGTGAAGGCATTGAAGTACTGGTGGAGCTTGAGCGCGAGCGAGGATTCTCCGTAGCCCAGGAACAGGTAACGACCTATCTTTCAGACCCGGAGTGGAGACCTCTTCCACAGCTCATCTACGAGAAATTGAGTGACCTGGATCCAGGAAGCCACGTAGTATTTCTTACCTGCACAGGTGCGATGGCTCCGGCTGTCTATCATATGTCGCGGCTTCTCGACGAGCTGCACGGGAAGATTAAAACAACCTTAATCCTGTGCTATCCTGGAACATTGGAGGGCACTACGGGGCTTTGCTTCATGGGACTTAAAAACAGGGAAGCATTTGGTAACTACAGAGTCAAGATATACGGCTGACAGAGCGATGAACAAAGGGGGGTATGAACCATTGAATAAAGTAAAAGATCTTCTATCCCGTGACCTCGGCCAGAAAATCGAGGAGATAATCAAGCTCGATCAGGTGGAGGAAGATGCCGTTTACAGAGAGATCACTGAATATGTCGTAACCGACAGGATCAAAATCCAGTATCTGGAGATACTGAAGGCAATCGCCGAGGCTCCCTCAGATCCTCACGAAGGAATTGGCGTCTGGATATCAGGCTTTTTCGGGTCAGGGAAGTCATCCTTTGCAAAGAACTTGGGCTATATACTGTCAAATCCTAAAGTGCGCGGCGAGAGCGCTTCAGAGCTCTTCAAGAAGCAGTGCGACGATCAGCGCATGGTGAATTATATAGACTCCATCAACCTCAGATTGCCGACTCAGGTGATAATGTTCGATGTCTCGGTGGATCGGGCTGTCAAGAAGAACACGGAAAAGGTCGCGGAGATAGTCTATTCCGTACTGCTCCGGGAGCTTGGCTACGCCGATGATTATGATATCGCCGAGCTGGAGATAGAGCTGGAAGCGGAAGGGAAGCTGGACAGCTTCATCACGATATGTGAAAAGAACTATTCAAATCCCTGGAAGACCATCCGAAAAGGCGCCCAGAGGAACTCGCGGGCCAGTGCCGTGCTGCACGAGATGGATCCTGCCACCTATCCGGCGGCTGATTCCTGGGCAAGAGCTATTGGCGCAAGGCAGGCCGATATCACAGTGGGGCAGGTCGTGAAAAGAATCTTCGATCTTTCGGCGAGACGCTGCAAGGGAAAGTCGCTCGTGCTTATAATCGATGAGATTGGCCAGTATGTAGCACGAAGCGCAGAGAAGATAGAGGATCTGAGGGCTCTTGTAGAGCAGATAGGAAAGGAAGGCAGGAACCGCGTGAAGGCGCGCGAGATACCGGCTCCTGTCTGGGTGATTGTCACTTCCCAGGAAAAGCTCGAAGATGTGGTCGCCGCCATTGATTCAAAGCGTGTAGAGCTGGCCAAGCTTATGGATCGCTTCAAATACAGGATTGATCTCTCTCCTTCCGACATAAGGGAAGTGGCTACCAGGCGCGTTCTGGCTAAAAGGCCGGAGGCAGTCAAATCGCTCACCGAGCTTTACCGATCCTCAGAGGGGCTTCTTAACGCCGCATGCCGCCTCGAAAGAACCCATCTCAAAAGTGCGGTGGGGGAAGAGGACTTTGTGCAGTTCTACCCCTACCTGCCTCATTTCATAGAGCTTTCCATAGACATAATGTCCGGGATCAGAATTCAGCCGGGCGCTCCAAAGCATCTGGGCGGCAGTAACAGGACCATAATTAAACAGGCCTATGAGATGCTCGTCTCAGATCGGACGTCAATGGCCGCGGAGCCGGTAGGGAAGCTCGTGACCATCGACAGGATATTTGAGCTGGTGGAAGGCAACCTGTCTATGGAAAAGCAGAAGGACATAAGCGATATCACCCGCAGGTTTGCAGCAGCAGACGGGCTGTGGACCGTCCGCACCGCCAAGGCTCTCGCGCTCCTCGAGTTCATAAGAGATCTCCCGCGCACTGAAAAGAACTGCGCCGCCCTGCTTGTTGATGAGGTGGGAGCCCCGGCGCCTCTGGATAAAGTGACTGAAGCTCTCGGACTTCTTGTCGATGCGCAGTTTGTCAAGCAGACCGACGAGGGCTTCAAATTGCAGACGGCCCAGGAAAAAAGCTGGGAGACTGAAAAAAGAACTTTTCTGGAGCCAAGGCCGGCAGAGCGAAACGCCATTACCTATGAGATCGTTGGTGATATTTTCTCCGAGCCGAAGCTTAAAAACTACAAGTATAAAGATATCAGAATTTTCAAGGTGGGGATAACCGTAGATGGAGCTAAAGTGGGGGAAGAAGGCCAGATACCAGTCTCGGTGAGGATCGCTGATGATCAGGATGATTTAAGAAAAAAAATTCAGCAGGCAGTTGACGAGAGCCGTCAGCCGGCATGTGAGAATTCTCTTTTCTGGATAGTGGAGTTTACCAGCGAAACCGACAGTCTGCTAGCCACTCTCTTTGCATCACGCCAGATGATCGGTAAATACGAAGAGCTCCGCGCCAAGAACAAAATAACTCCTCATGAGATGGAGTGTCTTTCCAATGAGAAGAACGAGGAGCGCAGACTGAAAAAGCGCCTCTCTGAGAAGATGGAGGCAGCTCTCACGGCGGGCTCCGGAGTATTTCGAGGCGTCACGCGGGATAATGCCGCCAGTGTAAAGGGAATATACGACGCTTTGAAGCACCTGCTGGATTACGCCATACCATCACTGTATCCCAGGATGGAGATGGGCGCCTGTTCCCTGAAAGGAACGGAAGCCGAGGAGCTTCTGAAGGCAGTGAACCTGAGCGGCCTTCCTCAGATATTCTATGATGGCGAGAAAGGCCTGTCACTGATCGTCAAGGAAGGCGCCAGATATGTGCCCAATCCTTCTGCAGATACTGACAAAAGCGGCAAAGCGCTATGAAGAGCTTACCGGAGAAGATGACGTGGAGCCCGAGGAAGCGTCGCTGTCGGCTGCGTTCAAGCGCCTGGCTGACGAAGAGATTCGCAGTCTCTCGGATCTCTCTGCCACGGTTAAGGCCCATAAGCTTCCTGTGGCCGATATTATCGATGAATACAGACAGACACTGAAGAATATCATTGACAGCACATCAGACGAATGTGTCGCAATGCTGGCTGGTGAAGGCACGTCCTTCAAGAAAAGCCGGAATACAATAAAAGCTATCGGCAAAGCTCTCAACGATGAAGGCATTGAGAAAATAAGGAAGGCTCATCAGGCAGTATCGCAGCTCTGGCCTTCTCTCTCCTCACTGGGAGCTGATGCGGAGCTGCATGACGATTACGTGGAGCTTCAGGAACTGGTTAAAGATCCGTTGCTCTACGAAAAGCTGGAGCTGATTGAAAGAAAGTCTGCCGGAATTGTTTCTGCATACAAAGCTCTCTATGAAGAGCTTCATACGCGCAGGGAATCGGCAGTGAACGAAGCTGTCGATGAGATAAAGGGCATGGCTGAATGGGCTTCGGTTCCGAAGGACATGCAGGATGAGGCGCTCTCAAAGCTCACAGCGCTCTCATGCGGCTCAATAATGTTCGAAGACAGGGCACAGGTCTGCCGGATCTGCCGGACAGGGCTGGAAAGCATCGACTCCCAGATTGCAGGCATACCAGGGAAAAAGACGCAGGTGGTTACGCGGATTCAGGAGATAACCACTCCTGAGAGGGAGGTCAAGAAAATCCGCATCTCCTCGTTCTTCCCTTCGACGCTCGACAGTGAAGACAGTATAGATGAAAACATAGAGCGCCTTCGCGAGCATCTCCATACGATCATCGCCGGCGGCGCCGTTGTGGTGGTGGAGTGACGGTATGGATAAACAGGTAAGAAACAACCTCAGAAATATGGTGACACAGGCCAGAAAGCTGCTGGAGGACGCTCTGTACGAGCGCCTGGAAGGACGGTTCGGTATTCATTGTGAAGGCGCTATTGAAGAGCTCTCCAGAATGAGACATCTTGATATGTTCGAAGCGGCATACAGAATGGAGCTGCTCGCCCATCTCCAGCATCTTCAGGCCGCAGGCTTCAGCCGATCCGATGCATTGGCGCAGCTTGTCAGGGAGATAGCCTTCACGCATCTGAACCGCCTGTGCGCATATAAGATGTGCGAAGAGCGGAAGCTGATCCGCGAATCTGTTTCAAGAGGCATCAACTCAAGGGGATTCAAATTCTACCTCGCTGATCATCCCGCTGATGAACATCTGTGGAAAGAAGGACATCAGGACGAGGCATACAGGAACTTTCTCGTATGGCTGGGCGGCACGCTGTCGTCCGAGATAGGGATTCTCTTTTCCACTGATGATCCTGCATCACATCTCTTTCCTCCCCATCATGTCCTGGAAAAGCTGCTTGAGCTGATCAACAGTGAGTCTCTCAATGGGATATGGAAGGAAGACGAGACAATAGGCTGGATATACCAGTACTTCACCCCCAAGGAGCTCCGCGATCAGGCGCGCAAGGAGAGCCAGGCGCCGCGCAATTCTTATGAGCTTGCCTTCAGGAACCAGTTCTTCACTCCCCGTTACGTTGTGGAGTTCCTCGTGGATAATACTCTCGGCCGGATATGGTATGAGATGTGCTCCGGCTTTTCTGCAATAGCAGACAGATGTAAGTATATGGTCCGTCGCCCTGATGAGGTGTTTCTTGCGAAAATGGATGATAACACGAAAGACACCTTCGATCTCTTCAAAGCAGAGCGATGCGGATCAATAGCGCCATATACTGCGCGAGAAAAAGACAGACACAGGTTATTCATGCTTGCCCATTGTGTCAATGCTTATCATCGCGGCCACTCACTTTATGAAGATAAGACAAAGGAATGGTCCGGAGCGCTGAGAGAGAAGATCCTGGCTGATGGCAGCCTCGATTCCCTGAAGACACAGGAGCTGATGGATTTACTGTTCATCACTGCGAGAGCGGATCGTTGCAATGAAGGCTTCTTTGATTCTGAGATCAATATCATGGTCAAAGCTGCTGAAGAAGTCCGGAAAAGAGCCTTTAAGGCGTGTAAAGAAGAGCTCTCCCAGGAGGAAATGCTGAAGCTTCCTCATTTTATTGAGTATCGCCCTCTAAAAGATCCGCGAGATCTAAAGATACTCGACCCTGCATGCGGCAGCGGACATTTTTTATTGTACTGCTTCGACCTGCTCATGCAGATCTACCAGGAGGCCTATGAGCGTGAATCGGCTCCATCATTCACAGGCACCGGAAAAGCCCTGAAGGATGATTATCCTGACAGGGAAGCCTTCCTGAGAGAGATTCCCGGAATGATCCTGAGATATAACCTTCACGGCATCGATATTGACCTGCGCGCCACGCAAATCGCCTCGCTCGCCCTGTGGCTGAGAGCGCAGCGGGCCTATCAGGAGATGGAGCTGAAGGGTGATGACAGACCGTCGATCACAAAATCCAATATAGTTTGCGCCGAGCCCATGCCAGGCGAGGAGGAGATGCTCGAGGAGTTTGTCTCACCGCTTGAGCCGAAGATACTGGGCCATTTTGTGAGGCAGATCTTTAACAAGATGAAGCTTGCCGGCGAGGCGGGCTCTCTGCTCAAGATTGAAGAGGAGCTGGCCGAAGAGATAAAAAAGACGAAGAAGGAATGGTCACGGGCCTTCACTCCCGCGGTGATGGATAAAAGAGGCCAGTTGAGCCTGTTCACCGAGGCAGAGCTGGACGAGATTGACGATATCAAGTCGAAGCAGATGACCATCTTTGATCTCTCAGATGTTCACGATGAAGATTTCTGGAACAGGGCCGAGGAGCAGGTGCTCGAAGCGCTGAGGCGCTATGCGGAAGAGTCATCCAACGGACCAAGCTGCCAGAAGAGGCTCTTCGCCGAAGACGCCGCCAGGGGCTTCGCGTTCATCGATGTGTTGAGGAAGCGGTACGATGTGGTGGTGATGAATCCGCCGTTTGGGGAACCCTCGAAAGGTGCAAAAGACTATATCGTGGCGAAATTCCCGGAAAGCAAGAGCGATCTGGCCTGCGCTTTCGTGGAGAGATGGCTGGCAAAGTGTGTAATGAGAGGCAACCTGGGAGCTATCACAACGAGGACGCCGTTCTTCCTTTCATCATATACCGATTGGAGAAAGGACGTCATCCTGAAGGAAGGAGCATTGAGCGTCTTTGCGGATTTTGGTGGAGGAGTGCTCGACGCGATGGTGGAGACGGCGGCATATTGCCTGTCAAATGCAGCAGACAGATCACCATCACTGTTCCTGAGGATGATACGGGAAGAAGATAAAGGCACAGCACTGAAAGATGCAATAGATAATCACTTTGATAAGAAGCGGTTCACAGTGCCGTCTTCATCATTTTCTATGATACCGAACTCGCCGCTTTCCTACTGGGTGGGAGAGCGGATCAGGAGGCTCTTTGTTGAGCTGCCGGCCTTTGAGGGGGAGGGTAGGACTGTGAAAGCCGGACTTTGCACAGGTGATGACTTTAGATTTGTTAGACTTTGGTGGGAAGTTCAAAGAAAGGAAGAGGCTCGATCCAGGCAAGATACAATTTCAGGAAAGAGATGGGTGCCTTTCGCTAAAGGTGGCTCTTTTTCACCTTTTTATTATGATATTCATCTTGTAGTAAACTGGGATGAAGATGGCGATCATATCCGAACTAATATACAACCTGGAACGAGAGTTCAGAACACGGAGTATTACTTCCGACCGGGGTTGACGTGGCCATTGAGAACTACAAGTGGAATAGGCTTCAGAGCATTTCCCAAAGGCTCCATTTTTGGACATAAGGGTCCATGCGCATTTATATCAGATCCTGAAATTACTTTAAGTATTTTGAATTCTTCATCTTTCGAATCCTTATTAAAACTTCAACTCAGTGCCGCAGATGCCGCAGCCCGTTCTTATGAGGTTGGCCTTATTCAGAAAGTCCCGTTCCCAGAATCATTACCTGCTGAACTGGGGCATTATTCAGAATCATGTATACAGCTCACCCGTTCCCTCGACACAGTCAACGAAACATCTCACGTTTTCTTATTCCCTGCTCTTATCAGGAATCAGAGGCACAATCTCAAAGAGCGGCTTATTGGATGGGCAGAGGAACAGGAGAGAGCCCGCACGGGAATAAAAGAAGCCCAGGAGGCGATAGATGATCTGGCTTTTGATCTCTATGGCATCAGTGAAGAAGACAGAAAGATGATTCTTTCTGATGATGTCTCAATGAAATCGGATACTGATGAAGGTTCTGAAGGAGATGAAAAAAGTCCCACGCGGGACGAAGATTCAGAGTATGATGCTGCGCCCCAGGATGGAGGCGCTCTTACCCAGGCTCTGATTTCCTGGTGCGTTGGCACAGCAGTCGGCCTCTGGGATGTCCGTCTTGCCACTGGTGAACGCCCCATTCCTGCGCTTCCAGATCCCTTCGATCCACTGCCCATCTACAGTCCTGGGATGCTGCAGGAAATCCCTGCAGATTACCCCATTGTCATCGATGCTGATGGTATCCTCGTTGATGATGAAGCTCACAGCGATGATATCGTGCGGAGGGTCAGGGATGTGTTGGCGCTTCTCTGGAAGGAGCAGGCTGGAGATATTGAGAAGGAGGCCTGCGAGATTCTCGGTGTAAAGGGCCTCAGGGAGTACTTTGCAAAGCCGGGAAAGGGAGGCTTCTTCGACGACCATATCAAGCGTTATTCCAAGAGCCGCAGGAAGGCGCCCATATACTGGTTCCTCCAGTCATCGAAGAAGAACTATTCGCTCTGGCTCTACTATCACAGGCTCGATAAGGATATGCTCTTCAAGGCGCTCGAAAACTACGTGAGACCGAAGATTCAGAGAGAGGAGAACAGGCTCTCCGAGCTTCGACAGAAAAAAGCCGCCCTCGGAGATTCAGGCGGGAAAGAGGCGAAGAATCTCGATAAGGATATAGAGCGCGGCGACGCCTTCCTGTCAGAGCTGATTGATTTCAGAGAAAAGCTCGAAAGAGCGGCAAAGCTCTATCTCGTGCCCGACCTTAACGACGGAGTAGTGCTCAACATCGCCCCCCTCTGGGAGCTGGTTCCCTGGAGCGAAGCAAAGAAATACTGGGATGAGCTCGTGAAAGGAAGCTACGAGTGGTCATCCATCGGAAAACAGCTCAGGGAGAAAGGCTTGGTGAAGGAGAAACAGCGCCGATGAGAAATGAAGCGCTGAAGGCTGGATAGAAAAGAATCCATCAGCATTGGGAAAAACAAAACCGGAGATATAGAACAGCCGCACACGAGGGTCGACTGTTACACGGCATGAGGCCGAATTTTGTCCCCGGTAGTATCATTGTAGCAAAACTGGCTTAATGGTGTCAACTGGCTTTATTTAAACCCCAGTCCAGTCCGGGATAAACACCATTCGTTGCCGGATCCGGTATAGCTTGAGGTGAATAGAAGAATTGCGTTGTTTAATGAGGAGGTGGAAGGTTTGGAACATCTCAGATATACAGTCATTCTTGAGCGGGAAGAACAGGGAGGCTATCATGCCTTCTGTCCTATCCTGAAAGGTTGTCATACTCAGGGTGAAACTATCGAGGAGGCGCTGGATCATATTAAGGAAGCCATAGAGCTTTATCTCGAGAGTCTTAAAGCGCATAATAAAAGCATACCTGTAACCAGTGAAACAGGGATTCTGAATTATGAGTACAAATAGCAAACCAAATCGTTTGAAACATGTCGGAGCCGAAGCCATTCTTGCACAAAGGATTGAGTTGCTAAATGAGTATGACCGGCATATAAAACTGTCCAGCGATGATCCTGTGCCTGTACAACCTGGTATCGGCGCTGAAGCAATTTTCAGAGATTGGCTTGCCAGATTCCTTCCTAAAAAATTCGGGGTCACAAAAGGCTATATTATCACAACTGATTTGAATCATGATTTACCACTCGAAGAATGGGACATAATAATCTACGATGCTTTGGAGGCTCCTGTGCTTTTTGTGAGGGAAACCGCTGATGATACAGATACAGGAACAAAGCGTGGAATCCCTGTGGAATATGTTCGTGGCGTGATAGAAGTAAAAGCTTCATTAAATGAAAAAAGCTCAGAAAAGGCTACAGAAAAACTCACTAAATTACATTCCTTCATCAAAAAAGATGATAATCTCGATTATCCAAAGTATTTAAAAAGGCCATTCATATGTGCTTCAGTATATTTTGTAACGGATGTGAAGACATTCGAATCATACAAAAAAGCCCTTAAAAATATGATACCACTGGCCCAGAACCTGCCCTGGATGGGTGCGCTGGTATTGCGGAATAATCAAAAACCAGGTGATCCTGGTGTAATAGAACTGCATGCATCAGAACAAAAGATAGAATGGCCGGAACATTATGAGACTTCTGAAATATTTCAGCTTACTGATGGAAGATATTGCGTTCTTTCCTGTCTTGTCTGGGCAATAAACAGTTTTCCATTTTTTATTTTTGGCTTGATAAATGCGCTCAACGGCAGGATATTGCAAGGAGTTCCTTCCGTTTATGGACTGGATTTTGAAAATGTCATAGGCACAAGATTATTTCATAATTATTACAAGGTCTCCGAACAGAGCCCAGAACGCAAGAAGGTTTCTAAAGTATTGAAAGTAAAAAGGAAATAATGAGCCCTATTTATTAAGGCGGTAAACTAATATCACACTGGTCGATAACAATGAATCTTAAAGAACTCAAAAAGCTGGTATCCAGCGGAGAATCTGAGCGGGTGGAGTTCAAGAAAACCACCGGACAGAGGACTGATGGTGCAAAGACTGTTTGCGCCATGCTTAATGGCATGGGTGGTTTTGTTGTGTTCGGTGTTACGAACAGCGGGGAAATCAAAGGACAATCCGTCACCAGTGGAACTCTCGAGGATATTGCTGAAGAAATTCGACGTATCGAGCCGCCTGCTTTCCCTGATATTGAGACGGTTATGCTGAAGGATGACAATGGAGTCATAATAATAAGGGTTCCAGGAGGCGGCGGCCCTTATCTTTATGATGGAAGAGCATACAGCAGAATTGGTGCCTCAACGGTAAGAATGCCTCAGAAACATTATGAAAGGCTGCTGCTGGAACGAATGCATGCCTCATCCCGTTGGGAGAATCAACCTGTGCAGTCATTCAACATTACTGATCTTGATATTGTTGAGATACATCGTACCATCGAAGAGGCTGTCAGAAGAAACCGGCTGGAGGAGCCTGGAACTCGGGAGCCTCTTGAACTGCTGCGTGGTATGGGCTTGATCGATACACAGGGTAGATTGTTGAATGCCGCTGTTGTTCTTTTTTCCAGGAAAGATCGTGTTCTGCCTGATTTACCTCAATGCCTTATCAAAATGGCGCGATTCAAGGGAATCGACAAGACAGAATTCATAGACAATCGTCAGGAATATGGAAACGCCTTTGAGCTTTTTCAGCGGGCCCAGCGTTTCTTCATCGATCATATACCAGTTGCAGGCCGTATCGTGCCAGGACAGATGGAAAGAGTGGATACCCCGCTTTATCCAATACAGGCCCTCCGCGAGGCACTGGTTAACGCGATATGCCATCGTGACTACAGTGTGCCCGGAGGTTCGACCAGCATCGCCATCTATGACGATCGCCTTGAGATATCCAATACCGGCCATCTCCCTTTCGACATAACACCTGAAAACATCTTTCTCCCTCATGCATCCCGGCCATGGAATCCTCTTGTAGCCCAGGCATTTTACAGAAGAGGAATAATAGAAGCCTGGGGGAGAGGCACCATCAAGATGAAAAACCTGACTGTAGAGGCAGGATTGCCGGAGCCTCAGATTTCCTGTCAGTCAGGCGAAGTCACTGTAAGGTTTACTCTTCAGCCTTCAGTGTCTGATGTCACAATTCATGGCTCAACAATCGATACTATTACACACAAAACGGGCCAGACTGACAAAGCGTTGCTACTTACACATAAACGATTGGTAATGGAAGTTTTACAAAATCTGGAGAAAGAGCCATCATCAATAGCACAGATTTCCGGAATATTAGGGCAGAAAAGACCTTCCGGAACATTGAAGGCAGTATTTAAACGCCTTATGGATGAGGATTTCATAGCATTAACAATACCAGAAACACCCAGGAGTAGGTATCAGCGCTATTGTTTGACGGATAAAGGGAGAAAAGCTCTTGCCAACGGGGACTCATAGTTCTCTCAATAGTTTACAATGATAAGACCGGTGCAAGACCGGTGCAAGACCGGTGCAAGACCGGTGCAAGACCGGTGCAAGATCAGTGCAAGATCAGTGCAAGACCGGTGCAAGACCGGTGCAAGATCAGTGCAAGACCGGTGCAAGACCGGTGCAAGACCGGTGCAAGACCGGTGCAAGACCGGTGCAAGACCGGTCCGGGATCAGTGCAAGACCGGTCCAAGATCAGTGCAAGACCGGTCCAAGATCCGGCAAGATCGGTCCAAGATCCGGCAAGACCGGTCCAAGATCAGGCGAGACCGGTCCAAGACCGTATATGAATAAGGTTTTCATATTGAGCCGTATGAAAAAAAGGAATGAACGCCATGGGAAAAATCAAGGAATACCTTATTTCACTGGTTAAGAAACAGGTCGAGCAGAATCATGTGGTGGTCTGGTTTGACCCTGAAAGGCACTATGAAGAGGTGGCTTCCAATCTCAGCCTGCCTGGAGTGCGGATATTCCGCTATACAGACTCCTTCTTCTCGCTCCGCCATGAGGTTGACCCTCTGATGTCGGCCAACGAGCCTCCATCGTGCATCATTTATGTGCCGATGTCAGAAGAAAAGACGGAAGATGCGCTGGTCTGCTACACCGTGTTCAGCTCAGTGCTGAAGCCCGGACAGAACCCGTGGCAGAAGAACACAAGGCTCTCTGTGATCGCGCGAAATGCACTTAAACAGGATATGGATGAAAAAGCGCTCTGCAAGCTCGAAAAGCAGGTGGAGCAGGGACAGCTCAGCTTTGAGGAGCTCGACAACCTGAAAGAAATGCCGTCAGGAGCTCCTGATGTGGTATCGGTCATCTTTAAATCAGGCAATCTGCACGATATGTTTCTGGGTTTTCTTGACAGTGATGCGCGTGACGATGAAATCCTCAGTAAGAACGCTGTGCCGGATCTCTGTATGATCACCGACAGAAACCTCGGCATTTCATTGACATCTGGAAAATCCCTGCCGGAACTAAGAGAGATGGTGGCGAGGACAGTCCTCATAACAGCATTTATCGCCGAGCTGAAAGAAGATATTCCAGCGGCTCTGTCAGGCGTGAAATTGCCGGCACAGGAAAAACATCGCGCAGAATGCATCGCTATTACAAGAAAGTGGAGGATGCGAAGCGATCTTCGAAACAGCTTTATCACATGGGCGCAAAGGATTGACAGGGAGCTTTCGCTCCATACAATCAGCTTCAGCTTTGAGCAGATTGCTTCGTGCCAGGTATTTCCATCGTTTGAGAAAAGACTTCAGTCACTTGTGGAAGAAAAAATGCTTCACAGTGTTGATGAGAAAGCCATATCGCTGGCTGCCACTCATGAAAGCTCATTCTGGTCTCAGGCAGATGGCGAGATTGTTGCCAGATGGAACATAATAATTGTTGCAGGGAGACTTCTCAATGAGCTCTGCAGGATTGCAGATGAGATAAAGGGCTCAAAGCTTTCAGCCTGTGATCTGATTAACCGCTATACATCCGGTGATAATCCCTGGTGTATTATCGACTCTTTATACAGAAACCTTGGTTTCCGCTACCTTCATTACGATAGGATCGTAGAGTGCGAATCGCTGGGAATGCTTGTTCAGGCCGCGTCGTCCCGCTATATGGATGTCGGTGGAGCTCTGTCAGAGATTTTTGTCAAATCTTTGCAGAAAGAGAAATTTGATGTCGGAGATATCGTTCCCCAGCGTGAGGTATACGACAGATTCATATCTCCCGGGCTTTCTTCAGAAAAAACTGCATATATTCTTGTCGATGCGCTCCGTTATGAAATGGGTCTCGAGCTCAGGAGAATGCTCTGCGGCTCATTCAATGCGGAGATCTTCCCTGTTTTCGCATCAATACCCACTGTTACTGAGATCGGGATGGCTTCACTGATGCCTGATACGAAAGGCTCTGATATTACTGTAACGGAAAAAGGCAGGCTGGCGCTCAGAACAGATAAATCGATTCTGAAGGACAGAACTTCCAGGCTTGCATATCTTAAGAAGAGGTGTGCCGCTTCATTCGTTGATATGACACTCGATGAGATTCTTTATGTTAAAAAGAGCAAAAAGAAGATCAGGGAAAAGGTGGATTCGGCATCACTTGTTCTTATCACCACAACGGAGATTGACACGCTGTGTGAGACAGGCAAGGTTTCGCTGGCGCAGAGCTCAATGGATATGATCCTGACCGAGCTCCGAAATCTGATAAGTGTCCTTACCTCAATGGGTGTAAAAAGAATTGTCATCACAGCCGATCACGGATATCTGATGGGTGAGGAGCTGGAGAGCGATATGAAGATCGAGCCTCCTGGAGGGGATACACTCTTTCTGCATCGACGTGCATGGGCAGGCAGGGGTGGAGCATCGAGCCCCGCTTATATGCGATGCAGGGCATCAGATCTTGGTTTTGAAGGAGATCTCGAGATTGCCGTGCCTTACGGGTTCGGTGCTTTCAATGCTGCAGGAGGCGACCTGGAATACTTTCATGGGGGAATCTCACTTCAGGAAGCCATAACGCCCCTGATTACAGTCACTCCGCGGGAGCAGCAGGAAAGCAGCATAACTGCTGATATTGTATGGAGTCTGAAGCCTGGCTCGAAGAAAGTGACCACGAGGTTTTTCTCCGTGCAGGTTCAAGGTCTGCCAGAGACGTTCTTTGAATTTGTGCCGCCTGTGGTACGTATGGAAATGAGAGCAGGAGCTGATATTCTCTCTGATACGGTATCTTCTACATATGGATTTGTCAAGGATACCGGAGATATAGAGCTGAGAGTGATTACAGGCGAGAAGGGCAGTGAGATAGAACATAATACGATTATGCTCCAGATAGTCAGGGAGACTTCTGAAAAGCATGTGTCGGTCCATCTCGTGGACGCGCTCTCCGGCAGAGAGCTCGCCTGCCTCGAGAAAATTGAATGGGCAATCACGCAATAACAGGAGATGATATAATGACGACAGAGATACACAGCCTTGATAGTAAAGTGAATACCGTTTTTGCAGGGAAAGTTGTCCGAAAGGACCTCGTGAGAAAGGTGAAGGTAGGCGCCAACGTGCCTGTCTTCGTGCTGGAGTATCTCCTCGGAAAATACTGTGCTACAGATGATCCAGCCGCAATCGAGGCGGGGTTGAGAATCGTCAACACGATGCTGGCGGAGAGCTTCGTGAGATCCGATGAATCCAACAAGGCGCAGTCGATGGTGAAAGAGAAAGGCGATCATACCTTCATCGACAAGGTGAAGGTGCGGTATCTTTCGGCTGATGACAAATACTGGGCTGAGCTTCTGAATTTCGGCCATAAGAACGTCCACATTCCGGAGCGGTTCATCCGCCAGTTCGACAGACTCCTGATGGGGGGCATCTGGGCTGAGATGCATATCCAGCATATCTACGATGAAGAATCAAAGAAGATGAGAAGCCCTTTCTGGATTATCGACATGAAGCCCATACAGCTTGCCTCTTTTGATTTCGAAGAATACAAACAGTGCCGCCAGTCATTCTCAAATACTGAATGGATAGATCTTCTCATCACCAGCATGGGGATGGACCCCTCGCACTTTGACAGACGCCTCAAGCTTCTTTTCCTGGCGCGGCTGATCCCGCTGTGTGAGAACAATTACAACCTTGTGGAGCTGGGGCCGAGAGGAACCGGTAAATCATACGCATTTCAGGAGATCTCGCCATATGTAATTCTGCTCACCGGACCAACAACGGTAGCCAATCTTTTCTACAATATGAGCACCGGAAAGATGGGCCTTGTCGGGCTGTGGGACTCGGTGGCCTTTGATGAAGTTGCCGACCTTCAGAATATGCCCAAAGAGATAATTACGACGCTCAAGACATACTGCGAATCAGGGACCTTTGCCCGCGGGAAAGAAGCCCTAACAGGGAAAGCCTCAATCGCCATGTTCGGGAACACAAACCAGCCTGTGGAGGTGATGGTACAGTCTTCCCATCTGTTTGTCCCCATGCCCGATATCATAAGGGAAGACATGGCATTTCTGGACAGAATCCACTTCTATATACCCGGTTGGGAAATCCCCAAGATGCGCAATGAGTTTTTCACTGATCATTACGGCTTTGTCGTGGACTACCTTGCCGAGGCGCTTCGTGAGCTGAGAAATCATAATTATACTGAGATGATAGACAGGCATTTCTCCATGGGCTCCCATCTGAACGCACGCGATGTGAAAGCCGTGAGAAAGACCGTGTCGGCGCTCATCAAGATTGTATACCCTCACGAGCAGTTCTCAAAGGAAGAGCTTGCAGAGCTTGTGGAGCTGGCTATGGAAGGAAGAAGAAGGGTAAAGGAGCAGCTCAAGAAGATGGGCTCCTTTGAATATCACCAGACATCGTTTTCTTATATACACAATGACACCAGAGAAGAGAGATTCGTGGGAGTGCCCGAGGAAGGTGGACGCAACCTCATTTCTCAGGATCCTCTGGCCCCTGGAACTGTCTATGCTGCATCTGTCGATGATCAGGGAAAAGTGGGCCTCTACAGGCTGGAAATTGGGATGTGCCATGGTACAGGAAAGCTGAAAATGGCCGGCGGCATAGGCGGCTCCATGAAGGAATCTATTCAGCGGGCTTTTGCATATCTGCAGAGCCATAAGGTTGAACTGGCCATTGCCAGAGTCTTTGATACGTCTGATTTTCACGTCGAGGCAATTGATCTTCTGAACAATCACATAGTGTGCGAGGCCGGGATGGCGCTCATAATCGCCATATACTCAATCATCAAGTCTCATTCCTCGCTTCCCGCTCTTCTGATTCTGGGTGACATAAGCATCCAGGGCAATATCAAGCCATTGAAGAGTCTCGCCGAACCTCTGCAGGCTGGAATGGAGAACGGTGCTCTGCGCGCCCTGATCCCGATAGAAAACAAGAGAAACTTCCTGGATGTGTCAGCAGACATAGTCGAGCGCGTAGACCCGATATTCTATGGTGAGCCTATGAACGCGGCGGTAAAGGCACTCGGGTTGAAGTGATCTCAGTGGTGTGGAAATTTTGTATACGACGAGACAGGCTGTCTCATAGCTTCCCAATCCAGGAATGCGCAGAAACCCAGACACTTGCTCCGTTCTTTTGGCTCATTCCCATTTCCATCGCGCCGTATGTCCCATTCCCGGCCAGATCGACCGGAGGCTTAATAACCGTTTGAAATCCCTATGCAGCAGCTAAATTGCCCCGGAAAAAAAGGCGTTGAAGTCCTCGAATCTCCAAAACACTAGTTCTTTTGGAGTACAGAAAAAGGGGGGTCTGGCCAGGAACTAGTCCACCAGGTCTAATGAGGCCGGAAATAAGAATTTTTCATTACGCCCTCTGATGGATGTCTCGGCTCTCATAAAAAGATATAATAAAAACACAAAGATAGAGATGGAATAGAAAGAGGTGTCCAGTGGTGACAAGAGAGATAATAACCAAAACAGTCGCAGCAACAATCATATTCACAGTAATGCTCGTCTCCCCTCTCTGGGCCGATGATATGGCCAGAGTCTCCCCACAGGCTCAGAGTGCCTGCACTCTCAACGGAATGATCGAGAGAGCCCAGTCCATGTTCAAACCGCTTATGGAAGCTAACGGGCTTACCATCGCTGCATCACGTGACGAAGTCATCAGCGGCGATGTTCAGAAGATAGAAGAGCGCTTTGTCAACCTTCTCTCGAATGCAGTGGTCCATGCACCGGCAGGGACAGCCATCAAAGTGAAATACAGCAGCAGCCAGATTCAGATCTGGGTAGAGAACAGCGCCATCGGTCACAGCATCAAGAGAGATGTAACCGATGCAATGGGGAACTCCTTCACGCTCGAGACGATGAGTGGGAAAGGCACAGCTTACGCGATAAACTTCTAGAGACTATCTGCGACAGAGACTGAAAACGGAGGGCGGTGAATACCAGCCCTCTTTTTATATCTCGGAATTCCCTTATCAAGACAAACGATTCTGAGGTTTGCAGCGGTAAAGTTTTTTTATTGTGAAGAAGGATTCAACGGGGTATTATGCAGAAAATAACATCTCTTTTCACCTGAGCTTCTTATTTTCGATGTGTAATTTTTCGTGCTCTTCAGTTTAATCCACATAATTAGAGCAGACTGTCAACAGGGGCCATCAGCCTTAACAGGCGTGGAGTGTTAGATGTTGATATTATATTGAAAGGAGGAAGGGGTTTATGATTTTCAGGAAACGGGTGTCAGGTATCGGTCTTCTCTGCTGCTTTCTTGTTATTCTGCTTGCCGGGGCTGTTATGGCAGGTGAATACATTGTAGACGGCAAGGCAAAGGTGAAGGTATGGAACTCTAGCCCTGTGTTCACTGCCGAATGGGCCGGAGGGACAAAGGATGGGTATGCCGATGGAAAAGGCGTGATGAAATGGTTTGAAGACGGCGTGCTCAACGAGAAGTTCGAAGGAAACTTTGTCAAGGGAAAGGCTGAAGGTAAGTGCAGATATGAAGTCTACGACCAGAAGGGGAAGGTTATCCAGTCCGGAGAAGCTGAATTCAAGGACGGTTCTCCCAATGGCAAAGGTGTAATGAAGTGGGCTGATGGAAGGAAGTATGAAGGAAACCTCAAGAATGGCAAAGAAAATGGCAAGGGAGTGTTCACATGGAAAGATGGAACCCGCTACGAAGGTGACTTTGCAGACGGAGTGATCTCAGGCAAAGGCGTCATAACATCAAAAGATGGTAAAAAATACGAAGGTGAGTTTCGTCATGGTCTGCCAAACGGAAAGGGAGTAAAGACACTTCCCGGAGGCAAAACCGAAAAAGGCACCTTTGAAAACGGCAAATTCTTGGGAAAATAAGCATTTTGTCATATTTCCCTGTGAAAAGGAGGATTACACGATGTCCAAGTTCATAAAGATCCTTGGAAGCACGCTGGTATTTTTTGGATGGCTTGGCTCCTGCATAGCCGGAGCAAGTCAGGCTAAAATGCTTCCGGCAGACAGCAAAGAGCCTGTGAGGCAGAAGGTCGATCCTTCGAGCCCTGTATATCTCCAGCACGGAGCCAGTGACTATACTCTCACCATTGACGGGGATGAAACCTCCAAAGGTAAGATCTCGCCTCTGCACTGGAACCACTGGTCTCATGGAAATCACTATTCTGGTCACGGCTCTCACGGCTCTCACTGGAGCGGCTGGTAATGAAGCATCATCCCTGCCCCTCAGAGAGGGGCAGGGATATTCTGGAGGATACTCTGAAGAAATGGGAATAGTGGAAAAGCTTTCATCTGATCTCTATCGAGTCGAGGTTTCATCTCTCCTCTATGAACGGGAGGCAGTATTTACTGCTGCACATCGTCTCAATGAGCTCTTTTATGTGAAAGTGGAGCCTCGCGGTGAAGACTCTTTTGCAGTGCTTCTTCAATGCAGGGAAGCACCGCAAAACAGCCTTGATGCAGAAAAGGCGGCCCATGAGCTTGTAAATGACATTCTCGAAGAGCAGGTGCGTCTGGATCTTGTCAAACGCACAGGCGCCCTTCGGGAGATTATATACCAGCATGCATTCATTCCTCTTGAAGAGCAAAAAGCAGCACATGAGTAAACCCTGCGACGGAGCACTCACTCTTCTCCCATTCCACTTCAGGAAGCTCAATGGAAAACGAGTTCTTCTTGTCAATTTATGTGGAGAGTATTTACTTCTCGATGAGGGAGACTTTTCACGGCTTCTCAAAGCCCAGACGCCTGACGATCTGGGCGGCCTCTACTTTCCCCTCAAAGGCAGGCATTTCATCGCAGATAAGGATCTCGATCTCTCTGTGAATCTTCTTGGTGTCAAGATGCGGTCCAAAAGAGCCTACATGCGAGACTTCACGGCTCTTCACATGGTGGTAGTCACTGCCCGTTGCAGTTGTATCTGTGATTACTGCCAGGCATCAAGCTCAGATCCCGGTGCAAGAAACCTCGATATGACTACGGAGGTGGCGGAAAAGGTCGTGGATGTGATCTTCGATTCCCCGTCGCCAGGTGTCAAGATAGAGTTCCAGGGAGGCGAGCCCACGCTCAACTGGCCGATTATCGAGTTTATAGTGAAAAGAGCCCTCAAAATCAACAGGAAGAAGAAGAAACTGCTGGATTTTGTAATATGCTCAAATCTGATGAATGCTGAGGAGAAGTGGGCGAAGTTCTGCCGCGAGAACAAAATCTCATTTTCCACATCGCTTGACGGTCCCAAAGAATATCACAATCTCCACAGGAAATGCCGTGATGGCGGAAGCAGCCATGACCGTTTTGTCAAAAACCTTGAATTTTACCGGAAAAATATACACTCCCGTGCCTGCAGCGCCCTGCTCACAATCACAAGAGACAACATCGCCCACCTTCATGAAATTATCGACTATTACCTTGACATGGGATTCAGAAGCATATTCCTGAGAGCCCTCAATCCTTATGGATTTGCCATAAAGAACAGAGACCATCTGGGATATGATGCTCACGAGTTCGTGCGGGCATACAGGGATGCACTGGAATACATCATCGAGCTGAACTTGAGAGGAGTATACTTTTCGGAGCTTTATGCCGAATTTCTGCTTATGCGGATTCTCACTCCTTTCTCTACCGGCTTTGTGGACCTCCAGTCTCCCGCTGGAGCGGGAATAAGCGGTGCAGTTTATGATTACAACGGCGAGGTGTATCCAGCTGATGAAGGTCGAATGCTGGCCCGCATGGGTGATAAGCGTTTTCTGATGGGAAATGTGCTTCACAACGCACACCGTGAGATCTTTGGAGGGCCGGTGCTTCGTGAGCTTGTCAGGGAAAGCTGTGTCGAGATGCTTCCCATGTGCGCCCAATGTGTGTACCAGCCGTATTGCGGCGCCGACCCTGTCCGTTACTATGTGGAGCGAGGCGACATAAGGGGAAGAAGGCCTGGAAGCGAATTCTGCATTAAAAACATGGGGATCCTGGATTATCTGTTCGAGAAGCTCATAGAAAACGATGATAGAGTCATGGATGTATTCTGGTCCTGGATCCAGCGTGAAGGTTTGAGGTGTGCCCCTGATGAAGGAAAGTAAAGGAATACCACACAGAATCGATACACTGCAGGTGCGCCGCATTACATTGTCTCTGAGAGTCCACAGAAGGGAAAGGGATGACACAGCGTTGATCTGCGGCACTGACGAGACGCTCAGGGAAGGCTTCTGCATAACCTCATCTCAGGATAGTGCTGGAATGTCGGGGCTCTTCGGAGTCCCTGGTGATTTCCTTTCTTCCCTCAGGGAGGGAGACATAGCGAAGATAACTCCAGACGGGCAGATCCGCCTTCTGTGGGAGACCTCCTCCCGTCACAATCCTATATTTCTTACAGACTGCTGCAATTCACGGTGTATCATGTGCCCGCAGAAGCCTGAGAAGAATCCCCGCCATCACGATGAAGATGCTAAAAGGATGCTCCGGCTCCTTCAGGTTTCAGAGCCTCCTGCCTTTGGAATTACAGGTGGAGAGCCCACACTTGTTCTTGACGGGCTTGTTGATGTTCTGCAGATATGCAGCAGACGTTTTCCCGGAGCCTCAATACAGCTGCTTACAAATGGCAGGCGTTTTGCTGATTTCCAGGTTGCTACCAGGGTGGTTGAAAGCTGTCCAGGCAGTCTTTTATTCTGTATCCCCGTTTTCGCGGACAACGATGTTCAGCACGATGAGATAACAGGAGCGTCCGGATCCTTCTACGAGACAATCACCGGCATTCACAACCTGGTGCGCTACCGGCGTCCCATAGAGATCCGCGTGGTCATTGTAAGGCAGAATGCAGCTCGACTAGTTGATCTTGCCCATTTTATCTTCTGGAATCTTCCTTTTGCTGTCCACGTCACTTTCATGGCAATGGAGACATCAGGAGTGGCTTGCGCAAATCTCGATAAAGTATGGGTCGAGCCTGCGCAATACCGTAATGAGCTCGAGAGAGCTGTCCATTTTCTTGATCAGCGCGTTATGAAAGTATCTGTTTATAATCTTCCTCACTGCCTCCTCTCTGAAAAATTCCGCCGTTTTGCCCGTGACAGCATCTCAGACTGGAAGAAGACTTATGTCCCTGAGTGTGAGGGCTGCAGTAAAAAGAAGTCGTGCGGCGGTTTTTTTGCTACATCGGTGCGAAAACCTGCTGGTATTCACCCGCTCTGACCCGGATGATTATCCTTCGAAGGATGATCCCGACCTTTGTAGAATAGACACTTTGTTGGCGCCCGATAAGAGAGAATGGCTGGTGCTGCTGCAAGAAAGTTAATGTAATATAACATCTGACCTCATTTCAGAAAGGAGCACAATATGAAGCGAGAAAGTCTGCATTATTCAAAGGAGCATGAATGGGTTGCTCTTGAAGGGGATATAGCCACAATAGGCATTACCCACTATGCTCAGGAACAGCTTGGCGAGATTACCTACCTGGAGCTTCCGGAAGCAGGCGACACCTTTGAAAAGATGGCCCGCGTCGGCACAATTGAGTCTGTAAAGACAGTGTCAGATCTCTTTACTCCGGTTGGAGGAGAGATTGTAGAGCTGAATCCTGCGGTGATGGACAGAATCGCAGGAGAGGAGAACGCCGATTTTCGTCCGGAGAATCTGAACAAAGACCCTTATGGAGATGGATGGATTATGAAGGTGAGGATCTCTTCGGCTGAAGATATGAAAGATCTTCTCAATTATAAGGATTATATGGCCATGATAGGAGAGGAAGCCTGATGAAATACACGCCTCATACTGAAGCCGATATCGCGGCAATGCTCAGCTTTCTGGAGAAATCATCGCTCGATGATCTCTTTGCCGATATCCCCTGCGATGCCATCTGCAATAAGGAGATGAATCTGCCGCCTTCGCTCTCCGAGATGGAAGTAAGGAGGCGCTGCGAGGAGCTGGCAGGGAAGAATGTGAGGCACCGGAGCTCCTTTCTGGGAGCAGGTGCGTACAGACATTTCATACCCAGCGCGGTAAAGACCATCACCTCGCGCTCTGAGTTCTATACTGCCTATACACCCTATCAGGGCGAGGCCAGCCAGGGGACTCTGCAGGCCATCTTTGAATTCCAGAGCTTCATCTGTCTCCTGACCGGCATGGATGTTGCCAACGCTTCTCTTTATGACGGCTCAACTGCTGTGGCAGAGGCGGCCACGCTGGCAATGAGCGAGACCAGGAGAAAAAAGCTTATTGTCTCAAAATCCCTTCATCCTGAGTATCGGGAAGTGCTGTCCACCTATCTTGGAACCGGAGGGAAGGCAGAAGTATTGCCACTTCCTTACAGAGACGGTGCAGTAGATCTGGAAAGTCTGAAATCTCTAGTCGACAAGGATACAGCAGCAGTCATCGTGCAGAACCCGAATTTCTTCGGCGTGATGGAGCCTCTTCAGGATATAGCTGCTATTGCGAAAGGTGTCGGAGCTCTCTCGATTCTGGTCATAGCAGAGCCTTATTCTCTCGGTATTCTGAAGGCTCCGGGCAATCTCGGCGTCGATATAGCAGTGGGAGAGTGCCAGTCCTTCGGTATCCCGCAGAGCTTCGGAGGGCCCTATCTGGGCTTCATGGCAGCTCAGGGGAGATATATGCGCAGGATACCCGGAAGGCTCTGCGGCAAGACTGTTGACCGTGATGGCCAGGAAGGCTTTGTCCTTACGCTTCAGGCAAGGGAGCAGCACATAAGGAGAGATAAGGCCTCATCGAATATATGCAGTAACGAGGCGCTCTGTGCACTTGCCGCTACAGTTCATCTGTCACTGATGGGCAGGAAGGGTCTCAGAGAAGTTGCGGAACAGAACATCAGGAAAGCTCACTATGCATTGGAGAAGATATCTGCAGTAAATGGCTTTTCCAGAAAATTCTCCTCTCCCTTCTTCAACGAATTTGTTATTCAGTGCCCTCACGATGCGTCAAAGCTCACTGCGATGCTTGATGAGCAGGGAATAGCAGCAGGTCTCCATCTCGGAAGGTTCTATCCTGACCTCTCGAACTGCCTTCTCTTCTGTGTCACCGAAATGACCACCAGAGAAGAGATAGACCGCCTCACTGCTGTACTTTCAGGGCTGTCTGCTGCAGTCAGAGTGTAAAGACTGAATCACGATGAAAGGAGAATTACATTACCATGCTGATATTTGAAAAAAGCTCTCCGGGGAGAACAGGGTATTCCCTTCCAGAGCTCGATGTCCCTGATATTCCCCTTGCTGATATGATGCCTGGTGATATGATAGACCAGGAAGGAAAGCACCTCCCTGAAGTGTCTGAGCTGGAAGTAATACGCCACTATACAAAGCTTTCGCAGAAAAACTTCAGTGTTGACACGCATTTCTATCCATTGGGCTCATGCACGATGAAATACAATCCCAAGATCAATGAAGAGGTCGCAGCTCTGCCTGGCTTTACCGACCTTCATCCCTACCAGAGCGAAGGCTCGATTCAGGGTGCGCTGGAACTCCTCTACAGTCTCGAACAGTTTTTCTGCGAGCTGACCGGAATGGACCGTTTCACGCTTCAGCCTGCAGCCGGAGCTCACGGCGAGCTGACTGCTCTCCTGATGGCAAAGGCATATTTTAACCATAAGAAAGAAAAGCGCTCGATAATACTTGTTCCTGATTCTGCCCACGGCACCAACCCGGCCAGTGCGGCGATGGTAGGCTTCACTGTCGTGCAGGTTAAATCCAATGAGAAGGGAAACGTTGATCTGGCAGATCTGGAGCGTCTGCTTACACCTGATGTGGCCTGCCTGATGATGACCAACCCCAACACGCTTGGGCTTTTTGAGGTGGATATTCTCAGGATCTCATCAATGGTCCATGAAAAGGGCAGCCTGCTTTATTATGACGGCGCCAACCTCAATGCCACGCTGGGTAAGGTGCGCCCAGGTGATATGGGCTTCGATATGATGCATATAAATCCTCATAAAACCTTCTCTACACCTCACGGCGGTGGAGGGCCGGGAGCCGGACCGGTAGGAGCCAGAGGCGAGCTTGTAAAGTTTCTTCCCACACCTCTGGTGAACCATGATGAATCAAAGAAGCTTTACAGTCTGCACTTTGATGAGCCTCTCTCGATAGGCAGGATGAAAGCCTTTTATGGAAATTTTCTGGTGCTTGTGAAGGCTTTCGCCTACATCATATCACTGGGGAAGGAAGGGCTTCTGGACGTAGCTCATCTGTCGGTGTTGAACGCCAACTACCTGATGAAGGCGCTGTCGAAAAGCTTTCATCTCCCTTACGACAGAACCTGTATGCACGAGTTCGTTCTCTCCATCAGAGACTGGAAGGATAAAGGCATAAGGGCTCTTGATGTGGCAAAGCGTCTGCTTGACTATGGCTTTCATGCTCCCACTGTATACTTCCCCCTCATTGTAGAGGAGGCAGTGATGGTGGAGCCCACTGAGACAGAGAGTAAAGAGACGCTGGACGATTTTGTGCAGGCTCTCATCTGCATCAGGGAAGAGATTCTGAATGAGCCTGAAGTGGTTCATGATGCGCCGCATAAAATGCCTGTAAAACGGCTGGATGATGTGGTGGCTGCCAGGAAGCCGGTGCTTCACTGGGAGTCAGAAGAGTTATAGGATCATAGGATTCATAAGATTCAGACAGACCGTTGATTATTCAGGGGCGGGTTCCAGACCTGCCCCTGTCGATTTAAAGAAAGTATGAAACTGTCCATTCCACGACTGACAAGAACAATCTCTGTCACCGGCAGCGAATGTGCCATCAACTGTGCACATTGCGGCAGGCATTACCTTCGTTTCATGGAAAGCCCGGATGAAGTGATCAGGCGCGGGCCCAGGAACTACCTGAGCGCTCTTGTGAGTGGAGGGATGAACGAACGGCACTGGGTTCCTGTGGAAGACCACGGTGATCTTCTGCGCACTCTGAAAAAGTGGGGATGGCGCCTCAACTTTCACACAGGCCTCGTCCCGGAGGATGTTGCACGTATGTTGGTCGGCGCGGCTGATATCATCTCATATGATTTTGTAACCGATGACGCTACGATAGAAGAGGTATATGGTGTAAAAGTCAGAGGTGTTGAGTATGTCAGAACTCTCCATATGCTTTCAGAGCTTTTCACAGTTGTTCCCCATATCACTCTGGGCCTCCGCGGCGGTGAGATCTGCGGCGAGATGAAAGCCCTCGATGCTCTGGTTGAGTTTGCGCCGGCAAGGATCGTGTTTCTTGTGCTCCGGCCCACGAGAGGAACGCGATATGAAAGTTGTGACCCTCCGGCTCTGTCGGATGTGGAAGAGCTCTTCTGCCGTGGACGCGGCATTCTGCCTGATACGGAGTTTTCCCTGGGCTGCATGCGGCCTCGTAAGGACTATGGATTCGAGCTGGAGAAGCTGGCTCTGAAATATTGTTTCAATAATGTGGTGATGCCATCTCAGGCCTTTATCAGACTTCTCGATGAGAAAGGCATTCCCACAATAATGCAGGAGGAGTGCTGCGCACTATGATAGGTGTCTCGATCGGAACGGCATCACTTCTGGGGCTTTCCGGATCAGCCTGTGAAGTCTATCCCACCACTGCCTATCTCATGACGGGAAGCCGCTGCCTTTTGAACTGCGCATTCTGTGCGCAGGCCAGAAGGAGCTATGCAGGATCTCAAAAGCTCTCCCGCGTTTCCTGGCCTCTTTTCAAGACGGATGATGTTTTCCGGCGCCTCGCAAAGTCGCATGAAGATGGTATTCTGAAAAGGGCCTGCATTCAGGTGGTGAACAGCCGGGATGTTTTCTCCGTTCTGGAAGAAAGGGTGGCACGTCTTCGAAGAGTCACGAAGGTTCCTCTCAGTGTCGCTGCCAACTGTCTGAGAGAAAAGGAGATGGATACACTGTTTTTGAGAGGTGCCGATGTTTTAGGCATTTCCCTGGACTGCGCCACTGGTCCATTGTATCGGAGAGTGAAGGAGGGTAGATGGAACTCGGCGCTCGAAAGACTTCTGCGAGCTGCTCTTGTCCACCCTGGAAGAGTGAGAACACATCTTATCGCAGGATTGGGTGAAACAGAGGAGGAGATGGTCAGAATGCTCGAATATCTCTATGAACACTGCATCCCGGTCGGACTATTTGCATTTACTCCTGTCAGAGGAACGGCCATGGCAGATCACGGATGCCCAGAAATGGCTTCATACAGGAGAATTCAGTATGCCCACCATCTGATAAAAAATGGCCATACAGGAAAATATGCCTTCAAGAAGGGAAAATTGTTCTTTTGTGAAAACATGGAAGAGCTGAAGAGATTGTCCGGCTATGGTGAAGCCTTTCAGACTTCCGGCTGTCCGGGCTGTAACAGGCCATATTACAACGAAAGGCCTGGAAGACCTTTCTACAACTACCCGAGGCCGCTTCTCGAAAATGAGTTTGAAGAAGCGCTTTCGATGCTTCATGATGAAAGGAATTGCACAGTGTGAGTAATCTGAAAGAGGGCAGACAGATTGTTTTTTAAGCGCATTGCAGATTATCTTGATGAACACAAGGAACGAATGGCTTATGAAGTCAATGAGAGGACTTTTCGTGAGATCAAGGGCTATTACGAAAGCGGGATGCCCAAGGATGAGTCACAACAGTCCATTCTCCGGCTTATAAGCTTTATCATATCAAACCTCAGAAAGCAGGAAGAGCCTTTCCCTCAGGATGATCAGTTTCTCAAGGATCTGATCAGCTTTGAGGAGGGAATAGCCTCCAAGAGAGTGCACTACCGCCTCGATCTGATAGACCTTCTGCACGGTATAAGAATCTGCAGAAACAAGATATGGGACTACCTCAGGCACTGCTTCAACGATGAATACATAGACCCCACTCACTTCTTCAAACTCGAGCGGAGGATCAACACTCTTATCGTATATTTTTCCATTGCAGTAACTGAGATGTACCTGACAAGCAGAGACATGCTCATTGAGTCGCAGCACAGCGCTCTTCAAAAATGGGAGGAAGTAGTCAAGAGCACTTCCAGGCTCGATCTGAAAATACCCTGCCGGGAGGAGTTCGCCGCTATCGTGAGGGCTCAGGCTGAGGCCATCGCCCGACGGCTGAACTATGACGAGGAAAAGGTGAGCGACATCATCATGGCTGTCGGAGAGGCCTGTGATAATGCCATTGAACACGGCGTCTCCGATAAAGGCATAGATCTCTACTACACAATCTCGAAAGATGCCCTGACCGTTGAGGTTATTGACTACGGAAAAGGCTTTAACCCGGAAGGGAAGGGCGATGAGCACCCGGACCTTTTCAGTGAGCGTGGACGGGGTATATTCATAATGAAGAATCTGGTCGATATGGTCGATATCGAGAGTAAAATCGGTGAGGGCACTCATCTGACCATCTCTATGAAGCGCGTGTTCAAATGACAACTCTCCGTGTTCTCCCTTACGAGGAGCAGAGCGGCTCCTGGCAGATGGCCCTTGACGAGGCTCTGCTTTGTTCTGTAATAAGCGGAAGATCTCTGCCTGCCCTGAGATTCTATGGATGGAATCCGCCGTGCATGTCCGTCGGCTATTTTCAGCACATCAGTGATATCAATATATCCCGCTGCAGAGAAGGAGGTATTGATGTGGTAAGGCGCCCTACCGGCGGGAGGGCTGTGCTTCACGACAGGGAGCTTGCTTATTCAGTGGTTCTCCACGTTCCGGATGGCAGGTCGGGAAGTGTTCTCGAGACTTTCAGGATGATCAACGTCGGAATTCTCCAAGGCATTCGTTCGCTGGGGATAGAAGCAGTTTTTCATCAGAATAAGAAAGCAGGAAGGGCGGCAGGTGATAATCCATATTGCTTTTCATCACCTTCACAGTATGAGATTCTGGTGGAAGGGAGAAAGGTTGCAGGCGCTGCACAGATGAGGAGAGATGGAGTGCTTCTGCAGCACGGTTCTATTCCTCTGTCTGTCGACAGAGGAAAGATTTCTTCGCTGCTGAATTCCGGAAGGGGAGGTAGCGGAGGGCCAGAGCGGTCCGGGGATCACCTGGCAGGGATTGAAGAGCTGCTTTCCAAGCCGGTTGACGTTAAAAAGCTCATTGAGGCGATAACAGGAGGCTTTGAGGAGCACTTCAGGTGTCTTCAGGTCACTCCTGCCGCAGATGAGCTGGAGCTTATGCAGAGTCTCAGAAAGGAAAAATATCTCAGTGATACGTGGACCTTTCGGCGCTGAGGCTGTATTGGAAAGAAATCCGGGAGCATGAATCTTTTTACTCTGCCTGAAATCACAATAATTACAGGGAAGTAAACATCAGGCCCTGAATCCTCAGGGCGGCTCTATTGTGTACTCGCGAGCATAATTAACGCCACCTGTCCTGGGCACCAGGAGAAGGTAAACCTGATGTTATAAAAAATTTTCTGCCATCTTTGATGGTAAAAATTTGAGCGTTAATATAACAGGAGGGATTGACGTGCCAATTTATGAATACTGTTGCTCAAAGTGTGACAAGGATTTTGAAGAGCTGGTGAGGCCGGGGAGCTCAAAGAGCATTGAATGCCCCTGCTGCGGAAGCGCTGAAGTTGAGAAAAAGCTCTCAGCTTTTGGATTCTCATCCGGCAGCAAGGTGAGTGAAGACTCCTCCACCTTCAGAAGTTCTGCTTCCTCCAGCGGATGCGGAAGCTGCACTTCTCACAGCTGCTCGACATGCCACGGGTAATCATCAGGAGCTCTCGCCAACCCCCCACAGGAGGCAACCAGGGGCAGACAGGTGGGCGCCAGGGCCGCCAGTGGGGCAGACAGGGGGTGCCAGTGGGGCGGACAGGTCGATGGGGGTCATAATAGACTCGTAATGTCTGTCAATACGATAGCGTTCTCCTCTGACAAGCAAGCCCATCCTGCCTGGCTTGATTTCTTTCATTCAGTGTGAATTCTCAGATCCGATCCTACTCTTTTCCATATTGCAGCAATAGCCGATTGATCGTGCCTTAACTGCATGATGTCAGTTTATGACCCTGCCCTTCCCATCCCGCCAGATGAGCCGTTGAGGCGCCTCCCCCTCCACTGACAGCTTCCCTTCATGAACAAGCGCGTGACACCTGGAACAAAGAGTAAGAAGCCCGAAAACGCTGTGGATGCCGCATAGAGCAAAGGCTATCAAATGATGAACCGTGAGAAAGATCTTTCTTCCGCACTCAGGAGCCTGGCATTTGCATCCGTCATGCAGCAATACCTTTTTCCTCAACGGCGCTGGAATGTCTCTCCCTTCCTTTCTGATGCTCTTATAAGTGGATTTATACTGTGTGTGCCCTTTTTCAATACTCTGATCTCCTGTGGGAGATACTGTGGGAAGGTCTGTTCGATCCCACGTGGGACGGCCTGTTTGATTCCCTGTGGGACATTCCGGCTTATCCAGTTGGACTATTTCAGCATTACAGAGCGCTTTCGACCTGCCTGCAAAGTCCGAATTCTATCTGAGATCATGATGGAACTTAGTTCGCTTCGCTCACAATTGGAATAATCGATTCAAGAGAAGAGGGGAAGATAAGATCTGAGTTCCTCGGTTTTTTCTTCTTTCCACTCTATCATTTTCCGCATCCGGGGCAGGCAGTGCTCCATCATTCTCCCCTTAACGGGTGCAGGCAAACGCGGTCGTTACCCCCACAGGGGGGGCAGGCAACGTTTCTATAGAAGTTCAGAGGCTTCTGTATACTGCTCTTCGGCAGCTTTCGCCCTGGGCTTTGTCATCTCCGCTTCTGCCAATGTTTTTGACTGCCTGCTTCTCTCCCTGTACAGTTGTTTACAAGGCTCGGCCTGTCCACTGCGGGACCGGACCGTTCTTGTGGCGGCTTGTGAATTCACAGCAATCCGGCCCTGTCCGGAGTGCCATCAGCCCCGCCATGGCATGGAAGGTGTTATTGAGTTTCACAACGAAGAATCAGATCCATCATCACGGTGTATCACTGCGCGCTGCTGCCGAAAGGCCTGGTCAGGCCGGTGTCTTTTAAGAGCTTCCGGGTATCCAGCGATGATGTCGTAAATTGTATAATGAGGAAGAGGATATGAAATATACTATCCGAAGAGCAAAAGCAGATGATATTCAGAAGGTAATCGATCTTGCCGTAGAAATGGTGGTTCACAGCCTCTCCCCCTTCAGGGAGACATCCAGGGAGGAGATTCGAGAGTTCAGGCGCACCGATCTTGCAGTACTTAAAAATGCCGAGCGTCATGAGAATATAGGAATATTCATTGCTGAAGATGAAGAAAAGTGCTTTATCGGCCACGTCATTGTGGTAGGCGGGGATGTTGAAACCTCAACAGGAGAAAAGCAGGGGTGGGTTTTTGACCTTTCTGTCAAAGAGGAGCATTGGTGCAGCGGGATTGGAAAGACGCTGATGCTGAAGGCTGAAGAGTTCGTAAAAGGTCTGGGTCTCAAATATCTCGGGATGGGAGTCACCACTTCCAATGAACGGGCAGTCAGGTTTTATGAACGATGTGGATATGTTGAAGAGCGAAAAAGAATGATTAAAAAGTTTTAATATACATTCAGCATGGAGAATGAAAGCCTGTTTTTATAAGGCAGAAGGTTTTTTGCTGCAGGGGAAGAATTTACTAACGAAAAGTGAGACCTTTTGCGCTTCGCGGCCAGTAACATACAAGAGATAATGAGTCGTGAAGATACCTTGTTAGTCATTACTTTTTAATTCATCATAAGGAGTGTGGAAGCGTCATGACGAGAAGAAGAAGAAGAAGATCTGATGACGAGGATGAACCGGAAGTTGACCAGGAAGAGGGCGGCGCTGAAGGCTCTGAGGAAGAAGGTGCCCCGGCCGAAGGGACAGATCGGCTGGTTCAAAGAATAGTCACCGTTGAAAAAAAGACTGAGGATGTGGTTAGCAAGCTCGGTATGGTCATGATGGAGGCCAAGGATGCCGAAGACAAGGTGCGCAAGCTTGTCGATTCTTTCAAGGATATTGACAAGGATGTGGAGGAGCTCGCCAACGATGTCGATGAGAAGCTGGAAAAGCTCAGCGATACTGAGGCCAAACTCGACAAGATAGTCGAAGAGAGTGAAGAGCGGAATGCCAGAATAAAGAAGCTGGAAGAGACGCGTGAATCGCTGCTGGGCGAGCTTCAACAGCTTAAAAGGCAGAAGGAAGAAGACGGTGAAGTGCTGATCCAGGTCCGCAACATAGTACAGAAGCACGCCGAACAGCTCGGGAACAGTGAAGAGCAGCTCGAATCGATGCATACGCAGACAATAGAGATGAATACCCGTGTCGATGAGATCATCGGTACGCTGGAAGATCTCGGAATGCTCAAAGATGGTCTTGCCAATCTTTCTGAAGAGATGCTGGCTCTCCGCGGAACTGTCGAGAAAAGCGGTCAGGTTCCTCCTGATCTGGAAAACCGGCTGCAGCAGCTGGGTACTCTGGAGAGCGAGTTCGAGCTTAAGCTCAAATCACTTGAAGAAAGGATTGACAGGGACTTCGCCGAGATTGCGCCTCTGATTGAGAAGGTGAGCGAAAGTGCCGGTGAGAGTCTCACAGAGCTTACAGGAAAGTTCAAGTCTGTGGAGGATCGTTTTGCAACTCTGTCTCAGAGCGTTAACGATGAAGTAAAGAAAGAGATGGCCCTGCTCAAGAAAGATCTTGAGGAAGGCGAGGGCAGATATACTCAGCACTTTGAAGCCATAGAGGGCCATATCAATGATATAACAGAAGAACTCAACCAGATCGATGATCGATATGATGATCTTCTCCATAAGCAGGAGGAGGTGGGAGAGAAGATAAAGGTCGATGTTCAGACCACGCTGGACAGCTACCAGAAAAGTTTTACAGACCTTCAGGGCAGAATACAGTCGGTGCTTGACGATTCTGAGGGCATCACCAAACGCATTGAGGACACTTCGCTCAGAGTCGGACATATAGACGGCCAGCTCCACGCTGCCAATGAAAAGTATATTGAGCTGGAGCAGCGTATGAAGGAGTCTGCTGAGAAGGCGGAGAGCAGTGCTGAAAAGATCAATCTGGCTTCAAAGCTTGCTCAGGATATAGAGGAAAAGGTCAGAAAGATCATCGCTCCTGTAGATGATGAGTATGCGCGAATCGAGGGATTTGAAGAGCTTCCTGAGATCGGTGATCTGGGCTTCGATCTGAATGATCTTCTGCAGGTAATGATAAAGCACCAGGCATCGGACCTTCATATCAAGGAAGGAGCCCCACCGACTGTGCGTCTGGAAGGCGATCTGGTGCCTGTAGGGAATCAGGTGCTTTCAGACAGGGAGTGCAGATATCTTGTCCTGTCAGGAATGAGCAAGCCACAGCGTCGGCTGCTTCTCAAGAAAAAAGAGCTGGATTTTGCCTATACGATTCCTGAAGCACGCTTCAGAGTCCATGCATTTCTGCAACGGGGAACGGTGAGTGCCTCCTTCAGGATGATAAAGACAGAAGTGCCGTCTATAGAAGAGCTCAATCTGCCGCCTTTCATCAAGAAGCTGGCCTCTGTGGGAAGCGGCCTGGTAATATTAACCGGAACTGCAGGCTGCGGCAAAACAACTACGCTCGCATCAATGATTGATTTTATCAATGCCAACCGTAAGATGCATATCATCACCATTGAAGACCCAATAGAAGTGCTTCACGCTGATAAACTCAGTCTTGTAACGCAGCGTGAGGTTGGTCTCGATGCAGCCTCTTTTGCAGGAGCCCTCAGGAGCTCGCTGCGGGAAGATGCAAATGTAATTATGCTGAGTGAGATGAGAGACCCGGAGACGATCATCTCGGCCGTGCTGGCAGCCGAAAGCGGACGTCTGGTGCTGGCCACTCTTCATACACCAGGTGCGCTTCAGGCTGTAGAGAGGATGATTGATCTGTTCCACGGCGAGCAGCAGAAGCAGTTCAGAGCTCTGCTATCATCTACACTGAGGGCAGTCGTGGCGCAGAGACTCCTGAACAGGGTTGACGGAGAAGGGCGTGTGCCTGCTGTCGAAATGCTTGTGGTGACCCCTCAGGTTTCATCACTTATGGCTGAAGGTAAGATGCAGGACGTCTATCCGCTCATGGTTCAGGGTGGAGTGGAAGGCATGCAGACTTTTACCGCATCGCTGACACAGCTCTTTGAAGCCGGACTCATTTCTAAGGAAGATGCCATCCTGCAGGCTGACCGTCCTACAGAGTATCGTCTGCCTCCGGAGGCACCGCCGGCAGCACCGGGTGCATCTTCAATTCCGGAAGACTCACTGATGAGCTGGCTCTAATTTTCTACAAACACTATCCTTAAGGGGTGTCGGCAGGTTTTACCTGTCTGCACCTCTTGATTTTATGGAAAACAACGCTGATACCGGGATTTAACAGGCATCAGAATATATTACAGGTGAATATTATGAATAAAAGTCTTCAAGATACAATTGTCACTCTGAAAAGCAGCTATGAGGCATTCAGCAGGCAATTTCTGAATGCCTGCAGACGTGTGGGCAGAAAACCTGATGATATAACTCTTGTTGCAGTGACAAAGAAGGTAGACATACAGAGAATCAATGCTGCAAAAGCTCTGGGTCTTGCGGATTTCGGAGAGAGCTATGTGCAGGAGGCGCGTGAAAAGATTCCCCTTGTTGAAAAGCCTGTTAAATGGCACTTCATCGGACACCTGCAGAAAAACAAGGTAAACACTGTTGTCGATCTCTTCGATATGATTCAGAGTGTCGACTCAGTTGAACTTGCGCGAAAGATAAACAGTAGAGGCGAGGCGCTCGATAAAACGATTGAGATACTTCTGCAGATACACTATGGTGACGAAGAGAGTAAGCACGGATTTGCACCGGATGAACTGGAGCCTGCCCTGGAGGCTCTTGCCGGCATGTCGAGGCTTTCCATACAAGGTCTTATGACAATACCTCCTCTTGAAGACGACCCTGAGAGCAGCAGGCCATTCTTCATAAGCATGCGTGAGCTCTCAGGGTGGATTGATGAGATGGGTCTCCCAAATTGGGAAAGCCGTTTCCTTTCAATGGGGATGACTGATGACTTTGATATTGCAATTGAGGAAGGTTCAAATATGATCCGCGTAGGCAGGGCGATTTTCGGCGAGAGGATTTAGTCTGACTTCTGGAGGTTGGTTTATGGAAAGAATTTTGAATTCAAGAGAATTTACATATAAGGATCTGCGCCTCCTGCCTGGATACTGCGATTTTTTGCAGGCAGATATCAATGTCAATACAAGGTTCACTTCCGGAATAGAGATTGGAATCCCTGTGGTAAGTGCTGCCATGGATACTGTTACCGATCATCGTCTTGCCATAGCACTTGCTCTCGAGGGAGGCATCGGTGTAATTCACCGCAACAATACCATAGAGGAGCAGGTTGAAGAAGTTCTTACAGTAAAGCGCTTTAAAAATGGCTTTGTACAGAATCCTGTGACACTTTCTCCTGACCACACCATCGAAGATGTAGTCAGAATAAAGGAGACACTGGGTTACAGCACTATTCCGATCACCGACAACGGCTCCTCCCAGGGATTACTGGTCGGAATGATCACTAAAAATGATTATTCATACAAGCTCCACAGGGAGATGGCTATACGGGAGCGCATGATTGACTGCGGCAATCTGGTTGTCGGCACCTGGCCTCTTACCCTTTCGGCGGCCAATGCTCTTCTCCTGAACAGCCACAAGGGAGTTCTCCCCATTGTGGATGTTGAAGGACATCTGATGTATCTCGTCACCAGGACAGATATTGAGAAGCATGAGAGCTATCCATATTCATGTGTTGATAAAAACAAGCAGCTCAGAGTCTTTGCGGCGACCGGAACCCGTGATGAAGACAGAGAGCGCATTCAGGAGCTTGTGAAGGCCGGTGTGGATGGTATCGTCCTCGACGGGGCTCACGGTCATACGGTATTCAACTCCAGAATGCTCTGCCATATAAAGGAGAATTTCAGCCAGATTGATGTGATACCTGGAAATGTCGTCACCGGAGAGGCGACTCTGCAGCTCATCAGAAGCGGTGCCGATGCCATAAAGGTCGGTATGGGGGCCGGTTCAATATGCATCACTCAGGTGGTAACCGGTGTGGGAAGACCTCAGGGCTCAGCAGTCTATGAATGTGCCAGAGTGGCTATAGAGCACAATATTCCTGTCATCGCAGACGGCGGGATTGCTGATGAGGGTGACGTTGCAAAGGCCCTGGCTCTCGGAGCCAGCTCTGTAATGATAGGCTCGCTCTTTGCCGGCACGGAAGAGAGTCCCGGCTATTATCTTTACAATAACAGAGGGGTCAGGGTCAAGACTTATCGCGGCATGGGCTCGCTTAAGGCCATGAGAAAAGGAAGCGCAGACAGATATGGACTGTCTGCAAATTCAACGATGGCAGCGGAAGGTGTTGAGGGCACAGTTTCCGATAAGGGACCGCTTTCAAGCTATGTTCGCCATCTCATTCAGTGTCTGAAGCAGTCCATGCAGAAGGCAGGGGCCAGAAGTATGGATGAATTACACCGGAAAGCCACATTTGTGGTGGTTTCCCACGCATCACAGGTGGAGGGCGGCGTCCATGATCTCATATCTTTTGAAAAGCCTGATTTCAGAGAGGAAAACGCGCAGGGCTTCAGGGAAGGCGCAAAAGGACAGACGAGCCCGGATGGCTGCAGGGCCTGAGCCAGATTTGGTTCCGCTTCGTTTTGCCATTCCAGATTTCTTGGCTGTTGTGATGCCATTGAGATTTCGGGAAATAAGCTCTTCCTGTCAACAGGCAGACCGTGTCATATATTCTGAATGAGGAACACCTTCTCCATTTTTGAGGTGCACTTTCTGCCCCCGTAGCTTCCCCACGTCTCTATAACCATTCTGTATGTATCGATTGCGCCTGAGTTTTCAGTATCAACACCGAAGAAAGTGACGTTTCTGGCGCATATCTCAGCGCCGCTGGTAACTCCCCTTGAAGGATCAACCACTACAGGTCTCAGTGTCAAAAGCTCTGGCTTTATCTCGCTATCCACATCGAGGGTCATACTCTTGACATTATTGGGTATTTTCTTTACCTTTCTGGCGAGAAAGTAGAGAGCCTTTCCGTCGAGTGTCTGTGCCTGATTGGCGTTGTTAACTGTATTTGAAGGGATTAGGTAGTAGATGATCCATGTTTTCCATACCGTGTTGAGGTTCCCCTCATCAGGTGTGAAAGTGCCGTCAACGTTCCTCTGTGAAGGGAAGTATATCCACATGACCAGCCCTGTGATATCGCTGTTTTTGTTGATATAGTTTGTGGATGTTTCGCCGAAGTCCCTGCCAAAGCGCTCTACTCCTCTGATTCCGCTCATCTTTACATCCTGTATCACATTGAGGATATGAAAGCGCTTCCAGGAGGCGGTGAAGACCTGAGAGCAGAGGATAATAATCATCGACAGCATTGACATTGTCATGATTATCTCAATGAGAGTTACACCCTCTGCTGTTCTGCAATTACTCTTCATTGCTACCTCTTCAGTATTTTTGAAGAAAGTGTGATCGAGATTTTTTCATCTTTTCGACTCTGACTTACTCTGCCAGGCTCCAGCCACTTTATTATGATGGTTACTTTTTTCAGATTCTCTATTTTCATGTTGTTTTCATCTTTGTCGTAACATGCGAAGACGTCATATGTAAAAACAACAGAGTGACAGAGTACCTCACTGCTTCCCTTCCCAGGATAGTAGATGTCGACTTTGGTGGATGGATATGGAGGGGGAGGGAACTGATAGTAAGTATCTTCATTGCATGCAGGTGTTGAAGGCTCATGATCGAGTAATCCGGAGCCTTTATAGTCTACGTTGACTTCAATATCATCGTAGTTCAGGGCTCTTATCTTTTCCATCATATTGTCGGCAAGCGTCAGTGCTGTCGTCTTATTTGTATTTCGGAATGTATTGATCTGTGAGAGCGGAATCAGCACAGCGATGGAAAAAATAACAAAGGAGAAGATCCCCATGGCTATGATCACTTCCAGAAATGTGAGGCCCCTGTTTTCCATTCTCTCCCCCTGTCTCAAGTCTTTCATATATTACTCAGGGCTGTGTAGATTGGTATGAAAAATGACAGAATCAGTAAAGACACGATTGTCCCTATGGTTACAATGGCTACCGGTTCAACAAGTTTGACAAAGCTTTCCAGTGTAGCGTTGAGTTCCATTGTGTAAAGCGAAGCAGTCTTCCTGAACATCTCCGGAAGATCTCCACTCTCTTCTCCCACTGAAATCATGCTTACAACCGTTCGAGGGAATAGAGAGGGATAACTTTCCAGTCCCTGAGCCATGCTTTCTCCTTCCTTGATTCTTGATACCACCGATTTGAGAGTGTGCTCTACGATAAGGTTTTCACAACAGTCTGCGGCAAGCTCCAGCGAGTTGATCAGATTAACTCCTGATGCCAGGAGTGCCTCCATGACGAACAGGATCCTTGTCATGATGGATTTTTTAACAATATCTTTCAATCCGGGGATTGACAGGGACATCTTCTCTTTCCACATCCGCCCGTGTACAGTGCAGTTCAGAATGGATTTCAGCTTGACTGTCATATAGACAGCGCCAATCAGCAGAGGTATGGAGATATATGGACTCTCCAGCCAGTCAATCAGTGCCATCATGGCTCTGGAATATACCGGCAGGCTTATATCCAGATCTCTGACTATGACCTTGACATATGGGTAAATCATGCAGAACGCCCCTGCCGACATGACAATGCCTGTTATGAAGATTGCCAGTGGATAGTTGAGCGATGCTCTGACTTTTTTATTGAGGCTGGATTCCTTCTCCAGAACTGAGGCCAGGTAGGCCAGGCTTTTATCTGTGAAGCCTCCCGCCTCGCCGGCTTTTATGAGACTGATATGAAAGCGGGAAAAGGTATCAGAGAGCTTTGACATCGAATCAGAAAGAGATTCTCCCTTCTCGACAGACAGTCTGATGAAGGTGAGCAGATCTTTAATACGGCCTTCCTTTTCCTGATCCATCATCACCGTGAGCGCTCTTCTTATTGGAACACCGCATTCCATCATTACTGAGAGCTCCCTGAAGATGAAGAGGAGATCGTCGGTCTTTAATCTGCCTGTCTTTACAGTTGAAGTCTGAGTGGACTTTTCCAGGGAAACTATCGTAACAGAGCGTTTTTCCAGCTTTCTGAGGGCTTCTTTAAGATTCCTGGCTCTTATCTCTCCCTTTGTGGATTTTCCATCCCTGTCCCTGATCTCATAATGGAACAGCACACTCTGTGTTTGAGAGCCGGGATTCGATTCAGAGAGAGTGTGAAGGATCTTTGATAACATCTCTGTTGAGCCATTGTGACAGTTTCTCCGGCTTAAATCTCCTCCCATTTTGTCAGTATGATCTGGTTCGTCTGAATCTTCTCCTTGTGGCAGGAGAAAATTCCGTGTCCAGTAACATTGAGGCCGTTTCCAACAATGGAGCCGTCGATCTTCAGATTTGACTTTGTATTTGTGACATCGATTACATTGCTCTTGTTCTGATAGACGAACGCTCCTTGACAGTCTGTCAGGGTATTCTGTACGCATCCTGCAGTTCCATTTATTATGAGGTTGGACGGGTCGGCAAGCTGGTTCTGTGAGGCAGGGTTCAGATTGACATTTTCCAGCACTGCGCTTTCAGAGACGACTATGTTCACCGGCTTCTTGTTGACAATGTTGACCTTTATATCGAGCTTGCCGCCTGAGAACAGACCGCTGCCTCCGCTCAGGTTCAGGCGTTTTATGAAATAGTTGCCGCTTGTGAGAGTGATCGAGCCTCCTCCGCTTACATTGAAGTCTTCTATGTAGTAAGTGCCGGCGTCGAAAAACACATTGCCCTGTCCTGAGGTGGAAAGCGAACAGTTCCTGATCGAATAGCACCCGCCTCCTCCAACTGTAACTTTTGAAGATGTAGATGTTGACAGACTGGCATAGTGCCCGGGGTGGTTCTCTCCGGTCTGTGTGATATCATAATCCGTTTTCGATGTGTTGAATGGGAATCTCGGCTCCGGGTGTTGTGCAGGCTCCTGAATGCTGTTACCCTCTTTTTTCACGTTGACATAGTCTGGCGTGTCGTGCATGATGAGATATGAATCGTGCTCGACTGAGAGAATCACCGGTACCACATGTGCATCATCGCCGCTTCCTTCTATATGTGGCCTGGGCTGTACCGTTATCTCGCCGAATCTCTGTTTGGTTGCTATTTTCCCATCTATCTCCGCGTCTATGATGTTGAGGCTCTTGGGAGTCTCATATGTGTAGTATGTGTGCCCGTTACTGAGAGTATGAGGTACCCATACGCCATTGCCTATTCCCTGCAGCGCAAAGTTATAGGCAGATCTGGCAAAGGTTGCCTCGACACCGCGGGCCCAGAGCTTCCTGGTTCCTTTAAGAGTTTCCTTGAAATATGCCTCTGATGTGAAGATGCACTGCTCCGATGTGTGAAGCTTGACGCTGACGCTGTAGTAACAGTCATTTTCGGGATAGTATTCATCGTTGAAGATGGTGACTTTTGCCAGTTTGGGGTTGTTCCAGTCTTCATAAAGAAGGTTCTGCGCATATTTAATGCCTGCCAGGGCAGTCTGGCGGGTAACTATCTCGTGGCTCCGCCTGAGTGAGTTTCGCCCTTCCTGCGTTGTGAGGCCGGCAATTGAAATGCTGATTATAAAAACTATCATCGCTGTGATGAGTACCATGAAAAGAGCAATGCCTTTTTTAAAGACTCTTGTTCTCATACAAGCATCCTGATCGACTGTTATTCTTGAACTGCTGAAAACTTTGACGCTGCAGTGATAGATCCATTCAATTCCGTCCAGTTGTATTATCACGCAATTATGACAAATGTAAAGGGTAAAGGCCTTTCATCTCAGGCTCACGATCCTGTCTATCTGTTCCTGTGCGGCGGCGGCAATATCATCTGCAGCAGTGATGTGGCGTCCGACTATTATATGCCATCGCGCCCTGCATTGAGATGCGAACTCCTTCAAATCGCCGCCCTGGGCTCCGAAGCCGGGTGAAAAGAACTCAGGCTCAACTCCTTCTCTTTCCATGAGTTTCCGGATCTCTTCAACATATCCCGGTCTTGTGCCTGGAACTACAAAAGAAGTGATGCCCAGGCGGGCAGCCTTTGTATAAATCTCGAATGGCGCTTCCCTGCGGAGAAAACCGCCCTCCTCTTCCACATAGCCCCTGTGAGTCATTATGCCACCTACAATTATATTGAGCCCTTCTTCGCGGAGAGCCTCAATCCAGCTTTCTTCCGTGACAGGGCCGGTCATGGGGAAGACGATGGCATAGTCGATGCCGCTCTCTCTGAGTATACGGCTGAACTCCCTGCCCATATCAGGGATATCGGTGCCGCCTTTCTGGTGGTCGTAGATGAGCGGCCTGTCTGTGTGCCGTCTTGCGCATTCCACCACTTCAGGCAGGCCAAACCGAAGCGCCAGGGGGAAGCCGATTTTGTATCCTCCCACACCTTCAAGCCGGCATGTTTCCCTTACTATGGTCTCAAAATGCTGCAGCGTTGCCACATCACACGCAGGAATGAGGGTTCGTGGAGCTGTTATTGTGTTAATCATTGCTTTTCACTCCGTATTCTTTAAGATAGGAGGAGATATTGTCAGTGATCTCCCAGGGCAGCTTCTCTTTGGAAGCCAGCGAAATAAGCTCTGTAATTGTGAGAAGTGAATAGACAGGGATGCCTGTGGCATCTGTAAAGGCAGACAGAGCACTTTCCCCATTCTCATCACCTTCTTCCCTGTCAAGGGCGATAAAAAGTCCAGTGATCTCGGCTCCAGGTGCCTGACTCTTCAGAAAGTCAACCGCTTCCAGTTTGGTACCTCCTGTGGTCATAACATCATCAACAATTATTACTCTCTCGCCGCTTCTGATTGAATGCCCAAGCAGGCTTCCCTTCTCACCGTGATCTTTTGCTTCTTTCCTGTTGTATGAGTATGAAACTGTCATGCCACAGTCCCGGTACAGTGATGTAGCGATTGAAACAGCCAGGGCTATGCCCTTATAGGCCGGACCAAAGATGACATCGAACCCTTTTCTTCCAGAGCGCTCGATTATGGCTTCTGCATAATAACGGCCCAGTTCTGAGCTCTTTTCGCCGTTGTCAAAGACAGTTGTGTTGAAGAAATATGGTGATCTTCTCCCGCTTTTAAGCACGGTTTCTCTGGCTGTGAACGCCCCGCTGCTGATGAAGAACTCTGCAAGAGCTTGTTTGTTCATAAGGCATATCCTTTCAGATATTCAATTCATCTCATTCTGTCTTATTTTCAATCAGTCTGTCGAGTCCCCTGTAATAATACCACAGTTCTTTTTCGTAAGGTGATGCCAGAATAAGTCTTTTAAGATATTTTTTTGCAGCTCTGTAGTTTTTTCTATCAATGAATGTGCGGAAAAGAAATGCGTTTACATCAGGAATATCAGGATACCAGAGCAGATCTCTTTCAAACCTCTGTATGATCTCTACGTTTTTTTCGCTTTTTTTCAGGAAAAGCCTGGAGCGCTCACCTTCATAGAGAAGTATCCACATTTGGTCGTTCTCTATAAAGGCCGGGTGATACTTGTAATGGATAATAACCACTTCAGGTTCATATTTTTTTACGAAGCGGAAGAAGGCATCGCTGTTATGAAAAGAGCTCTGAATCTCTCTGAAATACTCATCAGTATATACATTGTTCCATCTCACATCAAGGCTGACCTGATAACGCGGGTAGAGATACCAGAGAAAGTATGTGCCTACTATGTCGTGACAGTAGAGTCGTCCCGGAAGATCGTTATGAAGAAGAAAGTCCTTCATTCCCACAGGGAAAAGATCTTTTTCCGATGTCTTCCCTGAGAAATCTACAGGGACATAGCTGAAGATGAAGAAGAGAAGAACAGTGAATAATGCGACAACCTTTGCGGTATCAGGAAGAGCAGGTTTTCGTGCAAGAAAGGAGGCGAGCCTGAGGTAATATCTGTTTCCAGCCAGAAGATTGCTGCATTGAAGAATCAGAAAAGACAGGACAGGGATTGAGGCAGTACTGAAAAGCTGCATGTTTCTCGCGGCTCGGAAGGATGCCAGAAGCCATACGGAATATATCAGAAGCTCCATCGGCGATGGTATCTTTCTGTACCGTACTATGAAAAAGATCAGCGTAATCAGCGTGAGTGCGGTGATAACAAAATAGTGGACGTTATATGCAGGCCGCAGAAAAGGAGACTGCATGTCACTGGCAGCGTTCATGAAAACCGGCCTGAAGAAGAGAAAGTCCATACAGTATATGAAGTTCTTCAATCCGTAAGGGTTGATGAACACGCTGGCGAGAAAACAGAGCAGCCACAGAAGGGCAAATTGAAGAAGCATCTTCTTCCATCTGCCATGCGATTTCATCTGCAGATATGAGAGAAGCATAAAGCCGGCTCCCATGATGACAAGGCCTACTATGAAAGCTCCGTGAACATTCCCCCAGAAGACAAATATCAGGGGCAGCAGCAGAAAATGTTTCCAGGTAAGGGGCTTCTGCTGGAGATCGAGCAGAATGAAGGCCAGAAGAGGAAAGATAACCGCACTGTATGACATCGGGCGTGGTGACAGGAACCACCGCCCAAGATAGATGGCAATAATCAGAGCCACCAGTGCCGGACGGATGCCGTATTTTTTCTTTGACCACACGAAGAGCACGAAGAAGCTGACTCCATATAGGAAAGTCTTGTATATGACCGTGCCGGCAAAGCCTCCTGCCGAATAGACGATATATATTATTACATGGGAAAGCCACTCGTAGTCTACCCATGGAACCTTGCACCAGACAGGAGGCCAGGCAAATGTATCATAGTAAGGAAATCCGTGATGGAGAATCTCATGGCCTGTCCTCAGGAGCATGAACAGGTCAGGATCAAAGAGAAACTCGAAGCTGCAGTCTATGAAATAGAGCAGAGCTGCAAGTGCCAGTATTGTATCAGTGGAGAGGGAGTATTTCATATTTCCTCTCTTCTGCAGGCGATTCTTCCATTCACCAAAGTCAGGAGAGGCCATCCTGCAAGCTCCATGTCTTCAAAGGGCGACCATCGGGCTTTTGTCTGGAGCATCTCGCCCTTTACCGCCCTTCTCTTCCTCAGATCGATGACAGCGAGATCTGCAGCGGCACCGACTTCCAGACTCCCTCTGCCCCGGATCCCGAATATTCTGGCAGGTTTCTCTGCAAGCCATCGTGACACATCACCAAGCGGTATTCTCTCCCTCAATGCGAAGGTAATGATGAGCGGAAGCATCGTTTCGAGGCCTGGAAGCCCTGCAGGTGTTTCTTCATATCCCTTCCGCTTCTCTTCCAGGAGATGAGGAGCGTGGTCACTTGCCACGCAATCGACAGTGCCGTCCATAAGCGCCTCCCGGAGACTCAGGCAGTCTTCCTTCTCTCTGAGCGGCGGGTTTACCTTCAGGAGGTTCCCTCTCTTCAGGGCATCATCCCGCGAAAGGAAGAGATGGTGAGGAGTCACTTCAGCACTGACAGTCAGGCCTCTTGCTCTGGCCGAGCGGATCAGTGAGATCTCTTCTTTTGTTGTGACGTGGCAGATGTGGAGCCTCCGCCCAAATCTTTCTCCAATCTCGAGAAGCCTGGCAACGGCCAGCAGTGCCGCTTCTCTGCTTCTTATCGATTCATGGTGGAGCTGGCCTTCCCCTGTGCCGATTGATCTGATATTTTTCTGTATGCTCTTTTCATCTTCGCAATGGGCGGTGAATAAGCCGCTCCAGCATCTGAAAAGCTCTTCCAGCAGTTCGTCGCTGTCGATGAGGAGGCTGCCGGTCGTGGAGCCGAGAAAAATTTTGAGTGAAGCCACAGGCAGCTCATCTGTGGAGACTGGAGGCGATCCTTTTACTCTGTCCAGGCCGTCCGGCAGGGAAGGTAGTCTCTCTGATACGCCAATGCCCTCCCTTCTGAGGATTCTGCACGTCTCTGCAGTGGCTCCGAGATGGATGCCGTAATTGACGATGCCCTTTCCTGCCAGGGCGCATTTCGACAGTATGCTTTCTCTGTCAACTGTAGGCGGTGAGGTGTTAGGCATTTCCAGTATTGTAGTGATGCCTCCGGAAGCGGCAGCCCTGGTGCCGGAGAGCCAGTCTTCCTTATATGCCTGCCGGAAGTCTCTGAGATGGACGTGGCTGTCGATTGCTCCAGGAATGAGGAGATGGCCTTTGATGTCGATGGAGGTGCCGCCGCTCCGACAATCCCCGATGGCGGTTATCAATCCTCCCTCGAGTGCCACGTCGGTTCTGTCTCCTCCAGGGAGGAGGCAGTCCCGCAGGACGGTTCTCATTTTTCCCCCCGGTGCAGTGCAGCCTGTACGAAGCCGAAATACAGGGGAGATGGCTTCGTAAGGCTTGATTTAAGCTCTGAATGGGCCTGAGTGGCTACAAAGAAAGGGTGCTGCGGGAGTTCCATGAACTCTGCGAGACGCCCGTTTTCGGAGAGTCCTGACAGCAGCATTCCTCCGTTTTCCAGAGCCTGGTGGTATGAAGGGTTTACTTCATAACGATGGCGGTGGCGCTCAGAGACCTCTTCCCTGTTCCCATAGAGCGAGCGGATCAGGCTGCCCTTTTTGAGTACCGCTTTGTAAGCGCCGAGCCTCATGGTGGCACCTTTGTTTTTAATTTTTTTCTGTTCAGGCATCAGATCGATGACCGGGTGCTTTGTCTTGGCGTTGAACTCTGTGGAGTGAGCGCCTTTCAGACCCAGCACGTTCCTGGCGAATTCCAGCACTGCACACTGCATTCCCAGGCAGATTCCAAGGAAAGGTATACCGTGCTCCCTTGCGTAGCGGATGATCTCGATCTTTCCCTCAATGCCTCTGTTCCCGAAACCTCCCGGCACAAGCACGCCGTCTATCTCCTTCAGAGCATCATCGAGGCTTACTTTCCCTTTTTCGATATCGGTGCTTTCGATCCAGGTGATCAGGACTCTGGCATCCAGATTGGCTCCTGCATGAGTCAGCGACTCTACCACCGAGACATACGAATCACGCAGCGCTGTGTATTTGCCGCAGATGGCGATTCTGGCCGATTTGGCTGCCTGCTGCGTTGTTCTGACAAGCTTCTCCCACAGATGGAGATCCGGTGGACTGTAAATACGCAGTCTTGTCTGCATCAGGCGCGAAAGTCCCTCTTTCTCGAATATGAGTGGCAGCTCGTAAACAGAATCGAGATCGGGGTTGGATATCACTGCATCGCGGGAGACGTTTGTGAACAGGGCTATCTTCTCCTTTGTGTGCTCTTCGAGCATCAGGTCGGAGCGGCCGATTATGATATCGGGCTGGATCCCAAGCTCTCTCAGCACTGACACAGACTGCTGTGTGGGCTTGCTTTTCTGCTCGCCTACCACTGACAGTCTTGGTACGAGAGTGAGATGAACGAAAATGATATGTTCCGGTCCAACGTGGAATTTCAGCTGTCTTACCGCCTCAAGATAAAGCTGGTTCTCAATGTCTCCTATTGTGCCGCCTATTTCGATTATGACGATGTCTGCCTTTTCCTCTTCTGCAATGTTGTAGAATCTTTCAAGGATCTCATCGGTCACATGAGGCACCATCTGCACAGTCTCTCCCAGATAGTCTCCTCTTCGCTCCTTATCGATGATGGTTTTGAAGATCTTTCCCATGGTGAGGTTCCAGCTTGGCTGGCAGGTGATCCCCATGAAGCGCTCATAGTGGCCGAAGTCCATATCTACTTCGCTGCCGCTGTCGAGCACAAACACTTCACCGTGTTCGATGGGGTTGATGGTGCCGGGGTCTACATTCAGATAGCCGTCACACTTTATGGGTATGACTTTCATCTGGGAAGTCAGCAGCTTTCCGATGCTGGCAGATACAATCCCCTTGCCCAGGCCGGATATGACTCCGCCGGTTATGACCACCCATCTTCTCTTGTTGTTGGTATCCATAAAATCCTTTCAGACAGCCGGAATCCGGCCATGTCAGCGGAGCCTGAGCTCGCTTTCAAGGTAAATTCTCTCACAGTACTGACATTTCATCGATAAAGGTCTCTCTTTGACTTTTATGAATCTGGTCTCCACATCGCGCTCTCTGTTAGTTATACAGCGGGGGTTGTGGCAGGTCAGCAGACCCTCTACGATATCCGGAGGCTTTATTTCAATGTGCTCCTTGACTGTGAAATCAGTAATGCTCTTTACTGATGAACCAGGTGCCAGAAGGGCTATTTTTTCCAGTTCCTGATTTGCAAGCTCGAGATGCTCCACTTTGATGAGATCCTTTTTGCCCATCTTCCTGCTCTCAAAGTTCAGCCCCAGCGTAACCGACCCGTTCTGTTCCACTCTGTCCAGGCCGAGTGCCTGTGCCACCAGAAGCGCACGTCCTGCCGGTATATGATCTATAACTATCCCCTTTTCGATTTTGGGGATTTTCATATGTTCTTTTTTTGTTCCTGTCATGAAATCCTCTTTCTAATGCAGTACCCCCATAACCAGGCCAAGCAGTGCCTGTCTGACAATGACGCCGTTTCCTGCCTGCCTGAAATAATATGCATATTCTGTTCCGTCAACATCTCTGCTGATCTCTGTCACTCTCGGAAGTGGATGGAGCACTTTCATGTGGCGCTTTGCCTTTTCCAGCAGAGCCAGGTCAAGGTGATAAATCTCCTTCACTTTTTCATATTCGGCAGGCTCTGGAAATCGCTCCTGCTGTATCCTTGTCATGTAAAGGATATCAACCTTTTCGATGATCTCTTCAATCCGCTCATGCTCAGAATAGACAGTACTGCTCTCTTTGAGCTCCCGCTCGATGTGCATGGGAATTCTGAGACTCTGGGGAGAAACGAAATGCATCGAAATGGATTTAAACTTTGAAAGAGCCGATGTCAATGAATGAACTGTTCTTCCGTATTTGAGATCGCCTACAATCCCGATGGAAGTTCCTTCTATTGTGCTGTGGATCTTCTGGATCGAATAAAGGTCGAGAAGTGTCTGCGTTGGATGCTGATTACTTCCGTCACCGGCATTTATGACCGGAACATGAGAAGCCTCTGAGGCAAGCCTGGCAGCGCCGTCATCAGGATGGCGCAGCACGATGACATCGCTGTATTGGCTGACTGTGCAGATGGTGTCCCACAGCGACTCGCCCTTCTGCACTGAAGATCCTTCCGCAGAAGAGAAGCCGATGACGCGCCCTCCAAGAAAGGTCATAGCCGCCTCGAAGGATAGTCTGGTTCTGGTACTGGGCTCGTAGAAGAGGTTGGCCAGAATCTTTGAAGGTGCATAGGCCATCAGCTCTTCTCTGCTTTTCTGCTCCAGCCTGTCGGCGACAGAGAGAATGTTTCTGATTTCATCCAGATTCATGTCGTTGATGGAGATGATGTCTTTCCCTTTGAATGACAGCGCTTCCATTGTCACGGATCTTCCTGTTTTCATCTTTCCCACCTTGAAGCAGGGATTATTCTTTCTTCCCGGTGAATATCCTCCTGTGGACATATTGACAAATGATGTATATAAATGGTATGTATTGATCCGCAGTGAGATTGATGAGTATGAGACTATGAAGGCAGGTATCATACAATGTTGAACTCTCGACAGAAGGAGATTCTGGAGCTTGTCATCCGTGAGTTTATCCGCACAGCCGAGCCAGTGGCTTCTGTGACTATTACGCAGAAATATGATATTGGGTGCTGTTCTGCGACTGTACGCAACGAAATGGCAAGGCTTGAAGAGATGGGATATCTGGAACAGCCTCATTCGTCGGCGGGAAGGATTCCCAAGGACAAGGCCTACCGCCTCTTCGTCGATGAGATTATGAAGAGGAAGATAGGACCTCCACCGGAGACTGCGGCGGCTGCCATTGAGAGTGAGTATATCTATTTTCAGACTCATCTGGAAAGACTCATGGAGAAGACGGCACGCCTTCTTTCCCATGTGACTCACTATACTTCGGTGATGCTGGCACCGCGGCTGAGAAAAAGCTACTTCAAATATCTGAAGCTTGTATCAGTAGGCCCGACAACCATTCTGCTCTTTGTTCTCACAGCAACAGGCACAGTGGTTCATCGCACAGTCGAGCTTTCAAAGCCTGTTGCCCCTGAGGATCTCGAGAGAATAACCAATATTCTGAATGACAGGCTTCAGGGAAAGCCTCTTCAGAACATTGAGTCCCTGCTGAGTGTCGAGTTGACTCGCAGCATCTCAAGCGAGTTCATTGAGAACATAAAAGATATTGCGCACGATCTGAACGATCGCTCAAAGGAAGTCTTCCTCGAAGGGAGGACCCATCTTTTAAACCTCAATGAATTCAAGGATCTTGACAGGATCAGGGTTCTGATGGAGGTGCTGGAAGATGAGGAGGCTGTCGCTGAAATTCTGAGTGAAACACTCTCCGGTCAGAATATCACTGTTTTCATAGGAGAAGAGAATCCTGTTGAAGAGATGAAGGACTGTTCTCTTGTCACTGCAACATACAGCATCGATGGACAGCCGGTAGGAACACTGGGAATAATAGGCCCCAGGAGGATGCCTTATCAGGAGATCATTCCAATTGTCAATTATACCGCTGAAAATGTAAGCAACAAACTCCAGGGCTTTGATCAGCTCTGATGAGGAGGTTCATGTGTCAACGACTCCCCTTCAGGATAAAGCAGATGTTGATGAGCGGCTTTCTGCACTGCTGACAAATGCGGCGGCAGTCAGAGCCATTGCTGGGGCAGTGGAGAATACTCTTGGCCCCAAAGGGCTCGATACAATGCTTGTGGACAGGACTGGTGACATAGTTGTCACTAACGCCGGAGTTACCATTCTGGACAGGATGGAAGTCTCCCATCCTGCAGCCCGTATGGTGATAAACATAGCAAGGACTCAGCACGAGCAGATAGGTGATGGAACCACTACCGCCACAATAATGGCAGGAACCCTCGTCAATGAGGGACTCGGTTATGTCATCAAAGGTGTGCCTGTATCAAAGCTGATAGAAGGTATGGAGCAGGGCATCAGGCACTGTCTGTCAACACTCGAGGATCAGGCAGTCAAGATCTGCGATGTCAATGATCCTAATGCCTATAAGGTTGCTCTTGTTGCAGGGCGGGGCTTTCAGGATATAGCAGGCAGTGTCTGTGAACTGGCAAAGCTTATAGGTCCGGAGAAGGTGCACGATCATACCTTCAGGCTTTCTGACAGGATTATCTCAGAGGTGGGAGCTCCGCTGGAAGTATATCCCGGCTTGATCATCAGGAAGCGGAGGATCAACGAGCAGATGCCGGTAAAGGTGCAGAATACTAGAGTTCTTGTGCTGGATGACGGCCTGGGACCGGAAGAGCTGTCCGAGGCAGCTCTCAGGACAGAGGCAGGCTTTGCCCAGTATCTGCATTATCAGGAGCTGTTCAGGGATAAACTCGAAAAGATTGTGGCTATGGGGATAGGATGTGTTGTGCTGGAAGGAGGAATTGACGAGTATGCCGAGGAGCGCCTTACCCGCGAGGGAGTAATGGTAATTTCAAGGCTCTATTCGTCTGATTTCAGAAACATCATTGATTTTACAGGTGCCCGCCCTATGAAGAGAACCGGTCTCGGCCGCAAGGAAGAGTCCATTCTGGCAGACTGCGGCTTTGCCGGTGAAGTACAGGAAGATGTGAAGCTCGGTCATATCAGAATGGCCGGCGGAAAAGGCGGCACAATGGCCACAATGTGCATCGGAGCGTCGACAGCGGAAGTGGTTGGAGAAAAGGAGCGGATTGCCAGAGATGCCGCTTCTTCACTTCAGGCTGCGCTTTGCGGCGGTATAGTGCCGGGCGGAGGCTCTGCAGAGTTTGCTCTCATATCCTCTATGAAAGATCTCCGCAGGCAGGTGAGCGGAATGACGGCTTACGGCATTGACTGTGTCATTGAGGCATTGAAGCGCCCGATGGCCCAGATAATAGCTAATTCAGGCTTCAACCCTCTTGAAAAGCTCGAGGATGTCGTCCGGGCATTGGAAAAGGAAGGAGGGTACTGGGGAATTGATTGTGATAGCGGTGAAGTATGTGCGGTAACGGAGAAGGGAGTGATAGATCCCTTCCTGGTGAAAAAACATGCACTTCAGGCAGCAATGGAAGTTGCATCTGCCATATTGCGGATCAATACCATTATAAAGATGAAAGACAGGGATGGTTGCAGCAGGCAGGAAGGCTGAGAATCAGAATGGATGTCAGGCTGTTGAAATATGTCTATCAGTGAGGAGGAAGATTGATACAGTTGAGTGAATACTCCATTTGGTGGAACCTGTTGTAAACCATGGGGGCATTGTTCATGACGCTCTGTTGCAGCAGAAATAGGAGGGCTGAGATAGATGAAAGGGCAGGAGAATCGTGATAATACTCTTGAGATCTCTGGTGACAGTTCTCCCGATAATACAGATGTACCGGATTCCTGTGAAGAAAATGATGAAGATCAGGAGACCGAATCGTCCCAGAGCGACAGGGACAGAAGGTTGAAGCGAGCTCGCAGTAAAAAGGAGCTCAGGGCCCGCAGCAGGAGGAAGGAAGAGCAGGAGTGTCTTGAAGGCGGTGAAGAGACTCCGGCTGATGAAGATATTGCTGCACAGGTTGAGCCTGTAAAAAAGGAAGATCCGAAGTCAGAGTCTTCGGCGATATCAGTAACGCAGACCAGTCATGGCAGTGAACTTACTGATGAAGAGCGCGAAAAGCTCGATATGGGGCTTGAGGAGCTTCAGAATGTGATAAAAGGCGTTCCTGTTCTGGATTTTCTCAGAAACAGGCTGGCCGGCGCCAGGGAGAAAGGTCTTGATTTCCCGACACTTCTGGGCTTTTACAGGATTTCTTCCAGGATGTTAAAAGAGGAATTTGAAAAGAAACGCGAGCAGCTCAGGAAAGTGGAGATTGATTATGAGGAGCAGAAGAAGCGCAATGAAGCGATAGATGGAATCGCCAGGCCTTCAGCAGCTTCGGCATCCCAGTCACCTCTTCAGATATTCTCTGCTCCGCCGCCTCCTCAGAAAGAGAGAGCAGATGTTGAAAAGGCAAAGGTGGATGCAATAGAGGAGCAGGCAACGCAGCTTCTGTTTGTGCTGAATGAGAAGTTGAAGCAGAAAGAGAAGAAGCTCCTGGAGTACTCGGACCTGATTGATAAGATGAAGATGGATTTTACCAATATGAGAGCGAGGACACAGCAGGATATAGAGCTTCAGGTCGATAAGACCTTTGGAGATTTGATAGTGAAGCTGCTGCCTGTGCTGGATAATTTTGAGCGTGCCATAAAGGCTGCAAAGAAAACAACTGATGTTAATTCGCTCGTTCAGGGTGTGGAGATGATAATGCAGCAGTTTGAAGATGTGCTGCGCCGTGAAGGAGTGGAGGCTGTAAAAGCGGTGGGCGAGTCTTTTGACCCTAAAATTCACGAAGCAATAGGAATTGTTGAGTCGGATGATCATCCCGAAGACACAGTAGTCGAAGAAGCCTATCGCGGGTATACATTGAAATCAAAGATTCTGAGACCTTCGATGGTTAAGGTATCTAAGAAAAAGAGCTCTTGATTTATTATTCTGAAGTGTGAGGATTTACAGTGTTGACGTTACCTGAGCATGACGTAACGCTTTTCTTTAAGGAGGAGTGCACCATATGGGGAAGATAGTAGGAATTGATTTAGGAACTACAAATTCGGTGTGTGCGGTGATAGAAGGAGGACAGCCTATTGCCATCCCTAGCGCAGAAGGCGATTATCTCATTCCTTCTGTTGTCGGTTTTTCAAAGACAGGTGAGCGGCTTGTAGGCTCTGTGGCCAAAAGGCAGGCAATCAGTAATCCTGAAAGAACCATCTCCTCTATTAAACGCCACATGGGCACTGATTATAAAGTCCAGATAGATGACAAGACATTCACTCCTCAGGAGATTTCTGCCATGATTCTCCAGAAGATCAAGGCTGATGCCGAGGCATATCTTGGTTTCCCGATAGAGAAAGCCATCATAACCGTACCTGCGTACTTCAATGACAGTGAGCGGCAGGCTACAAAAGATGCCGGCACGATTGCCGGGCTTGAAGTGGTGCGCATCATCAACGAGCCTACAGCGTCATCCATGGCATATGGCCTTGACAAACTTGACCACTCTGAGAATATTCTCGTATGGGATCTGGGCGGCGGCACCTTCGATGTCTCAATCCTGGAGATCGGCGGCGGCATATTTGAAGTGAAAGCCACTGCCGGGAACATGCGGTTGGGAGGAGATGACTGGGACCAGCGCATAATGGACTGGCTTGTTGACGAATTCAAAAAGATGCACGGAATCGACCTCCGGACTGACCGAGTCGCCATGCAGAGATTGAAGGAAGCCTCTGAAAATGCCAAGATACAGCTTTCCACAGAAACGACGACCAGGATAAATCTGCCCTTCATCGCAGCCGATGCCCAGGGTCCGAAGCATCTTGACATTGAGCTGACAAGGCAGAAGTTCCAGGAACTGACTGCCGATCTTGTAGAGAAATCTGTGGAGCCGGCAATGAGAGCGCTGGAAGATTCGGGGCTCACGATGGGGCAGATTCACAAGGTTCTGCTTGTAGGCGGATCCACCAGAATGCCTGCCATCCAGGACAAGGCGAGAAAGCTCTTCGGCAAGGAGCCCTGCAAGGAGATCGATCCTGACAAGGTCGTGGCAATGGGCGCAGCCATTCAGGGCGGTGTGCTTGCTGGTGAAGTAAAGGATATAGTGCTTCTCGACGTCACGTCGCTGTCTCTGGGTATCGAGACGGTTGGCGGCGTATTTACAAAGCTCATTGAGCGCAATACGCAGATACCGGTATCCAAGTCCAGGATCTTCACCACTGCCGCTGATGGACAGACAGTGGTGGAAGTGCACGTGCTCCAGGGCGAGCGTGAGCTGGCAGCGCATAATAAATCACTCGGGCGATTCGAGCTCAGGAACATACCGCCAGCGCCGCGTGGAGTACCGCAGATCGAAGTGCTCTTCGAGATCGATGCCAACGGTATAGTCAATGTGTCGGCCAAGGATCTGGCCACAGGAAACAAGCAGAAGATCACCATTCAGTCGCCTACAAACCTCACCAATGAAGAGATCAACAGGATGGTAAAAGATGCGGCTGTTTATGCCGAAGAGGATGCCAAGCGTCGTGAAGAGTCACAGTCCCGTAACAAGGCGAATATTGAGCTCGATACTGCAGAAAGAACCATAAGGGAGCTTTCCGACAAGATATCCATTGAGCATCAGAGAATGCTGCGCGATCATATCGACAGATTGAGAATGAGTCTTCAGACTTATGATATCGAAAAGATCAAGGAAGACACCAAATCGCTTTCCGACTCAATGTATGGAATCTCAACAGAAGCCTATCTCTCAGTTGAGGGAGCGAAGATTCCAAGCTCAGTCACAGGAGCCATGAGCAGTAAAGCCAAGGAGCCGACCTTTGATGAGCCTTCCGAGGAAGATCTCTTCGGATGGTTCCAGAAATAAAGGATCCAGCCGTATGAAGTGATCAGGTGTTCAGATGGTTGAAGGAGTATGAAGGATCTGCCGGACAGTCTGTTCAGTCTCTCTGGAATCATCAAAGCCATTTTGCTTAAAGGTATTTGCATAAGACTTTTCAAGAGGCATGACAGCGTTATGTCTCTTGATGATATTACGTGATGGTCAGAAAGCCTGATGATACTCCGGTACAGTCGATTCTGTAAAAGGATGTGCAGGGTTGTCGTCACGGCATAAAATTGCATGAAGGGATATTGAGGAGATGGTGAATATGGCTAAACGTGACTACTACGAGGTACTTGGCGTACAGAAAAATTCTTCTTCCGATGAAATAAAGATTGCATACAGGCGGCTGGCCCGGAAGTATCATCCCGATGTGGCTGAAGATAAGAAAGAGGCTGAGAGCAAGTTCAAGGAGATAAATGAAGCGTATGCGGTGCTGAGCGATGATGAGAAACGGGCTCAATATGACAGATTTGGCCACGATGGAGTCAATGTAAGCGGAATGGACTGGAGTGGCTTTGGCGGCGGCTTTGGCGGCTTCTCTGACGTTTTTGACATGCTTTTCGATATGGGGATGGGCGGCAGCAGGCAGAGCCGTGGAGGGTCTGCTCAGAGGCCCCATCGGGGCAGCGATCTTCGCTATGATCTGGAGATCACTCTTGAAGAGGCCTATAAAGGTGCTGTCAAAGAGATAAAGGCTTCCAGTCCTGTTACCTGCGGGCGCTGTAAGGGCACGAGAGTCAAAGGTGACTCAAAGCCTGAGGTATGCCCTGTCTGTAAAGGCACCGGTCAGATCACACAGGTGAGCAGAAGCGCTATCGGTCAGATAATGAGAACCTTTGGGTGCTCCAATTGCAAAGGAGAAGGCTCTGTCATAAAGAACCCCTGTGATGAGTGCAGCGGCACAGGCAGAGTAGTGAAGGAGAGAACGCTTGAAGTTCAGATCCCTCCCGGAGTTGATACCGGATCCCGCATCAGAGTGCCAGGCGAGGGAGAGGCCGGATATAACGGCGGAGACAGCGGAGATCTCTATGTGTTTATCTATACCAAGCCTCATCAGGACTTTCAACGGGCCGGCGACGATCTCTTTTATCTCAGGAAACTGATGTTCACTCAGGCTGCACTGGGTGCAGAGATCTCAGTGCCTACCATGGAAGGTGAGACAAAGCTTAAAATCCCTGCAGGGACACAATGCGATACAATGTTCAAGATCAAGGGGAAGGGAATGCCCAGTCTGAGGGGGTTTGGGAAGGGCGACCTTCACGTTAAAGTCTGGGTCATGGTGCCGACAAATCTGAATGAAAAACAGAAGAGCCTTCTTGAAGAGTTTGGAACTATCGGTAACGAGGAGGCGCAGGTAGAGAAGGGCTTTTTTGAAAAGATCAAGGATGCACTTCTCGGATCTTCCAGAACATCATGAAATATATTGAAATAACAATAACAGTAAACATTGATGATATGCCGTTTCTGGAGCATATTCTGATGCAGAATATGCTCCAGGGATGGGTGGAGCAGCATTCTTTCGATAACCACGCCCTTCTTTTCTATCTTCCTGAAGAAGGGTCTTCTGCTGCCACTGTAGCTGCTCTTTCTCTGGCAATTGAAAAGATAGACAGCGCCAGTTTGTCCAGCCGTGTTCTGGACGGGGAGGACTGGGAGCATTCATGGAAGAGCCATATAAAAACGCAGCGTGTTGGAAGGTTTGTCATCAAGCCAACATGGGAGGCTGCTCCTGAGCTGGCTGGAGGAGAGATTGTAATTGAGCTTGACCCTGGAATGGCTTTCGGGACTGGTGATCACGCCACAACAGCCATGTGCCTCGAGATGCTGGAGCGTTATCTCTGTCCAGGTGATTCCGTACTCGATATGGGAACCGGGTCAGCAATACTGTCCATCGCTTCACTTTATCTAAATGCCGGTCAGGTCACTGCAGTTGACTATGATCCGGTGGCGCTGACAGTGGCTGACGAGAATCTTGTTCGTCTCGGGCTCCGTGAAAAAGTTGCACTTCTATGTGAGGATGCTACTGCCATCAGAGAAGGCGCCTTTGATCTTGTGCTCGGCAACATCTTTCTACGGGAAGTGCTGTCGGTGCTGAACCAGCAATGCCCTCCCCTGAAGAGCGGAGGCATATTCATAGGCTCCGGCATAACATATGAGCAGGTCCCCCGGATCGAGGAGGCTCTTCGATCGGCACCTTTCGATCTTCTCTTGATGGAAAAGCGTGATATCTGGGCTGCTTTTGCAGTGAGAAAACGCTGAGGTACTGCAATGATCCGCTTTTTCGTGCCGCCTGAGAGAATTCACGATGGCCGAATCGTTATTGAAGGCCGGGAGTTTGTCCATGCAGTAAAGGTGCTCAGGCACAGGGCCGGTGATACGGTGGTTGTCATGGATGGCACATCCAGAGAGTATTCTGCCCGAATTGAGACTGTGAGCGACAGTCAGTGCATTGCAGTAATCCTGGATGAAAAAACTATTGACACTGAAGTTCCGGTGCCTGTAACCCTCTGTCAGGCCCTCATAAAGCCTTCCCGTTTTGAAGTGGTATTGGAAAAAGCTACCGAACTGGGTGTCTCATTGATAGTTCCTATACTGTGCGAATACTGTTCCCATAGAGATAATAATTTCAGTCCATCCCGAAGAGCCAGATGGAGTGCAATTCTGAAGAGCGCAGCCTGCCAGAGTGGGCGCACCGTGGTGCCTGATCTCAGAGAGCCTGTTCCTTTTACCTCTGTAGTTGAAAGCCTCTCCTCATCGAAGACAATTCTCTTTTCGCCCACCATTGACGCATCGACAGTCAGGAAAGAGCTTCGAGATGCGAACAATATCAAATCCTGCGCACTCTTTCTAGGCCCGGAAGGCGGTTTCTCGCCGGATGAGATAACGCTGGCCCGGTCCAGGGGGATAGCGATTGTTTCGATGGGAAAGCGAATCCTCAGGGCTGAGACTGCGGCGATAGCGGCTCTGGCGCTTGTTATTGCAGCATTGGAAGAGGACTGAGCACTCTGCCTGTCTCCACTGAAGAAAAATCGCGGGATTATACCAGCTGTAGACAGAGAATTAGCCATATCATTTATCATAATGAAAAAAATTAGTTACTGCTCAGAGGCTAATAAAGTCTGCGGCATAATAGGATTTCCCAGAAAGACATTCTTAAGAGATTCCAAGATATTAAGGCTGCTCTTTTTAACGGTTTGAATATAGCTTCTTA
>Ga0302251_1000251_pt1 | contig 60272 bp, 42 predicted proteins | sample AAG_RA_Gln_MG_FD_193534 | JGI IMG/M metagenome (GOLD analysis project Ga0302251, IMG submission 193534) | Enriched activated sludge microbial communities from anaerobic digester in WTTP, New Holstein, Wisconsin, United States - AAG_RA_Gln | ecosystem: Engineered > Bioreactor > Anaerobic >... | reverse complement strand
GGGGGATGCCAGGGGCGAGGCATTTGCCCCAGCCCCACAGTGACGGCGTGGGGCGGGTGGGTGTGGGGTGGGGCGGGGGGATGCCAGGGGCGAGGCATTTGCCCCAGCCCCACGGCGACGGGTAGCGGGCAAGGCCCCGCACCCTCTCCGGCGACGGCCGCATGGCATGGGCAAATGCCTCGCCCTTACATCGCGACGGCCCGTCGGCGGCGCCACCCGCGCCCATGCCCACGCAGCCGGCCCACGGGACGCCCCACCGTGGCGGTCCGCCGGGGTCCCCGCGCCACCGTACCCGCGCGGCCGGCCTGAGGGACAGCCATTACTCCACGCACACCCGTCCACCCACTTTGTGACAGAGTGATCCAAGTCGTTGACACACCCCCCCGCCTCGCATCTACTGACTCGGTCGCTCCCGCACAGCCGAGTGCCACGGGCAGGCTTCGACCCACACAGGTCCCGGCAGAGTTGTCTCACTCATAGCAGCAGAGGGGAGGCACACGCTCTCACCTCGACAGCTACAGAGGCTCCTTGCCCCCCTACGGTATCTCCAACACCCCATCCTCCGGGTAGCAGGTCAGCTCCACCGTGCTCGTGGGCACATCGGGGGAGGGAATCTGCCAGGCGAAGGCCGCGCCGGCCGGCGATTCGTAGGGGAGAAGGGGACGCGCCAGAACGTGAGGAGGATAACGAGGACGAGGAGGAAAGCCCGCTTCGCGTATTCACGCATCACGTCTTCACGCTTCACGTTTTACGTCTTCACCTCACCAGTACTCTTCCTTCCACTCCCGGTAGAACGCCACCGTCCGCTCCAGCCCCTCGCGCAGCTCCACCCGCGGCTCCCACCCCAGCGCCCCGTGGATCAGCGCGTAGGAGCTGTAGACGTCGCCGATGTCGATCTTTTGGCGCTCCGGCGGCCAGGGCAGCAGGCGGTACGATCCAGTGCCCGCCACGGCGATCAGGGTGTCGATCAGCTCCAGGTGGCTCACCGGCTGGCGCCCGCCCAGGTTATAGATCTGCCCGCAGGCCTCCTGGCAGGCCGCGGCGCGCAGAAAGGCGTCCACAACGTCGTCCACATAGGTATAGTCACGCAGCTGCTTGCCGTCGCCCCAGATCTCGATCTCTTGGTTGTCCAGCGCCAGCCGTACGAACCAGCCCAGCGCCGTCTGGCGGCTGTTCTTGACCAGCATGCGCGGGCCGTAGGTGTTGGTCAGGCGGAGCGAGCAGGTGCGCAGGCCGTAGGCGCGGTGGTAGACGATGTGGTACCACTCCCCGGCCAGCTTGTCCACGCCGTTGACGTCGGTGGGGTGCATCGGGTGTTTCTCATCCACGGGCAGGTAGAGCGGCCGGCCGTACTGCTGCCGCGTCCCGGAAAAGAGGACCTGTACGGTAGGGTTGTTCTTGCGGCAGGCCTCCAGGATCGAGAGCTGCGCCCGGCAGTTGATCTCCAGGTCGGTGTAGGGGTCGCGCATGCTGTCGATGTGGCTGACCTGGCCGGCCAGGTTAAAGATAATGTCCTGCCCCCGCACCAGGTAGTCCATGCTGTACTCGTCACGCACGTCGGCGATGTTGACCTGGACACGATCGGCGATCCCGTGCACGTTGAACAGGTTGCCGCCATAGCTGGGGACGAGCGAGTCCACCACCAGGACGCGGGCGTCCAGCTCGACGAGCCGGCGGGCCAGGTTCGAACCGATGAACCCCAGCCCGCCGGTGATCAGGATGCGCTTGTCGGCGAAATAGTCGAGGTAGGTGGTCATGGGGTCGGCCCCGGCGTCACCGCGGGCGTCGGTGTGATCGTCTCCGGACCCAGCCCCACCAGGTCCAGGTAGCCCATACTCTCCGCCGTCGTGTAGGCCAGGTAGGCCAACCCGCCGACCGCGGCCGCCGTGAGGGCCAGGGCCACCACGCTCACGAGCAGGCCCTTCCACCAGGCCATCCGGCCCACGCGGCTGACGCCGCGCACGAGCGCCAGGAACCCCCACAGGAGCGCGAGCCCGCCCGCGACGACCCACGGCAGTGTCAGATCCATCTCCCCCAGCACATTCTCCACCACGACGATCTTGAGCCCATCCGGGATCGGGCTGGGCAGCCACGCCACGATGGCGGGGATGCTCAGCACGATCGGCAGGATCAGCAGAAAGAGCGGCATCAGGAAGTGGACGCTGCTGCCCATGTACCCGCTCATCTTGCCGCGCCCCTTGAACACCAGGCTCAACAGGCGCGTGAGGATCCCCAGCACGATCCAGAAGAGGAACAGGAACACAACCATCACCCCGGCCTGCTTCAGGATGCGGAGGACGCGTTCCTGGGTGAAGCCGGCGGTCGCCGCGGGCCCGTTCAGGGCGTAGGCCACGCCCAACACCAGGCCGACCATGAGGAGGTACAAAAAGGCCTCGAGCCCGCCCATCTCCTCCTCGGCGACCGGCACGTCCTCCTTCTTCGGCTCCTCCCACACCACGGACACCTCGCCCGCAGGTTCCCGACCCTTGGCCGGGCGCGGTTTCTTCTGGCGGGCCGCCTCCTGTTTCTTCTCGCGGGCAATGCGGCGCCGATCCTGCGGGGTCAGCAGCGAGTCCAGGTCCTTTTGGATGTCAGGGTATTCGGGCTTGATCTGCTGAACCTGCTCCCAGTGCCGGCGGGCCTCGTCGCGCAGCCCCAGCCGGGCACAGGTGAGCCCCAGGTTGTGCAGCGCCTCCACGTTGCCCGGATTGGCCAACAGGAGCTCTTCCAGGATCTCTTTCGCCTCCTGGTACCGCCCTTCCTCCATATAGGTCAGGCCCTGGCGGTAGGTGTCTTCCTCCTGGGCCTCGCGCTCGCGGACGGCGCTGAGCTTGCGCGGCAGGGGCAGATCGGCCCGACAGGAGGGGCAGACCCCCGTCTCGGTCGGCACCGTCTGGCCGCAGCCGGGGCACACGATCGTCAGGGGAAAGGAGCACTTGACGCACTTGTCGGCAAAGTCGAGGTTCAGCGCGCCGCAGACCGGGCAGGCGACCCGGTTGGCCGGCGCCTGCACATCCTCCTCGTCCTCCTCGTCCTCGGCGATGGGCATGGGCAGCGGCTCGGCGGCGAGCTGCTCCTCGATCGGCGGGTGCGCAGCCCACGGCGTGGGCGCGGGAGGCGGCGGGGGCGGTGGGGGCGACGGGGCCGGCCGCGCCGCCGCCTGGCGTTCGAGCCAGGCCAATCCCTGGCGGGCACGCTCGCTCGCCGGGTTGATCGCCAGGACGTTTTCCAGACAGATCCGCGCCTCTTCCGGGTCGTCGACAACGCCGCTGAGCCAGAGCCAGGCCTGCTCGCTGCGCTCGTCGATCTCGGTCGCCTGGATGAGAAGCTGGCGGGCCTGGGCCTTGTCCCCCGCCCGGGCCGCAGCCATCCCCTCCTGCAAGAGCCGCGTGTATTCTTCGGTCATCGTTCTCTCCCGGCGAACAGCCTCTGACGGCGAGCCCACGGCCCACCCATACCAGTTCGATCCGCAGACGCTGGCCCTATTGTACTACATCCAGGGGCGGGATGCAAGGGGAAATTCAAAGTTCGGAGTTCGAAATTCGAATTTCCCCTTGCATCCTCGCCCACAACCGGGTATAATAGGGGCCGCGCACCTTTCGGCGGCCCGCGGCGTGCGAGGAGGTTGCCATGGTCACACCCTCCGCAGCTCTTGAGGAACTCCAGCAGTTGCCCTGCTTCACCGGGATTCCCGAGGCAGAGATCACCCCGCTGCTGCCGCTGGTCACCTTTCGCGTCTTTGATCCCCAACAGCGCATCATCACCGAAGGGGAAGAGGGGGACCACCTCTACTTTATGCTCGCCGGCCAGGTCCGGGTGACGACGAACGACCGCGCCGGCCGGCAGGTCCTGCTGAGCCTCATGGAGCGGGGCGACTTTTTCGGCGAGGGCAGTCTCTTTACCGGCCGGCCGCGCTCGGCCACGGTCGAGGCCCTCACCCCTTGCTCCACCCTCCAGGTGCCGCGCGAGGCGTGGAACCGGCACCTGGAACAGGCCCCCACCCTGCGCGCCGCAATCCACTGCGCCCACCAGACCCGCCAGACCGTCACCGCCCTCAGCCGCGTGCCCATCTTTGGCGCCCTGACCCGCGAGGAGCGCGAGCAGCTGGCCGCCCTCCTCATCCCCCGCACCTGCGCCCGCCACGACATCGTTATCCACGAGGGCGCCATGGACCGCTCCTTCTTCCTCATCACCTGGGGCCAGGCGGTGGCTGTCCAGGGCTATGGCACCCCCCAGGAGCAGGTCCTGACCATTATGGAGGCCGGCGACTTTTTCGGGGAGATGGCGCTCCTTCTCTCCGCCCCGCGCGCCGCCACCGTCTGGGCGCTGACGCGGCTCGAGCTGCTGGAGCTGCCCGAGCCGGCCTTTCAGCACCTGCTCGAGGAACGCCAGGCCATGTCCCAGGCCATCGAGCAGGTCATCGCCCAACGGCTGGAGCGCGTGATGCTGGTCCGCGCCGACCGCCGCATGGCCCAGGTGCTCAACCAGGTCGTCATCCGCGGCGAGGCCGCCGTCACGGATCGGCTGCTGGTCCGCGAGCGGACCCGCTGTCCCCAGGGCTGCCGCCGCTGCGAGGAGGCGTGCCAGTCGCGCTTCGGCCACTCGCGCCTGCACCTGGACGGAGTGATCGTGGGCTACCTGACCATCCCGACGGCCTGCCGCCAGTGCCTCTACCCCGAGTGTGTGCCGGCCTGTCCAGCCGAAGCGCTGGAGTGGGACAACGACGGCCGGCTCTTTGTCAACGAGCGCTGCCAGGGGTGCGGCCGCTGCGCCCGCGCCTGTCCCTACGGGGCGATCGAGATGGTCGAGGTCACCCCCGAACCCCACCGGGGCCTGCTCGGCCGGCTGTTGGCCAACCTGCTGGGCCAGGAGGCGCCGGCCAGCCGCGCCGAGGCGGCGGCCCGCGCCGAAAAGTGCGACCTCTGCCGGGATTTCCCCGACCTGGCCTGCCTGGCCTCCTGCCCGACCGGCGCGTTGAAGCAGGTCAACGTGGAGGACTATTTCGGCGTGCGCTTCAGCCCGCCACCCGAACGGCCGGGCGGGTAGCAGAGTTCACGCTGCTGCGGCCGCGGCCAGGACCCCGAGGCCCTTGGCGGATAGGGGAGCCATCCTCTCCTCCCAGACTGCTCCTACGGGTCGGCGGCGCGGCCCGTGGGCCGGCCGCCGCAGGGGGCCCGGGGCCGCGATCAGGGCAACCGCGCCGGGCCAGCCGGGGCGGCCGCCAGGATCTCGCGGTGCACGGCGATGCCTTCCAAGAAGGTGCGCCGCTCGGCCGGCGCGGCGATCCTCTCCGCTTGCTCCTGCAACAGGCGCTGCGCCCGGGCCAGTACCTGCTCCGCGCGGGGGTCCTGCTCCGCCTGCAGCACCCGGTAGCAGCTCCATACGATGCGCAGGGGGTCGTCGGTCCCCTCCAGGAGGGGGGCGGACAGGGACGGCAGGATCTCTTCCACGCCGGCATACGCCGGGCCCAACTCGCCCAGGGCCAGCTGGGCGCAGACCAGGCCGGCCAGGGACTCGGCCGCCAGGTTCCCATGGCCCATCTGCCGCCGGATTTCCAGCGCCTCGCGATAGGCCGCGGCGGCCTCGGTGGGCCGGCCCAACTGGGCCAGGGCGTGCCCGAGGTTCGTCCAGGCGTACCCTTGGTTGAGACGATCGCCGACCTCCTGGGTGAGCCGCAGCGCCTGGCGGCCATACGACTCGGCGGCCCGGCCGTCCCCCACATGGTGTGCCAGGAGCGCCTGGTTGGCCAGGACAAACCCCTCCCCCTGCCGGTCGCCCATCTCGCGGATCGCCTGCAGCGCCTGGGCGTACTCCTCCTGCGCCTGCGTGTACTGCCCCAGGCTGGTGGAGGCGTTGCCCAGGTTGCCCAGCATCCACCCGAGCACGTAGCGCTGGCCGATCGACCGGCTAATAGCCACCGCCTCCCGGTAGTACTCCCGAGCCCGCGGGTAGTCGGACTGGTAGTCGCAGACGTCGCCCAGATTGCCGAGAGCCAGCCCCTCGCCTTCCAGGTCGCCGGTCTCGCGGGCGATGCGCAAGACCTCCTCAAAGCACCGGCGGGCCCCGCCGTAATCACCCTGTAGCTGCATGCTGATTCCGAGATTGTTCAGCGCGATCCGCTCGTTGCGCCGGTCGCCCACTTCCTGGGAGAGACCCAGCGCCCGCTCATAGTGCTCCCGGGCCTGGGCATAGTCACCCCGGCGGCTAAAAACGATGCCCAGGTTGCTGAGGGTCCGGCCCTCGGCCTGCCGGTCGCCGGCCTGACGACATGCCTGCAGGTTCTGGTCGAGCAGTTTCTCCGCCCGGTCCAGGTCGCCCTGGTCCAGGGCAATGACCCCGAGCACGCGCGCGCTCTCCGCCTCCAGCGGCAGGTGGTGGCCGAGCCGGGCCAAGCGCAGCGCCTGTTCAACCTTCCGCCGAGCCCCGGCAAAGTCCCCCTGCCGCCACAGCGCTACACCCCAACGGAGCAAGCCGGCCACCTCGCTCGCGTCATCGTGGGCCACCCGGGCCAGGCGCACGGACCGCCGGGCCAGGACGATGGTCGCGGCATAGTCGCTCGTTGCCTCGGCACAGCTGGCCTGCCGCAGCGCCACTTCCGCCCGCCGGCGCGCGTCTCCCAAGACGCGGGCCAGGCGCTCCAGAGCGGCCAGATCCTGCCTCTGCGCGGCGCGCGCCCCCTGGCGGTCATAGACCCTTTCACGTGTCAGGAGGAGGGTATACCGTTCGCCGGCCGCGTCCGCCGGGGTCAGCTCCAGGGCACGGTTCAGATAGTTCAGGGCATCGGCGCCGGCATATTGGGCCGCGGCCCGCTCGCCGGCCAACCGGGCGTAGCGGCGCTCTTGGTCGCGGTCTTCGGCCAGACCCCAGTGGTACGCCAGCAGCGGGTAGTAGGGGCCGAGGTTCTCGGCCCCGGAACGCTCGTGCCAGGAGGCCACGGTGCGGTGCAGCTCGCGGCGCTGGGCAAAGAGCAGCGTTTCGTAGGCGACCTGCTGGGTGATGATGTGCTTAAAGATATAGGTCAACTCCGGCTCCAGCGCGTCCAGCGAGGCCAGGTCGCGGCGGGCAAACTCCTCCAGGTGGCCGCGCAAGAGATCCGCCAGCGCCTGCTGCGGATGGATATCGCGCAGGGTGCGGAAGAGAAAGGTGCGGCCGATGACCGCGGCGACCTTGAGCGTGAGCTGCTTCTCGGGGGGCATACGGTCGATGCGCGCCAGGACGGCGCCCTCGATGGTGTCCGGGACGCTCGCCACCAGCGCCGCGGAGTCAGCCTGCAGGACGGCGGCGCCGCCGACCACCTGCAGGATGCCGGTGTCGCGCAGGGCGTAGGCGATCTCCTCGGCGAAAAAGGGATTGCCCCCAGCGCGCTCGCCGATCAGCTCGGCCACGGCCGGCGGCAGGGCGCCGACATCGACCCCCAGGCGAGCCGCGGCCAGTGCCACCATCTCGCCGGCGGGCAGGGTCTCCAGGCCCAGGCGCCGCGTGCCGTCCAGCCCGGCCAGCGTCTCATAGGCCGGGAGCAGGGGCGTTTCGAGAGGCCGCAGGGCCAGGAGCAGCAGCACCGGCCGCTCGCGCAGCGCCCGAGCCACGGCCAGGGCCAGGTCCCAGGACAGCGCGTCCAGCCAATGGGCGTCCTCCAGGGCCAGGACCAGCGGGCCAGCCTCGGCGGCATGCCGCAGCAGCTCGATAACCAGGGTGGTCAGGCTCTCGCAGCGCAGCTGGGGGTCAAAGGAGCGGGTCAGGGCCGTCTCGGGCAGGTCCAGCGCCAGGATATCGTTCAACAGGGGCAGGCGCTCCAGCAGCGCGGGGTTGAACGCCCTGACGCTGTCCTGGACATGGCACTGCTGCCCAGGCCGCGGGGCACCCTCCGGCAGATCGAACAGCGCCGCCAGCAGATCGCGCCAGGCGCGGTAGGGAGTGTGCTGCTCGATGCTCTGGGCCGCGCCGAGCAAGAAGCGGGCCCCCTGGCCGCGCGCCAGGGCGGCGAACTCTTGCAGCAAGCGGCTCTTGCCGAGGCCGGCCTCGCCCTCCAAGAGCAAGACCCGGCGCCGGCCGGCACCGATCTCTGCCAGGAGGCCGGCCAGCGTCGCCATCTCGGCCTGCCGCCCCACCAGGGGAACAACCGCGCGCGCGGCAGTCTCGGGAAGCCGCTCCCGCGGTCGATAGACGGCCAGGGGCTGCTCCTTGCCCTTGATCAGGAGCGGGGGCTGGGGTTCCATCTCCCAGCGCGGGCGAGCCGCCAGGTAGACGCGCTCGCTGCAGCGGACCTCCCCCGGGGCAGCGGCCTGCATCAGGCGCGCCGCGACGTTGACCTCGTCGCCGAGGGCCGCGTAGGTGCGGCGGTAGCGGCTGCCATAGGAGCCCGCCCGGACCCAGCCCTGGGAAACGCCGATCTGCACTGGGCTGCTGTAGGCCAGCGCGGGCGGCGGCTGGCGCAGCTCTACCGCGGCGGCGACGGCGCGGACGGCATCGTCCTCGTGGGCCACGGGCGCGCCAAAAGCGGCATAGAGGTAGGAGCCCTTGTCGCCCGTAACCAACTGCAAGAGGGCGCCTCCACAGCGGTCGAGAACCTCCTGCACCCAGCGGATAAAGGCATCCAGCCGGGGCCCGGCATCCGGCCGGCCATAGTCCAACCCGCCAAAGCGCAGGAAGAGGGCCACGGCCGGCCGCAGCTCGGACAGGAACTCGCCCTGGCCGCCGGCCAGCCGCTGGTAGACCGGCGGCAGGAGAAAGGGCCGCAGCTGCTCGGGGGAGAGGGCGTCCCGGGGGAGCGGCGGCCAGGGCGCCGGGGGCACCTCCTCCCGCAACCCGGCGGCCACGGCCAGGTCGCCGCGCCACTCGCGCACGCGCAGGCGCGCCCCCAGGAGTTCCGCGGCGGCGCGGTCCAGCACGACCTCCCCCGGGACGGTCGCCTGCTGGGCCTGGGCGACCCGGTCCAGGGGCCCGCCGGCTAGGACGTCGATCTGCTGGTGCCGGGGATCGCCGACCAGGAAGCGGCGCAGGGGCCCGACACTGACGGTCGTGCGGATGGACAGGGGCAGCGCCTGGCCGTCCGGGAGGGTCGGGGCGGCGCAAGAGGCCAGCGCCGGCCGCAGGGCCAGGGCGCAGGCCGCAGCATGGGCGGCCGGCTCCACGGTGAACAGGGCGACGAAGCTGTCGCCGGCAAAGCCGATCACGCTGCCCCCATGGGCGTGGACCGGGGCGAGCAGGGCGCCATAGACCCCGTCGAGCAAGCGCCCCAGCTCCTCCGCCCCGCGCTGGGGGCCGAGGGCGTGCAGCAGGCTCGCGGTCAGGGGGGTAAAGCCCGAGATATCGGTAAAGAGGACGGCCCCCGCGGTGCGGTCGTCCAGGGCGCGGCCGGCCGCCAGGGCATGGCGGCGGTCCATCGGCAGGTAGGAGCTGAGCAGGTCGATATCCATGGTGTCCAGAACCTTGCGCCTGTCAGCAGAGTCCCTGTGGAGATGGCCGTATTATACCATGCCGGGGGGAGGGAAACAAGGGGGGCCCGGCAGATGAAACGCACCGGGCCCCGCGGGGCTGCCGGTCGGTTTGTCGGCCGGCAGCCCCCACGCGCTATGGAGGTTCGCAGCCCAACCCCATCAAGACATTCGTACGTGACGCCGCTACCTGGAAAACAAGGGCCGCTACGGTCTCTCCACCAGGGGCAAGAAAAGCTGATAGACCGTACCCGTGCTGATCGTGATGCTGTGGTCGTCGTTGCCCGTGCCCGCGCCGCCGCAGTTGCTCACGGCGACGCCGACATTGTACGTCCCCGCCGCCGACCAGGTGTAGGAGGCGTTGGCCGTACCCTGCCCGCCACCCGGCGCCGGCGTCCAGGTGTACTCGATCGGCGCCGTGGCATTGGCCGGCACGACGGCGGCGCCAAAGCCATAGGGCACCCCCACCAGCCCGGTTGTAGGGCCGCTGATCGTCACCCCTGTCACCGGGGTGCAGACGGTCTCGACGTACTCGTAGGCGCCGATGTCGTAGGCGCTGCCCTGCGGCCGGCTGGTGCCGTCCAGGTCGTCGGCGGGCAGGGCCAGCCCGCCAAAGCTACCGGCGCCGGTGTTGCGGCAGGGCGAGCCGCCCTGGAGGTAATAGTCGCCGGTGTTGACGTCGACAAAGAGCGGGTCCTGGGAGAGGTCGTGGGCACCGGGGGTGACGTCGTAGTAGTTTGCCGTGCCCCAACCCCAGACGTCGTTATAGTCCAACTCCGGGGTGAGCGGACCGACACTGGAAAAGATTCCGAAGCTGGTGGCCGCGCCGCCGTGGGCCTGCCCAACGCCGGTGGCGGTGACGATGTTGTTGACCATAGTGGGCTGGTCGGTGGCGAGATAGATGCCATAGGCCGAGCCTTCGTCGCCGGCAGCCCCCGGGGTTCCGGTGCCGCCAGTGCCGCCCGGCGTTCCCGGCAGCCCAATCGTGCCGGGGTTGCCGCCCAGTCCGCCCTGGCCACCGCTGCTGCCGGCGCCGGGCTGGGTGTTAGTTCCCATATTGTTCACGGTGTTGTTGACGACCTGAGCGTTGTCGTTCAAGGTCAGGCCGTGGCTGTTGCCGCTGCTGCCCCCGGTGTTGCCGTCGCCGCCGTTGCCGCCGTCGCCGCCGTTGCCGGCCTGGGCATTGGCGTTGCCGGCGTCGCCGCCGTTGCCGCCGTTGCCGCCCACGCCACCCGCGCCGGCGGCAGTGCCGGCACCGCCGCCAAACGAGTGGAGGAGGTTGTTCTCGATGCGTATACTCCCATTGGTGGCAATGCCTGCCGCGTAGCCGCCGGGCGCGCCCACGCCGCCCGCGCGGCCGTTGCCGCCCCGGCCGCCGTTGCCGCCGTTGCCGGGGAATGGCCCGGTTCCCCCGCCACCGCCGTTGCCCCCGGCCCCGCCGCTGCCCCCGAGTCCGCCCATGCCTACACTGGTCCCGCCTATCAAGGACGTCACCTGATTGCGTGCCAACGTGGGCGTCCCATAAACGGAGAGGCCGCGGGCATCGCCGCCGGCCCCGGCCTCGCGGCCATAGCCGCCATAGCCGCCGCTCCCACCGTTGCCCCCGTGGCCGGACTGGTTGGACATCTCGTCGCCCCCGTCGCCCCCGTCGCCCCCGGCCCCGCCGTTCCCGCCGTACCCCCCGGCTGCACCGGTCCCGCCGCTGATCGTTGCTGTAAGCGCGTTGTGGCGAACATCGGCCGTGGAGGGACTTGATACAGCGATGCCGATAGCGGAGCCGCCTATCCCACCCAGGCCGCCGTTGGCCGCGTGACCTCCCGACCCGCCGGCCCCGCCGTCCTCGCCCGCGCTGCCGGCGCACCCCGAACCGCCGTTGCCGCCGCTGCCAGCGCTGCCGGCGCTGCCCCCGGCGCCGCCGACGACCACGCCGCTGATCACATTGTCGTGCACAGTTGGGGAGGCGTTGCTGACAAGGAGACCAATGGCGGGAGCGCCGCCCCCGCCGCTCCCGCCGCCCCCGCTGCCCCCGCCGTTGCCGCCGTTGCCGCCGCTGTCAGCGCAGTCCCAGCCGTCGCCGCCCGCCCCGCCATACCCGCCCGCGCCCCCAGCGCCGCCGACGAGATTGGCGATGGTGTTTTCCTGGACCAGGCAGGTGGCAGGGACATCGTTCTGGACATAGATGCCCATCGCCATGCCACCAGGCCCGCCCTGCTCGCCGCTCCCACCGCTGCCCCCCTGGGAAACGATCGGGCCGCCGCCGCCGCCAATCCCGCCACTGCCGCCGTCGGCGCCGCTGCCGCCGCTGACGTTGCTGATGGTATTGCCCCGCACCTCGGGTTGGGCCCCGCCCGCGACATAGATGCCATAGGCCGGGCCACCCGCGCCGCCGTCCGTGCCGTCACCGCCGTCTCCGCCGCCAGGCAGCCCGGTGGACCCGTCCTGGCCGGGGGCCCCGTTCCCCCCTTGGATATTGGTGATGATGTTGGAAAAGATCTGGGCGCTGCTGGTGCCGCTGACGACGATCCCGGCCGCCATCTCGCCGCCGCTTCCGGGGGGAAAGCCCGGCGAGATACCCCGCATGTCCTGGATGGTGCAGCCCATCACGGTCGGCGAGGCGTCGCCGAGGATCGTGACGCCGACGATGCCGTTGCGGATCAGGGGGCTGTCCAGGAGCCCATCGCTGCCCGGCAGAAAGACGACGCCGTACCAGTCGCCGGCGGCGTTGGCGATGAGCTGCGCCCCCGTTTCGATCTGGAGGTAGCCGCCGTCCTCGACAATGATCTCGATCTTGTAGGGGTTGAGCCCGCCCGGATAGGCCGTACCGTTCTCAAAATTGCTGGCATAGACGAGCGCGGTGCCGTCGATGTGCAGCGTCGCGCCGTTGGTGACGACCACGTCGGTGTCGATGGAGCTGTTGCCGCTCCAGGTGACGTTGCCGACGATCTGCTGGTACTCGGGTCCAGGCGCCGCCGCCAGGGGCAGCGCGCCCAGGGCCGGGCCCAGGAGTGCGACCAGAGCTAGGACTGTAAAGAGGATGGAACGTGTCTTGAAACCCATTGTGTCGCTCCTTTTTGGGGTGGGTCGGGCCGGACTGCCCGGCCCGGGAATCGCTTGCTCCTGTTCGTTCGCTGCTACTCTTCTTTCCGGGAGGTGCACGGGTCGAGCAGGCCGGCCGTGTGGACCTGCAGAAAAGCCAACAGGTCCTCCAGACTCTGGACAAAAGCCTGCTCCTGGCTGCCGGCGTGCTGCACCCAGCCCCGCCAGGGAACGCCCTCTTCTTGCCAGATACGCAGCACAAAAGCGTGCCGTTGGTACGGTGTCTGGGGCATCGGAGTCTCCTGAAGCCGGCAGCCAGGACAAGCCTATCACTGCAAGTTCTTGTCGATAAAGTCCTTTGCGTTTTGCAGCCACTCCCCCGTGTCTAGGTCAAAGACCCCGTAGCTGTAGGGGAGGTCCTCTCGGCTGAGGTCTCCGGCCATGTAGCGGCCCCAGTCGCCACTGGCGACGGCGTAGTAGACCATGTAGCGGTCCTGATAGACCAGGCCGATGGCCAGCGTGTGGACGTCAAAGGCCTGGATCAGCACCTGCCAGGTCGAGGCGGCCTGCTCCCAGGTGGTGTCGTCCTCCAGCCGCAGGTCCATGGAACGAGGCAGTTCGACGGCGAGGCCAATCCGCGTATTGTTGGTCCCGTCCATCACGCCGGGGTCATAGACGACCGTGTACCCCAACGCCTCGATCTCTTCCCGGGCCCAGGCCCCCTCCTGTCCCGGCTGCGGCCCCGTCGGCTGCTCCCGCCCCTCGAAGACGGCGGTCAGCAGGTAGGGCTCCGAGGTGCTGTAGCCGCGATAGGGGTGAACGACGATATAGTATCTGCCGGCCGGCACGTTCGCGGAGAGGCTTTCTCCCATGCCCTGCCCATTCTCCGACGCGGCGACGATCTCCTCGTCGGCGTTCACCAGGTAGAGCTCATAGTCGCAGGCGGCGCAGACCTTTTCCAGCTCCAGGTGGACGTTGTTGGTCGGGTTGGACACGGTAAAGTAGTAGCAGTCGCGGTCGCCCTGGCTCCAGCAGTAGGCGCGGTACGTCTCGCCCGAGGCCAGCGGCCCGTAGGCGGTGCCGTAGGTGTTGTTCTCCTCATAGCTGTCGGTGACTTCCTCCTCTTCCCCGCCGGCCTGGCTCGTGGTCACCCGCAGCAGATAGGGTATGTGGGGGTCGTAGCCGCCAACGCGGACGTCCACCATCAGGTAGTAGCGCCCCTTGAAGGACATGTCAAAGCGCAGGCGCTTGTCCCCCTTGCCCTGCACGTCCAAGGAGGCTATCTCCTTGTTCTTGTCGTAGAGGATGAGGCCGTAGGTATAGTTCTCGGGCACGTTAGCCAGCTCGATCCAGATCGTGCCCACCTCGCCCATCTCAAAGTAGTAAAAGTCCCGGTCGTAGGGGCTGGTGAAGTAGGCCGCGTACTGGGGGCCGAGGGTGAGCGGGCCGTAGGCGTCGTCGAAATCCTCATCTGCCACGCCGCTCTCGTACGGGTCGACCGGCCCGCCGGCCTGCGCCAAGGCGAGGGGCAGCGGGAGCACCCCCAGCAGCAGAAGCAGACAGACAATCCAGAGCACTCTTTTCATGACAACCTCCTCCGCGAAACCTGCGGCGCCCTACTTGAGCAGGATAGCAATGACCACGGCAGCCATCGCCAGGATAAAGGCCGCGAGCAGGATGCCGACGGCGACATTGCCCTTTCTGAGCTCCTCGATCTCGTCCAGGCGCGGGGTCATCCAGTTGAACAGGCGCAGGGCGAGGGGAATGGCGATGCTGAAGCAGAGGACGGCGACGACCGTCCACAGGATGGCAAAGAGCACGTTCCAACCGAAGCTGGCCCAGTCGGGGCCGGTCGAGGGTGGGAAAAATCCGGGCGGCATTTCGTTCCTCCTTGGCGTGACGAGTCAAAAGCACGGTTCGCTTTTCCTGATGTTTGCTGTTTTCCGATCCACGAAGCGCCATACAGCGCTGGCTCACCACGTTGGGACCATAGGCTGCCTCCTGGGGAAGCGGGGTGCGGCGAAGACGGCGGCCGGCCCCTCTCTGTTGGCCCGTAGTACGGTCCGCGCTCTGCCACGGCTCACCTGCCAAAGCGCAGGGCAGAGCGGGCAACCCGACAAGTACTCTCGTCAGCGTTTCACCACCGTGGGCAAAAAGACCCGGTAGACAGAGCCCGCGCTGATCGTGATGCTGTGGTCGTCGTTGCCCGTGCCCGCGCCGCCGCAGTTGCTCACGGCAACGCCGACGTTGTACGTCCCCGCCGCCGACCAGGTGTAGGTGGCGTTGGCCGTCCCCTGCCCTCCGCCCGGCGCCGGCGTCCAGGCATAGTCGATTGGCGCCGTGGCATTGGCCGGCACGACGGCGGCGCCAAATCCGTAGGGCACCCCCACCAACCCGGTCGTAGGGCCGCCGATTGTCACCCCTGTCACCGGGACGCAGGAGCCGCCGCCGATGACGACGGTGTGGGTAGCCTGGGCTGAACCGGTCCCGCCGCAGTTGCTCGCCGTGACGGTGATGACATAGGTGCCCGGAGTGGTCCACATGTAGCAGACGTAGCTGTTTCCCTGGCCGTCCGGGACCGGGTCCCAGAGGTAGTCGATCGGTTCGGTGGCGTTGTCCGGGGCCACCGTGGCGGTGAAGCAGACATTCGCACCAACCTGCCCGTTCGCGGGGCCGGTGATCGTCACGCCGCTGATCGGGGTGCAGGGCAGCGTCACCGCGACCGGGGCGGAGAACCGGGAGGTGTTGTTCATGCTGTCCCGGTTGGTGGCCGTGGCGTTGGGGCCGGCAATCGTGCCGGTATAGACCCAGTCGCCGCTGGCGTCGGCGTTGACCGAGCCGTGATAGACCTCGCCCTCGTCGGCGCTGTCCGAGTAGAGGTCGACCATGCACGAGGCGCAGGACGTGCCCGCGGCCCCGGTGGGCGTCGCTGCGGAGATAGTCGGCGCGGCTAGGCTGTTGTTGCCGCCGTTGATCAGGTCGATGCCCTCGGCGCCGTTGGCAAAGATGCTGTTGGCCGTGATCAGGTTATTGACGGCCGCGGCCCCGCCGACCAGGACGCCCCGTTGGGTGTTCTGGGTGATGGTGTTGGCGATCACCTGGTTGTCGCCGCTGTCCTGCAGATAGATACCGTGCAAGTTCTCCCGGATTGTGTTGCCCTGAATGGTGTGCCAGTGCGCATTTTGAATGCCCACCCCCTCGTAGCCGTTGGAGACAATCGTGTTGCCCGCCAGACTGCCGCCGCCGATCCAGGTGTTCTGCGGACCTTCGCGGACGATCACGCCCCGATTGCCGTTGCCCAACCGCGTGCTACCGTCCGCCCCCAGACCGATGGTGTTAGCCCCCAACCGGGTTCCGTCGGTCCCCGTGTCGACGACGTATACACCGTTGTAAGTGTTGCCCGAGATATAGTTGCCCTGGGCCGCCGTGTCGCCGCCGATTGTGTTATTGGCGGCACCGCCGTTGACCAGGATGCCGTTCTGTCCGTTCGGTTCGGTAGTGTCGCCCATCATGCTGAGGCCGATCCAGTTGCCCTGGACGTTGTTGAACTGCGCCGCGCTGCCATAGATATCGATACCATTTATCAGGTTGCCCGAGATGACGTTGCGCTGCCCCGGCCCGGGCCCCCCGATCATGTTGTGCCCCGAGTCGACCTCGATGCCGACCGCGCAGTTAAAAATGTGCAGTCCGTAGACGTTGCCGTAGGACCCACTCAGCCGCAGCCCAACATTGGACGTGTTCACACAGTTCAGGTTCACGCCCGGTTCGTCGTCGGCCGTATTCCACACGCTGCTGGCGTCGAGCGTTGTGCCGGGCTGGGTGATGGCCGGCAGGGGTCCCAGCAGCGAGTCTAGAAAGATATACGTTGAGCCGGCAAAGACGATGGTGTCGCCTCCGGAGCGGGCGTTGACCTCCTGGATGGCGGCGCGCAGGGTGCAGCGTCCCAGGTTGTCGGCGCAACTGCCATCGCCGGGGCTGGCGTCCACGGCGTCGCTATCACTGTCGACGGTAAAGGTGGCCTGGGGCCGTGCTGCGGCGGGCCGGGCGGCCGCCCCCAGGGGGAACAAACCTACCCCGGCCAGGAACATCAACAGCACTATCAGCGCCAAGGAATGATACGGGTGTCGGAACATGGTTGGCCTCCTCTCGAGCTATAGCTGCTATCACCTCTCGTGCCTCGGCCGTCCCTCCAGCAGGACGCCTACGCACAGACACTATAGCATGCGGCCTTCTACGGATTGTCTACCAACGAGCGTGTGCCAGGGAAACCTTGGGGACATTCCGGGAAGAGGCAGGAGGCAGGATGCGTGGGCAGCGAGACGGGGAATAGGGAGACAGAGGTTCAAGGGGAAAAGGCGACAGGGGGGCCGATGACAACCACCCAGGGGCACCCCCCCAGGTCGGGAGATAAAGGGCCAAGGGGAAAAGGCGACAGGGGGACAAGGAGATCGGGGCTGTAAGGGCCGGGGGCAGCGGTGGAAGGGGTCAGGAGCAGAGGTAGGGGCGAGGGGTGCCCGGCGCGAATGACGGCGATGATCACCCCGGGCCCCGCCGGCCGCGGGTGGGAGCAGCGTGGCCGGCCGCGCGCAGGGCCGCCAGGTCGCGCTTGATGGTGCGGGCGTCGACGCCCAGGGCGGCGGCCAGGTCGGCCACCGTCGGCGCGGCGCCCTGGGCGGCGGCCTCCTGAAGCAGCCGCCGCAGGCGCTGCCGGCGGCGCTGCGATTTATCGGGGAGCTCCTCGTCCTCCGGCGCCGCGGGTGTCCAGGTGATGGCGACCCACTCGTCGTCGCGCAGCGGCCGGCCGGTGGGGGCGCCGGCGCCAGGCAGGCGGACCGCGACCGGCCCGACCGGGGCCAGCCGCGGCGCCGCTTCATAGGCCGCCAGGACCTCGCGGTGCGCAGCCACCTCCACCAGAAAGGAGTGCCGCTGCCGCGGATCGGCAAGCCGGCCGGCCCAGGTTTGCAACTCGGCGTAGGCGCGCGCCAGAACCTCCCCGGCGCGCCCGTCCGCGCCCTCTTGGAGCACCCGGTAGCACGTCAGGTAGATGCGAAAGCGGTCCTCGGTTCCATGCAGCGTGCAGCTCGCAACATGGCCCAGAATCTCGTCGACCTGCGCCTGCGCCTCCCGGCGGCGGCCCCGGGCCAGGAGCGTCCAGGCCAGGCCAGCCTGGGATTCGAGCGCCAGGTTGTGGCGCCCGAGCTCGCGACGCAGCCCCATGGCCGCGGCGTACGATTCCCCGGCCTCCTCCAGCCGTCCCAGCCCAGACTGGGCATGCCCCAGGTTCGTCAGCACGTACGCCCGGATCGACCGATTGCCCAGCTCGTGGGCGACCCGCAGGGCCCGCTCGCCGTATCCCCGCGCTTCTTCGTCCTCGCCCCGGTGATGCGCGAGCAGGCAGAGATACGCCAGCGCCCAGCACTCCCCCTGCCGGTCGCTGATCGCGCACGAGATCGCCATGGCCTGGTCGAGATAGGCCCGCGCCCCGCCATAGTCGCCCACGGTCAAGGACAAGAGGCCGAGATTGATCAGGGCATTGGCCTCCACCTGCCGGTCGCCAACCTCGCGGCAGATCACCAGCGACTGCTCCAGGCAGCCCCTGGCGCTGTCGAGGTGGCCCTGCTCCAGAGAAACGATCCCGATGTTGTTGAGCAGGCCGCCCTCGCCCTTGCGGTCGCCGATCTCGCGTTTGATGCGCAGGGACTGTTCGTAGAACTCCCCGGCTGCCGGGTAGTCGCCCTGGTAGAGGGCAAGGTTGCCAAGGCTGTTCAGCGCCCAGCTCTCGCCCGGTCGATCGCCGCTCGCCCGCAGGACGCGCCGGGCCTGTTCCACGTAGGGCCGGGCGGACGCGTAATGGCCCCGGTAGTAGGCGATAACGCTGAGGTTGCGCAGGATCTCGGCCTCGAGCCGCTCCGCGCCAACTCCCCGGGCCAGCTCCAGGGCCGCTTCGAGCTGCGTATGGGCCGCCTCGTACTGCCCCTGCCGCCAGAGCGCACACCCCCACCGCAGGTAGCCCGTGGCCTCGGCGGCGCGGTCCCCACCGGCCTGGGCCAGGGCGATCGCCTCCTGCGCCACCACGACGGCCGTTCCGTAATCCGCGGTGACCTCGGCGTAGTTGGCCTGCCGCAGGGCAGCCTGCGCCTGGCACAGGGCATCGCGCGCCGCGGCGGCCTGGCGCAGCGCCGCCAGGTCCTGCCGCTGGGCTTCCCGCTCCCCCAATAGGTCGTAGGCCGTCTCGCGGGCCAGCAAGAGCGCGTAGCGCTCCGCAGCCTCTTCCGCCGTCGAAAACTCCAGGGCCCGGCTCAAGTAGGTGGCCGCCTCGCGATTGGCAAACTGCGCCGCGGCCCGTTCCCCGGCCTGCCGGTTGTAGCGCGCGGCCCGCGGCCGGTCCCCGCCGGCCGCGGCGTGGTGGGCCAGCGCCTCCAGGCTCTCCGGCTGCACCGCCTCCAACGCCGCCACCGCCTGCCGATGCAGCGCCTGCCGGCGGCGGGGATGGATCGTCCCATAGACGGTATCCCGCACCAGCTCGTGCTCGAAGCGGTAGCCGGAGGCGACCTCGCGGAGAAAGCCGCGCTGGCAGAGCCCGCCAAGCTGGCCGGTCAGCTCCGCCGCAGCGGCCGTCCCCCCCCGCACCAGCAGGGCAAAGCTGGCCTCCTCACCCAGGACCGCCGCCAGCTCGAGGGTCCCCCGCAGCGGCGCGGGCAGGCGCTGCAGGCGCTGGCCGACGAGTTCGCGCAGCGAGCCCGGGATCGGCAGCACGCTCGCGGGCAGAGCCCCCGCGCCTCCCGCGGCCAGGAGCCTCTGCTCCAACACCGCCTTGAGCGTCTCCACCAGAAAGAGCGCGTTGTGGCCCGTGCGCCGCTGCAGGGCCGTGATCAGCGCCTGCGCCTGCGCGTCGCCGGGGTCCAGCCCCAGCGCCCGCTGCACCAGCGCGGCGCTCTCCTCCGGGGCCAGGGCCGCCAGCGCGATACGCCGCAGCGGCAGGGCCCGATCCAACGTCTCCAACGCCTCCCAGACGACGCCCCGCTCGCGCGCCTCGGCGCCGCGGCCGGTGAGGACGACGAGCAGGCGCAGCCCCGGCAGCCGCGGCGCCAGGTAGGACAGCACGGCCAGCGTCGCCGCGTCGGCCCAGTGCACATCCTCGAGGATCAATAGCAGCGGCGCCACCGCCGCCAGCCCGGCCGCGCAGCGCGCCAACCCCTCCCAGAGGCGCTCCCGCTCCTGCGCCGGCCCCAGCGCCTCCAGCGTCGGAAGCTCCGGCTGGTGCTCCCGCAGGATCGGCAGCACCCCCGCGGCGGCGCTCACCCAGAGCAGCCCCGCGAGCTCGACCAGCTGTGCCGCACGCAGCGGCGTGAGCAGCGGCGCCAGGGCGTCGCGCAGCGGCTGGTAGGGGGCCGACGCCGCCAGCGGGTCCGCCCGCCCCACCCCCACCTGAAAGCCGCGCCACCGGGCATCAGCCAGCAGCTCCTCCACCAACCGCGTCTTGCCCACCCCCGCCGCGCCTTCTACCAACACGATCCCCCCGTGCCCCCGGCCGGCCGCCGTCAGCGCCTCCAGCAGCGCCGCCCGCTCCGCCGCCCGCCCCACAAAGGGCAGGCGCGCCAGTCCCTCCAAGGCCGGGACCGCGGCGGGCAGATGGACCGGGCCGGCCGCTCGCAGCGCGGCCTGGATCTCGTGATAGAGCGCCGTCGTCGCCGCCGCCGGCGCCTCCCCCAGTTCGGCAGCCAGCAGCTTTTCCAGCACGCCATACTGCTCCAGCGCCGCGCGCGCGCGCCCCACGGCGTGGTACAGGCCCATAAGCTGGCGCTGCGCCGTTTCGCGGAGGGGATCGGCCGCCACGAGGCGCTGGGCATAGGCCAGTGCCTGCGCGTCGTCGCCCCACTGCTTGTACAAGGTCAGCAGCTGCTCCAAGGCCCAGAGATAGTCCTCGTGCAGCCGCTCGCGCTCGGGCAAGACCCAGTCGTCGTAGCAGTCCTCCAGCAGGTCGGCCGCGTAGAGCGCCACGGCCGCGCTCAGCTCGGCCAGGGGCGGCCGCACCCCCTCCTGTTGCTCCCGGCAGCGGCGCAGGCGCGCCGTGAAGTCGGCCGCGTCCACCCGGTCCTGCGGCTGCAGCGTGAACGAGATCGTCTCCCGTTCCACCACCAGCCGGCCGGCCGCCGCCCCCAGGCATTGGCGGATCTGCCAGAGGGCGTTGGAGAGGGCCTTGCGCGCCTCCGCGTCGGGGCGTTCCGGCCAAAAGATGCCGGTCAGCGGCTCGCGCGGCAGCGGCCGGCCCGGGTGGAGGACGAGGTAAGCCAGGAGCGAACGGGCGGCGGCGGTGCGCGGCATGGGGAGCGTTGCCGCCCCCCATGCCAGGCGCAGCTGGCCCAGGAGACACACGTGCAGCGACGGGGATAGGTTCGGCGCGCTCTGATCGTCAACGGCCGTCATAACACCACGCCCTCCTGTGCTGGCGGCGTTCTGGTGAAGACGGGCAGTATTATACCACGGCAGAAAAAAGGGGACAACCGCGCCGGCGGGCTCTGCGGGAGGAGCCCGCCGCCCCCGGCTGCGCCGCAGGCCTCTCCCGCCGGCCTATCCTTCGTCACCCAGTTCGGCGGCCCCATCTACCGCGCCACCCTGGTGGCAATACCCTGTACATGGGCGGCGGCACGCGCCGGCCTATGGCGCGCACGAGTTGGCGTAAAAGATATAGTTCTCGTCGTACACCCCGGCGCAGGTGACGTTGCCCAGGCCGGAGCCGACAGACACCGGGCCGCCAGCCAGCAGGGAAGCGCCCACATAGATGTTGAACGCCCCGGCGGAGCCGCCGATGGCAATCGTGCTGTTGCCGCCGGTGACCTGGCAGTTGTTCACCTGGACCGTATAGAGGCCGGCGTTGGTCTGGTTGTTGATACCGTAGGTGCTGCTGCCGCCGCTGGCGTGAACCACGCTGTTCTGAATCGTGGGGCTGGATTGGAAATTGTACATCCCAGCGCAGATGTCGCCTCCCACGGCATGTATCGTCACCGTGTCCAGCAGCGGGGCCGCGTCGCCCGTGTTGTACACCCCATAGGTGTTGGTCGTCCCCGCGGCATGGATGGCCATGCGAGCCATCGTCGGCGAGGCAGCCTGATTGTAGACGCCGTAGCTGCTGTTCGCCCCGCTGGCCGCCGCGCTCCCGCCGGTCATTTCCGGCGAGGTGTCGGTGTTGTACACCCCGTAGCTGCGGTTTCCCCCGGAGGCCGCGGCGGTCACGTTCCGCAGGATCGGCACGCCCCCCGCCTGGCTCGCGACGCCCGCGTTGTCGTTAGCGGCGCCCGCGGCCGTGGCGGTCACGTCGTCCAGCGTCGGCGAGGAAGCATAGTTGTAGACGCCGTAGCTCGTATTGTTCCCCACCGCCGCGGCAGATACCCGGGTCAGCACCGCCGCGGCGCCCGACCAGTTGGCCACGGCATAGTTGGCATAGGTGCCCCCCGAGGCGAGGGCCGTCACGTGCGTCAGGTGGGGCGAGGTGCCGTTGTTGCAGATAGCCGTGGCAACAGTGTTCCCGCCGGTGTTTTCCACCGTGAGAAAGCGCAGCTCGGCGTCGTTCGCGCCGACAACGGTGCCGGCGTCGCTCCACGCGCTGCCGCCGTAGACGATGCGGGTCGCCTGCTCGCCGGCCCCCGCAATATCCACGTAGGGCTTCATCGTCACCTGCTCGGCGTACCGGCCCGGGGCCGCCCAGACCAGGTAGCGGTTGTCCCAGGCAGCGTCGGTGATGCTGTCCAGGGCCGCCTGGATCGAGGTGTAGTCGCCACCGGCCTGGGCCACGACGACCACGCGGGCGTAGGAACCGCCCCCGCCGCCGCTGGGAGCGGTGGGCAGCCACGCGCTGCCGTTCCAGGCCAACACGTCGTCGACAGCCGGCGCGCTGTCGGACACCGGCCGGCCGTGCAGCGCGCCGGTGGAGACGGCGTGGAGCGCATAGGGCGCCGCTGTCAGCTCCACGCGCGGGCTGAGGAGTGTGTACCCGCTGCCGCAGTCCACCTCGATCCCGAGGTAGCGCCCCTCCCCCTGAAAGACACCGCCCCAGTCCAACGCCGCGGCAAAGTAGCCGTTGTCCGGCGTCACGCCGGGCACGGTCTGCGGCGTGCCCATGGGGTCGTTGCCGGTGGGGGATTGGTAGAGGGTGAAGCGGAGGTCGCAGGGGCCGGCCACAGGGTTTCCGGCGGTGTCGGTGAGCCGGCCCTGATAGGTAAAGGTTGTGCCCAGGGGTGTGCCCTGGGGTTCCGTCCCCTGGGCTTGGAGCGAGCGTATCTGTGTCAGGCCGCTGCCCAGGGCCACCAGGAGAAGAACGGCCAGCAGCAGCTGGGATCGGTTGGGGCGTACGGTATTGTGCAGCGAGCGCTTCATCGCAATTCCTCCTTTGTTGACATGGGCCGCCCGGCTCGCGGGGGCTGGGAGCTATGGCCTGCTCCGCAGCAGCGGAAGGTAGACGTGGTAGATGACCCTGGCGGCCGTGCTGGTGGCCGGCCAAAAACCGCCGGCCAGGAGATAGCTGCCGCCTGCGAGGGCGCCGGCATCCGGCTGGCCGGCCGTGCCGACCATGATGAGCCCTCCGCCGGTGGCCCGGCCTCCACCGCCGTCCACCGTGGACCACGATAGGTTGTAGTCGCCGCCGGACTGGGCCGCGGCGTGCCTCCCCGGGTGTCCACTGACCAGGGTCCCGACCAACAACAGGGTGGCCAGAACAATCAGGGTAATTCGCGGGTGTCCATTCATCATGGCATCTCCTCCTGTTACAGCTGTCCAAGGCACGGTTCCATCGTCTGCCTGGCAGTATAGCAGGGGACTGTCTTTGGTTCATCTATCGATGGGCAGCCGGCAGGTAAAGCATGGGGACATTTGCGGGGGGAAGCGGCAGGAGGCATGGGGACATGCCCCTGGCGGGCGCCGCAGCTACGGCTCCCGGGCGTAGTGCGCCAGGATGATATCGCCCGAAACCCGGTACTCCAAGGTGGGCGTCTGGACGGCATTGTGCTGCGCTGCCCACACGTTGACGCCGTCGACCACGTGACGGTTGGCGTCCTGCACGGTGACAAAGCCCTTCTCCTCACGGTCGGCAGCGCCCGTGAGGGCTTCCAGCAAGTAGTGGGTGAACACGCTGCGCCCCTCTTCCTGCCACTCGTAGCTGAGCTGGCCCTGCTCGCACGAGGCCAGGACCGCAAGCCCGCGGGCCTGCATAAAGACGCGCCGGATGAACTCGGGCGTCATGGGCCGCGGGCCCTTGCCCACCGCCAGGTCGACCCCCGAGTGGCAGGCGTCCAGGATGATGACCTTGGCCTGGGCCGGCGCCGTGAGCACGATGTCGCGGATGTCGGCCAGGCTGACTCCGGTGCGCCGGAGCGACACCCGCCGGCCGTCGCGCGCCACCAGGTACGATTCGTCCTCCACCTCGTCGCCGTGGCCGCTGTAGTAAAAGAGGAGCAGATCGTCCGGCCCGGTCGCCCGGGCGACCGCCTCCAGCGCCGTCAGGATGTTGGCGCGGGTGGGCAGGTCGGCGGGCGTCTCGTCGGTGAGCAGGCGCAGGCGCTGTGGGTCGTAGCCGCCGGCGGCAAGCCGGCCGCGGATGGCGGTGACATCCTGGACGCAGACGCGCAGGCGGCCATAGTTCCAGTCGTCGTACTCGTTGACGCCGACCAACACGCCCCAACGCCGGCCCGTGCCGATCACTGGCGGGACACCCTTGTCGGCAGGCCGCTCCGACCCATCCCCCTTGGCCGGGCCGGCCGGCAGCGCGCCGGGGACCTCGTGTGGAGCCGGCGGCTGGACAAGGCCGACCGGCAGCGCGGCCCCCGCGCACAGGTCGTTGAAGCTCACCCCCAGCTTCTGCAGGGCCAGGCCGTTCAGTTCGTAGACGACCTGGGAGCGCTCGCTACGGGTGGCCTCGCTGCCGCCAAAGAGGCGCTCGCGGCGCGCGGTGTCGAGCAAGCGCTCCTCCAACACGGCGAATTCGGCCAGCAGATTGGGGTGGGCAGCGGCGAGGCCGGCCTTGAGCGCGGCCAGTCCCTGTTCATAGTCCATCGGTCCGCCTCCTTGTGGTTGTGCCGACGATTCTACCATAGTTGGCGCGCCGGGGCAAGCCCGGCCCCGTGAGCGTTAGGAGTTGGGGACAGCGGCCGGAGCGGGCCAACCCCTCCCCCAGCCCCTCCCCTAGAGGGGAGGGGAGGCTACCGGCCCGGAGACATGGCTATATGTCCGCGATTTTCTCCCCACTCCCTTTAGGGAGGGGGGCAGGGGGGTAGGTGAACCGGCCTGGACCGGCCGGCCAGACGATTGTGCGCAGCAGCAGACCCCATTTTGCGGTCCTTCGCGGAGGGGGCGGGCGCACCAAGGGCATCTTTTTCTACACCGGGATGTCCCCAGCCCGTAACGCTCACCGGCCCCGCCGGGTTGCATCTCGCCGTGGAACATGATATCATAGCTGCACCTGCAAACCGCGCAGGCAGCTGGGCCAACCGATCCCCAAGGAGGTCAAGAATGTCCGAGCGCCATTTCGAAACCGCCGGTCAGCAGCGCAAGCGCCGTTCCTGGGCCGAACCCTGGAAGATCAAGATGGTCGAACCCTTGCGGATGACGACCCGCGAGGAACGACAGGCCGCCGTCGCCGCGGCGGGCTACAACACCTTTCTGCTGCGTTCCGAGGACGTCTACATCGACCTCCTCACCGACTCGGGCACCAGCGCGATGAGCGACCGCCAATGGGCCGGCCTGATGCTGGGCGACGAGGCCTATGCCGGCAGCCGCAACTTTTACCGCCTGGAAGAGGCCATGCGCCAGTACTATGGCTACCGCTACCTCGTGCCCACCCACCAGGGCCGCGGCGCCGAGCACATTCTTTCCCAGATCACGATCAAGGCCGGCCACTTTGTGCCCGGCAACATGTACTTTACCACCACCCGGCTGCACCAGGAACTGGCCGGCGGCACCTTTGTGGACGTCATCATCGACGAGGCCCACGATCCCCAGAACACCCACCCCTTCAAGGGCAACGTCGATCTGGGCAAGCTCCAGGCCCTGATCGACCGGGTCGGCGCCGACAAGATCCCCTATGTCAGCCTGGCCGGCACCGTCAACATGGCGGGGGGCCAGCCCGTCAGCATGGCCAACCTAAAGGCGCTGCGCGAGCTCACCGCCCGCTTCCAGATCCCGATCTATCTGGATGCGACACGGGTAGCCGAGAACGCCTACTTTATCCAGCAGCGCGAGGCCGGCTACGCCGGCCGCTCCATCGCCGAGATCGTCAAAGAGTTCTGCTCCTACACCGACGGCTGCACGATGAGCGCGAAGAAAGACTCGCTGGTCAACATCGGCGGCTGGCTGGCGCTGAACGACCAGGACCTGTTCGAACAGGCCCGCAATATGGTGGTCGTCTACGAAGGGCTCCACACCTACGGCGGGCTGGCCGGCCGTGACATGGAGGCGATGGCTATCGGCATCGCCGAGAGCATGCAGGACGACCACATCCGCGCGCGGGTGGGCCAGGTCGAATACCTGGGCGAGGTCCTGCTCGACTGGGGCCTGCCCATCGTCGTGCCGGTCGGCGGGCACGCCATCTTCCTGGATGCCAAGCGCTTCTACCCGCATATTCCCCAGTCCCAATTTCCGGCCCAGGCGCTGGCCGCCTACCTCTACCTGGACTCGGGCGTGCGCTCGATGGAGCGCGGCGTCGTCTCGGCCGGCCGCGATCCCAAGACGGGCGACCACCGCTACCCGGCGCTCGAGTTGGTCCGCCTGACGATCCCCCGCCGGGTCTATACCCAGGCCCACATGGACATCGTGGCCGAATCAGTCCTGGAGACGTACGCGGCCCGCGAGCAGGCCCGCGGCCTGCGCATGGTCTACGAGCCGCAGTACCTGCGCTTCTTCCAGGCGCGCTTCGAGCTGCTCTAACCTGCCACCGCGAGGGCGGGCCGGGCGCGCGCGTTTCACCTGCCAGTCCGATAGCGCCATCGGCCCCACCAGGGCAAGTGCCTCCACCGACACGCAGGAGCCCGGCTGTGCGCCGGGCTCCTGGTGTCTGGAACACGCGGGGTGCAAACCGTATCAGTAGCCGAGCCAGCTGATGACCTTTTGCATCACGGTGTTGCGCGTCGTCGAGCTGTTGATCCCTTCGAAACCGAAGGAGAAGTAGACCACCTTGTACGTCCCCGAGTACGAGAGGCCGCCCCAGGTATAGGTGGTGCCGCTGTAGTCGGCGATGCCGGTCGCGCCGCTGCCCAGGCCGATCTCGCTGGGATAGGTCTGGTTGTTGGCCCCATCGCCGCCGCTGATATAGAGCGTGACGCCGCTCAGCAGGCCGGCGCCGTAGAGGGTCGTCACGTTGGTGTCATCGTACTTGTAGGTGGCGTGCAGGTAGTTGGCGAAGAAGGCGTCGGTCCGGATATCGTAGCCGATATCCTGCCCGGAGAGAAAGAGTTTGCCGCCGCCGTTCAGGTACGAGGCCAGGTTCGACTGATCGGTGCTGGTGAGGGTCGTCGAATAGTCGCTGCCCGTCAGCCAGACGATGATGGTGTACTGTTGCAGCTTGGCCAGCGTCGGGCTGCCCTGGGTGTACACCGTCCAGGTGTCATAGGCGTAGCCGTTGGCCGCCAGCGCGCTGGCGTAGTACGTCTGGTAGGTCTTGTTCACGTCGTCGTCCACCAGCAGAACCCGGCTCGTGCCCGGCGTGCTCGTCGGCGGGACGGGGGTGCTCGTCGGTGGCACCGGCGTGCTCGTCGGCGGGACAGGGGTGCTCGTCGGCGGGACGGGGGTGCTCGTCGGCGACGGCGTCGTCCCTTGCAGCCAGGAAAGCACCTTGGTCATCACGGTGTTCCGGGTGGCCGCGCTGTTGATGGCCTCGAAGCCAAAGGAGAAGTAGACCACCTTGTAGGTGCCGGCGTAGCGCAGGCCGGCCCAGCCGTAAGTGGAGCCGTCATAGTCCATGACGCCCACCGCGCCGCTGCCCAGTCCGATCTCGCTGGGATAGTTCTGGTTGCCGGCCCCATCGCCGCCGCTGATGCCGATGGTCACGCCAGCCAGGAAGTCGGACCCGGTCAGGGTGTAGGTGTTGGTGTCGTCCCGGACGTACGAGGCGTGCAGGTAGTTGGGGTAAAAGGTATTGGTGTTGATGTCGTACCCAATGTCCTGGCCCGAGAGGAAGAGCTTGCCGCCGCCGTTCAGGTACGAAGTCAGGTTCGACGTATCGGTCGTCGTCAGGCTGGTCGAGTAGTCGTCGCCGGTCTCCCAGATCACGATGGCATACTGCTGCAGGGTGGCCAGGCTCGGGCTGCCCTGGCTGGCGACGGTCCAGGTGTCGTAGCTGAAACCGGCCGCGGCGATGGCGCTGGCGTAATAGGTCTGGTAGGTCTTGCCGGCGTCGTCGTCCACGAGCAGGATCTGGGACGGGATCGGGGTGACCGTCGGCGGAGCCGGGGTCGGGGTCGGGCCGGAGGCGTTGTAGACGACGTAGGTGGCGGCGTAGCCCACCTGCGAGGTGCCCCACTTGATCCGCATGTAGCCGTCCTCGCCCCAGGAGTCGTCCCACGAGTTGCGCAGGATCCAGTACTGATTGGCGTCATCCCAGCCGACCAGGACGATGGCATGGTTGACCGAGCTGCACTCGTTGGTCGCAAAGATGCCGCTCGTATAGTTCTGGAAGGCGGTGCCGACGCAGACGGCCGCCGCGACGGGGCCATAGTTGTAGATGGCGTTCTTGATGGCGTCGGAGGACGGCACGCCGGAGCTGCTGCCGACGTAGGCCCAGGAGGCGATCTTTTCATGGTGGGTGTGCGGCGGGTTGCACGACGCATCGTACGCCACGTAGGGGAAGTCGGCCTCGTAGACGGCGCCGGCGTCCGGCTCGCCCGAGGGGATCTTCCACTGGTGATAGTCGTGGGCCCACCAGCCGCCGTCGCAGCCGTAGCCGTCGCTGTTGCAGGAGACCAGGTACTGCTCCGACAGGTCGCGGGAGATGCCATCCTTGATCAGGATGTTGGTCTCCAGGGCGCCGACGGTGCCAAAGGCCCAGCAGGAGCCGCAGGAGCCCTGGTCGCGTACGGGGGTGCAGCCGCCCAGGCTGCACCAGTTGTACGAGGTGGGCAGTGCCGCGATGCCGCCGGAGGCGGACATCTGCGGGGCCGCGGCCGGCTGGGGCAGGAGCGCGGTGACGTCGGTGGCGACCGCCGTGACCTTGACGTGCAAGTTAAATGTGCGCAGCGGGGCGACTGTCTCCCAGGGCCGGCGGTAGTAGAGGACCAGGTCGGTCTCGCCGGCGGCGATGCCGGCGTAGCGGATGACCTGGGTTCCAGGGGCTCCGAGCAGTCCCGACTGGGGGACCCACTCGTCAGCGCCGACCGACCGGAGGATGCTGGCCGTCATCGACTGCGGGTACCAACCGTAGCCTGTGGACGGGTTGCTCTCCAGGCTGATCAGCAGGATCTGGTTCGGGCCAATCTCGACCGTGCCGCCGTTGTCCTCTTCACCGACCTTGACCGCATCGGGGCTCGCTGGCTCCACGGGCCGCGAAGCCATCGCCGGAATCCCATCCAGCAGGAAGAGGATCACGAGCACCATTCCGAGCAGCAGGACCAGCCGTTTTTTCACGTCTTTCCTCCTCAGTGAATTGCGTGACGGATGTCGGCAAACACCACTCCCCGGGCGCGGTGCGCCCGGGACGCACATGACATGCGGCACCTCCTTTCGAATCGCTTGTTTCCGGATCATGTCGGGGGGATGGGATTCCGACAACCTATAGTATAACGAAATCATAAACGTTTGTCAAGACCCGTGATGCAAAATCGGCGCACCTGTGGTATACTGGCGGAGGCAGATCAGCTTCATAGGAGGAGGCGCTTTGAAACCTGTCGTCGTCGGCGTCTGTGGGGGAACCGGTTCGGGCAAGACCACCGTCTCGCGCGCCATCCTCGACCGCGTTGGCGCGGCGCGCATCGCCTATATCCAGCACGACTCGTACTATCGCGACCTGGCCCACCTGCCGATCGAGGAGCGCGCCCGGGTCAACTTCGACCACCCCGACTCCCTGGAGAACGACCTCCTCGTCCGGCACCTGCGGCAGCTCTGCTCCGGCCAGGCGGCTGCCATCCCCCTCTATGATTTCACCAACCACACCCGACGCACCGAGACCCGCAGCGTCCAGCCGCATCGCGTCGTCCTGGTCGAAGGCATCCTCATCTTTGCCGACAAGGCGCTGCGCAAGCTCATGGACGTCAAGATCTTTGTCGACACCGACGCCGACCTCCGCTTCATCCGCCGGCTGGAACGCGACATCGCCGAGCGCGGCCGGACGATGGAGTCGGTCGTCCGCCAGTACCTCGAGACGGTCCGCCCCATGCACATGGAGTTTGTCGAGCCCAGCAAGCGCTACGCCGATATCATCATCCCCGAAGGCGGGTTCAACACCATCGCCATCGACATGGTCGTGGCCCGGATCGCGGCGATGCTCGAGGAATCCAGCTCCAACGTGCTGCGGAACCTGTAGGCCGGGGCTCTGCTCCCTCATCCTTTTGTTGTACTCCCCACCACAACAAAAATTTACACTTTGGCGCCACTTTTCGTCACCCCATTGACAAAATGTGGCAACTGTGCTATAATACTGCCAGTCTCGTAGTGAGGAGGAAAGCGATGGCCCAGGAACCGATCGAACGCCAGTTCACCGTCACAGGGCCGGCCGCGCTCAAGGTCAGCAACATCAGCGGCCTGGTCGATATTCAGCCCGGCGCGGACGGCGTCATCGCCGTCACCGCGGTCAAGCACGACAACGGGGGCGACGCCGAACGGACCGCGATCACCATGTCGCAGGCCCCCGACGGCAGTGTCCAGGTCAAGACCGAGTTCCACAAGCGCTGGGAATGGTTCTTTGATTGGCGGTCCCCCTGCCGGGTGGACTATACGATCCGCGTGCCGCGGGCCTGTGCCGTCAAGGTGCGCGGCGTGAGCTGCGATATGGTGATCCGGGGGCTGGAGGGCGATGTCGACCTCAAGACGGTCTCGGGCGCCGTCCAGCTCCAGGACCTGACGGGCCGCCTGGCGGCCCGCGGCGTCAGCGGCAAGATCCACGGTCAGCAGCTCCGGGGGCCATTGGAGGTGGAGACGGTCTCGGGCGATATCGACCTGGCCGCTTCGAGCTTCCCCTCCGTGCTGGCCACCTCGGTCAGCGGCTCCATGGCCGTCGACACGCTCACCGGCAGTGGGCCCTATCGCTTCAAGAGTGTCTCCGGCCGCCTCCACGTGGGCCTGCCGGCCGGCGGGGGCTGCAGCGTCGAGATGAGCAGCGTCAGCGGCCGGCTGCGCTCCGACCTGCCGATCACCCGGGAATGGGGCAGCGAGCGCAAGCGCGGCGCCGAGATCCTCGGCGGCGGGCCCGCTATCGAGTTCGGCACCGTCTCCGGCGACGTGCACTTCAAGGGCGGCCCGGCCCCAGCGGGGGCGACACCGCCCGCACCGCCCGCGCCGTTCGCCGGGGCGACTCCACCGGCACCGCCCGCGCCACCGGCGCCGCCCGCGCCACCAGCGCCGCCCGCGCCACCGGCACCGCCCGCGCCACCGGCACCGCCCGCGCCACCGGCACCGCCCGCGGTCAACCCGCGCCGCGCCATCCTCGACCGCGTCGCCCGGGGCGAGATCACGGCCGCCCAGGGCGCCGAAGAGCTGCGGAAGCTGCCGTAGGGCCCGGACACTGCAAACCGATCACGGGAAACTGACATGAATACCATTGGTGGGCGTTGCCCAGTCTGCGGTGAAGGGATGTACCTGGAGCGGCTGCGCTGTCCGAACTGCGGGACGGCGCTGGAGGGCGCCTTTTCGCTCAGCCCGCTCTTTCAACTCAACACCGAACAGATCCGCTTCGTCGAGATGCTGGTCAAGCACCAGGGAAATATCCAGCGTGTCGCCGAAGAGCTGGGGATCGCCTATCGCACGGCCCGCAGCCGCATGGACGAGATCGCCACGGCCCTCGGCTATGCGCTGCCCGAGGAACCGCGGCCCCGGCCCACACCCGAACGCCGGCGCGAGATCCTCGAGGGCGTGCAGGCCGGCCGAATCTCGCCCGAAGATGCCGTGCGCCTCTTGCGCGGCACGGAGGAGGACTAGATGTCCCGACCCCATGGTGGCTATCGTCTCGGACACCGCCTCAGCCTGGTACGGCTGTGGAAGGGTATGCTCATCGCCCTGGCCGGGCTCGTCGGGATCCGCATTCCCGAACCGGCGCCGGCGAACCAATCGTCCCCCCCGCCGGCCGCCGCCGCTGCCGGCCGTAGAAAGAACGCTGGCCACGAGGCCACTACCACACTCGACATCGGAGGTGTGATATGAGTGAGGAACGGATGCAGATTCTCAAGATGCTGGAAGCCGGCCAGATCAACTCCAAAGAGGCTGCCGACCTGCTGCACGCGCTGGAGCGCCCCAAGACGCCCCCGGCGGCCCCCCCCATGCGCGGCCGCTGGATGCGCGTCCGGGTTACCGACCTCGCCACCGGCAAATCCAAGGTCAGTGTCAACGTGCCGATGAGCCTCGTGGACGTGGGCATCCGCATGGGTGCCCGCTTCATGCCCAAAACGGAGAGCATCGACCCGCAAGAGGTGCTCGAGGCGATCCGCAGCGGGGAAAGCGGCAAGATGGTGGATGTCGAGGACGCGGAAAGCGGCGAACACGTCGAGATCTATGTGGACTGATTTGGATTTTGGATTTCGGATTGGGGATTTTGGATTGGATTCCCTATCTGGTGTGACGCCCAATTGGCCCCGGCGCGCCCGCGCCGCCAATCCAAGATCACGGCCCACAATGCGAAGCAACTGCCTGAAAGCTGGAATCCGAAATCGAGAATCCTGAATCGAAGGAGGGCACCGTGGCGACGAAAAGAATCGAACTGCAAGCAGGGACCGTTGTCGAGATCACCGGACACGAGGACCTGGCCATCTCCGGTGTGGACGAAGCGGTCCTCGTGATTCAGGCGGACGGCGAAGAGGCGGACGGCGCATTCAACGTCGCGCAGGAGGCCGCCAGGGTCACGGTGGAGCTCTATGTCGACGCCCACCTCGAGGTCTGGAAGGCGTGCCCGGTGGTCCTACGCGAGTCGAGCGGCGACCTGAGCCTGCGCGGCGTGGCCGGCGCGATCGAGATCGTCAGGGCGCACGGGGACGTGGCGCTGACCGGCGTGGGCGAGGTCCAGGCAGGAAGCATGGATGGGGACCTGACGATCAACCGGGGTGGAGCGGTGCGCAGCACCGGTTCTCTGAACGACGATGTCTCGCTGCGCAACGTCGGCACCGTTGAGCTGACCACCGTCTGCGGGGACCTCCACGTCCACCGCGCGGCTTCCCTCGGTCTGGAGCGGGTCGAGGACGACCTGGTCGCCAGCAACGTGGCCGGCGACGTGCGCCTGCGGGTCGTGCAGGGAGACGCCTCCCTGCGCAACATCGACGGGGCGGTCGAGATCGGCCGCGTCGAGGGCGACCTGCACGTGCACGACGCCCGCGGCGACCTGGCCGTCACCCGGGTGCAGGGCGACGTCCACCTGGATGTCGCCTTCCAGCCAGACCGTCACTATACGATCGCCAGCCAGGGCGACATCACCGTCCGCGCCCGCGAAGGGCTGGGGGCGCGCTTCCACATCCAATCCCCTGATTGGCAGGCCCCGGCCGGTGGCCCGTTCCAGGTCGAATCGCAGGAGGGCAGCCGGGCAGTTGTGCGCCTCGGCGACGGCGCCGCCGAGGTCCACCTGACCGCCGACGGCGACGTGATACTGGGGTCCGTGGTGGGCGACTGGGACGAAACCTTTAACGACTTTGGCCGGCGCATGGAAGAGTGGGGCAACCAGTTTGGGCGGCAGATGGAGACGTGGGGCGAGCAGTTGCGCCAGCAAATGGCCCAGGCCGATTGGGAAAAGGTCGGCCGCGAGGTCGAAGAGGCCGCCGCGCGCGTCGCCCATGTCGTCGAGTCGCGCATGCAAGAGATCGACGTCGAAGAGATGCGGCGGCGCGCGGCCCAGACGGCCAGCGCCGTGGAAGAAAAGATACGCCGGGTAGACTGGGAGCGGATCGGCCGCAAGGTCGACGAGGCTACCCGCCTGGGGGTGGAGCGGATGCAGGCCGGGCTGGAGCGGCTGCAGCGGCGCATGGAACATGAAGGGCTACGGGTCCCCCCCGTGCCCCCCGTGCCCCCCGTGCCCCCCATGCCCGGGGCGGTGGAAAGCCCACCGCCGGCCGCGCCCGGCGCCCCGGAGCCGGTGACCGACGAAGAGCGCATGGCCGTGCTGCGCCTGGTCGAAGAGGGGCGCTTGAGCGCGGAGGAGGCCGCGGCGTTGTTGGAGGCGTTGGATAAGGCGGCTTCGTCCTGAGTGGAGCAGCAATGGAAATCGTAGCGGCCCGCGCCGGCGGCCCGGAGCTGGAACCCGTCCTCCAGGATTACCGCCGGCGCTATCATCTGTCCGAAACCGTGGTACTGAATGCGCTGCTCGAGGCGCTGACCGCCCGGCACGCGCATGCCCTGCTGGCGCTGGACGCCGGCCGGCCGGTCGGCGCCGCCATCCTCAGCCAACGCGGGGAGGAAGCCCAGCTCCGCCTGCTGCACGCCCTGGACGGGGCGCCAGACGCGGCCCCAGTGCTCCTGGCCCGGGTCGACGAGCTGCTGCGCCCGGGCGAGACGCGGCGCATCACCGGATCCCTGCCCCTGGGGCCGCAAGACCCCTTGCTCGCGGCGCTCCGCGGCCAGGGCTATGCGGTGACACCGCGGGCGCGGCTGGTCCTGGAGTGGGCCGCGGCCCGGCCGGCCGCCCCGCCCCCCGGCTACGAGCTCCAGCCCTGGCAGGACCGCTTCCAGGACGCCGCCGTGACGCTGCTCGAAAGGGCCCACCGCGAGAGCGCCGACAGTGCCCTCCACCCGGAGTGGGCCGGCCGCGAAGGGACCGCCCGCCTGCTCCAGGCCGTCTATGCCGGCCGTTTCGGCCGTTTCGACCCCGCCCAGTCCGCCACGGCATGGGCGGCCGGCGCCCTCGCCGGCCTCTCCCTGAACGTCTGGCACGCCGCGCTGCCCGACCAGGGCTTTATCCTGGACCTGGCGGTCGCGCCGGCGCACCGGCGCCAGGGGCTGGCGCGCGCGCTCGTCGCGGCGGCGGCCGCCGCCTTTCAGGAGGCCGGCGCCCACAGGCTCGGCCTGGCGGTCACCCTGGACAACCGGCCGGCCGTCGCGCTGTACGCGGGGTTGGGCTTTCAGGTCGATCAGTACTTTAGCGTCGTCGCCAAGGAGTATCGCCTCTGATGGACAACCGGCAGTCGACCCCCACACGCTGGCTCCCGCGCTTCGCCCTCATCTGGAGCGGCCAGCAGCTTTCCCTCATCGGCAGCGCGCTGGCCCAGTTCGCCCTCGTCTGGTGGCTGACGCAGAAGACCGGCTCCGCCACCGTGCTGGCGACGGCCTCGCTGGTGGCGATCCTCCCGGCCGTCTTCCTGGGTCCGTTTGTGGGCGCGCTGGTGGACCGCTGGAACCGCCGCATCGTGATGATTGTCGCCGACGGGATGGCCGCCCTGGCCGCCGCGTGGATCGTCTACCTCATCTGGTCGGGGACGATGCAGGTCTGGCACATCTATGTGCTGATGTTTGTGCGGTCCATCTGCGGGGGCTTTCACTGGCCGGCGATGATGGCCTCGACCTCCCTCATGGTCCCCGACCGGCACCTCGCGCGCCTCTCGGGGATCAACCAGACGGTGAGCGGCGCCGTCAACATCATCGCGCCGCCGCTGGGCGCGCTCCTCCTCCAGATCATGCCGCTGTACGGCATCATGGCCATCGACGTGGCCACGGCGGTGCTGGCCATCGTGCCGCTCCTCTTCCTGACGATCCCCCAGCCGCAGCGCAGCACCCCGGCGGCCGGGCTCAGCCCGCGCACCCTCTGGGCCGACGTCCGCGAGGGGGTCCACTATCTGTGGTCCTGGCGCGGCGCGGTGGCCTTTCTCCTGCTCGCCACGGTGATCAACTTTCTCCTCAACCCGGCCTTTTCGCTGCTGCCCATCCTGGTCACCAAGCACTTTGCCGGCGGCGCCTGGCACCTGGGAGGCCTGGATTCGGCCTATGGCATCGGCATGGTCCTCGGCGGGCTCCTCCTGGGCGTCTGGGGCGGTTTTCGCCGCCGCGTCCTGACGACCCTGACGGGGCTGGTGGGCATGGGCCTGGGCACCCTGGCGATCGGTCTGGCGCCAGCCTCCTGGTTCTGGCTGGCCGTGGCAGCGATGTTGTTCACCGGGATCATGAGCCCCATCATCAACGGGCCCGTCCTGGCCCTTATGCAGTCCCTCGTCCCCCCCCAGATGCAGGGCCGCGTCTTTACCGTCATCCAGAGTATCGCGGCGGGGATGTCCCCGCTCGGCCTGGCCGTCGCCGGCCCGGTGGCCGACGCCCTGGGCGTCCGGTCCTGGTTCCTGATCGGCGGCGTCGTCTGTACGCTGCTGGGCGCGGGCGCCTTTTTCGTGCCCGCCATCCTGAACCTGGAAGACAGTGGCAAGAAGCGTATGGCCATGGCCGCCGAGACGACCGCCGTCACCGAGGCCTGAGCCGCCCCCAGACGCATTTCCAGCGTGGCCCACAGGAGCTCCTGCCGCGGCAGTCCCCACCCCAACGGCCAGGGGCGTCCCTACAGGTATGCCCGCCGGCCGCTACGGCGTCGGCGAGGGCAGACGCGTCGGCGTGGGCGTGACGGCCGGGCTGGGTGTCAGCCCGGGCGAAGGGGTGGTGGGCAAGGGGGTCGGCCCCGGCGTCCCCGTCTCCGTGCCCGTGGGCAACGGCGAGGGCACCGGCGTCAGGGTAGGCGTCGGCGTGGCCGCGGTCGGGGCCGGGGGGATCGTGGGAAAAGGCGTCGGCGTCGGGGTGGGCGTGGCCGGCCGGACGAGGACAAGGTGCACGGTAGCGGTAAAGAGTATGCGGAGGGTGACGCTGGGCGGCGCCGGCAGGACAATGGGTAGATCGTATTCGCCCGCATCGAGGCCGCTGGCGTCGACGGTGGCCCACAGGTCGTCCAACACCAGGCCCTGCAGCGCCTCCTGTGGGCCGGCCAACTGGACATCCACCCACTGGGGCTCCCAGGCCGCCTCGAGCTCCGCGCCTCGCCCTACCAGCCGCACCGGCAGGGCCAGGCTCAGCTCGGAGACGATCCGGCCCAGCTTGACAGTCACCGTCACCTGCGTCGGCGAGTTAATCAGCGAGACGTTGAGCGGCAGGCTCAACGAGACGGCCTGCACAAAATCCACCTGGCGACCGGCCAGGTCCACCGGCTCGGTCTCCAGGTACCGGATCGAGGCCAGGATCGCCGGGTCGCCCGAAAAGATCGTCACCGTGTCCGGGTCGACCTCGATACTCTGCAGGTAGGAACCGGCCGCCGGCCGACCGGCCGTGACCGGCACCACCGAGACGGCCAGGTGCCCACCCTTGAGCGAGATGGGCACGCTCAGGGCGGCCTGCGCCGGCACCACCGTGACGCCGTCCACCTTCTGCCCATCGCCGTCGACCACCACGACCGTGACGGGGACGTTCTCCGCCGCCGCCACCCGGCCGCCCAGGTCGACGCGCGCCTCCACCCGCGCGATCCGGTCCAGCCGGCTCAGCGGGCCCTGCACCACCACCCGCGCCGGGTCGATCTGCGGTGTCCCGACGATATAGGGCAGGCCGGGCTGCCCCAGGAGGACCACCTCGACCGGGAACAGCTCCTGCCGCAGCGGCTCTACCCGCACGGTGAGCCGTTCCGGCATGACAGCCCAGGCCCGGACGGCCCGCTCCAGCTCCATCTGCACCAGCGCTTCGTACGTCCCGGGCTCCTCGACGCTGCCCAGGTCGACAAAGAGGCTCAGGTCGCTCACCCCCACGTGCTCCGATTCCGGGGCCCAGACGGTCACCGCGACCTTGTCCACGGTCGAGAGGGGCAGTCCCTCGGCGTTGGTCAGGACAAAGCCCGCGGCCAGCCCGCGCACCTGGACAAAGACGTTCTCAAAGTGATACTGGGTCTCGGGGTTCTGCGAAATGCTGACATAGACCCAGACGATCAGGGCCAGGCCCACCGACCCCAGGAGGCGGAGCACGTGAGCCGTGCGGGGGCGGAACCGCTGCAGGATCGCCCTCATCGCTTCCTCCTGGCGGCCGGCTCGCGGACCTCGTTCAGGCGCAGGAGCGCCTCGAGCAGCCCCACGAGCTTGGCCCGGTCGAGCCACCGGACGATGCGTCCGCGCTGGGCCACCGAGATCGCCCCGGTCTCTTCCGAGACCACGACGGCGACGGCATCGGTCGCCTCGCTGATGCCGATGGCCGCGCGGTGGCGCGTGCCGTACTGGTAGCTGTCCAGGACATCCTCACTCAGCGGCAGGACGCTGCCGGCCGCCAGCAGGAGGCCGCCGCGGACCAGGACCGCGCCGTCGTGCAGGGGGGCGTTGGGGTAAAAGATATTCTGCAGGAGCTGGGCCGACAGGCGGGCGTCCAGGCGGACACTGCGCTCGACGAACTCGTCCAGGCGCACGGTGCGTTCCACCACGATGAGGGCGCCGATCTTTTGCCGCGAGAGCTCCAGGCAGGCCTTGACGATCTCGTCGACGACCTGGCGCATCTCCTGCGCCGCCTCGCTGCGCCACGGCCGGCGCGACCAGGGGATCTTGTGCCCCAACGTCTCCAGCGCGCGGCGGAGTTCCGGCTGAAAGACGACGGGGATGGTGACGAGCAGGGCCGGCAGCACGCTGTCCAGGAGCCAACCCAGCGTGGGCAGGCTGAACAGGGTGCGCAAGGCCAGGATCAGGAGCAGCACAACCACCAGCCCCCGGAGCAAGGGGATCGCGCGCGTGCCCTGCAGGACGGTCAGCAGCCCGTAGCAGAGCAGCGCCACGAGCAGGATATCCACCAGGTTGAGCCAACTGATCTGGGAAAAGAGCCACAACACCTGGGACATCGGTCCCCCTGCCCACCTTTACCCCGCCGCCTCCGGTGGGGCCGCTCCGGCCAAGCGTTCTTCCTCGGCGAGGAGCTTGGCGACCTCGGCATCATCCGGCTCCAGCTTGGCCAGCCGGCGGTAGAGACGCGCGGACTGCCCATGTTCGCCAATCTTGGCCAACAAATCGCCCAACTGCCGGAGGGCCCACCGATCGGAGGCGCTCAAGGCCAGCACCTGGTGTAGGGCAGCGACGGTGGTCTCGGTATCCTTGTGGCGCAGCGCGATGCGGGCGATGTTGCGCTGCTCCTCCAGGGCGTCTGCCAGCCGGCCGGCCAGGATATGCAGGTTGACCAGCTGCTGGCGCGCCGATACGTCCTCCGGGGCCAGACGGGCGATCCGGTCGTAGACCTGATAGGCGCGGTCGTGCTGGCCCATGGTCCAATAGATCTCGGCCATCTGCTGCAGGCTCTGCACAGCATCCTCGATCATCCCGCGCTTTTGCTGCAGCTCGGCCAACACGTCGAGCTCCTCCAGCCCCTTGTCGATGTAGCCGCGGCGGATGTAGAGGTGGCTCAGCCGCTTGTGCACGGCCGGGTTGCTGGGCGCCAGGCGCGCCATGTGCTGGAGGATTTCCAGGGCCCGGTCCAGCTGGTTTTCCTGTTCATAGTGGGCGACCAGCTCGGTCAGTTCGGCCAGGGCCTGGCGCAGGTTGCCCTGGCGGAAGTAGAGGTCGGCCAGCTTGGTGCCCGTCTCGCGATCAAAGGGATGGGCGGCCTTGGCCTGGCCGAGGACGGCGACGGCCTGGTCCAGGCGGTTGGATTTCGCATAGGCCTCGGCCAGCCAGTGATAGAAACTGAGCAGGGTGGGCACAGCCATCACCCCGGCGGGCTCTGTCTCCGCCTCGCGCGGGGCCAACGCCTCCGCCCACTCCAGGCCCTGGTGCAGGACACGGACGGCCTCGTCGGCCTGGTCGAGCAGCAGGTACCCCTCGGCCAGGGCGCGGCAGAGGCGGAGCTGCATAGGGTCGGCCGGCGCCGCGCCATACGACCGGTAGGCCCGTTGGAACGTCTCGACCGCATCGGTGACGCTGCCGCTCTGGCGCTGCAAGAGGCCCAGGGCGAAGGAGAGCAGCGGGATCTCTTGCACCAGCAGGACGTCGCGATACTCCTTCTCGATCGCCCGGGCGACCTCGGCGCTCTGTTGGGCGCGCTCGAGCACGGCGGCCAGCGATTCGCCAAAGGAACCCTCGTCCCGCTGCCAACCCAGGGCAATGTTCATCCGAGCCAGCGCCTGGGCATCCAGCGGATCCAGCTGCAGCGCCCGCCGCAACTCGCCGACGGCCGCGTCGGGCCGGTCCACCTTGAGCAGAAAGAGGCCGTACTCCAGGTACACCTGCTTGTCGTTCGGGGCGAGCACGCGCAGCTCGCGAAAGGCTTCCGTCGCCCGGTTGGTCTGTCCGAGTCGGAGATAGATGTTGGCGATTTGGACCTTTTCGCGCACCGCTTCGTCGGTCCGGCCCAGCTCCAGCAGCAGGTCGGCCAGGCGGCTGCGGGTGGAGACGGTATCGGGAGCCAGCGCCAGCAGGGCCGCATAGACGCTGGCCGCCCGCTCCTTGTCCTCGCGGGCCAGGTAGGTATTGGCCAGCGCCTGGTACTTGGAGAGGGCCATCTCCGGGCGGGCCTGGCGCTCATAGACCTCGGCCAGGCGCAGGTGAATGGGCAAATAGTCCGGCGACTGGCGGATGACCTCGCAGCAGGCATCGATAGCGGCGTTGAAGAGGCCCTTTTCCAGGTAGATGCGGCTGGCCTCGACCAGGTCGCGGACCGGGTCGGCCAATCCGCTGGTGTCCAGCTCCCGTACGGGGAGCTGGACGGGCACCGGCGGGACGATTGCCAGGGCCTCTTCCAACGGGCGCACCGCCACGGAGACGGGCTCGGCAGCCAGGGCCTCGCCCGGCAGGCTGTCGGCGCGGAGAAAGTCGGTGATCGGGCGCAGCGTCCCCTCCGTCGTCAGGGCGGGGATGCTGCTGCGGGCGGCCGTGGGCTCGGCCGGCTCGCGGGCCGGCTCGCCGCGGGCGCGCTCCTCGATGGCCGGGAGGATGCCCGTGCCGAGCTGGCGCAGCTTGGCGAACATGCTCTTTTCCGTCAGCTCCTGGGCGCGCTTGCGGAACTCGTCGGTGCGGCCCTGCTTCCAACGCTTGCTTTGGAGGAAGCCGGCGAGGGTGGCGTAGAGCGAGGCCGCCCGGGCCAGGTCACCGCGGGCCTCGTGCACGTTGGCGGCCGCCTCGTACATCTGGATGAGGTCGTCCACCGCTTCCCGTCCGATAGCCTGCAGCTCCACCTGGTGCAGGGCCTGCTCGAACTCCTGGGCCGCCTCGGCCAGCTGCCCCAGGTCGCGGTAACACTCGCCCAGGGCATAGTGGCTGGAAAGGGCATACTCGTCGTCGGCGCTGGCGTTCTTGAACTGCTCGGCGGCCTCTTCGAGCCGGCCGGCCTCTTTGTACAAGAGGCCCAGGTTGTACGAAACGTCGCCGCGGTGCAGGCCTCCCTGCAAGACCCGCTCATAGAGCTGCACCGCGCCCGGCAGGTCGCCCCGCTCCTGGTGCTCCAGCGCCTCGCGGACCCAGCCCTCGAGCTGAAAGGCGCTGACGGCGGCCGTCGGGGCGGCCTCCTCGACCTCGCCGCGCTCTTTGCGCGCTGTGATCTCGCGCCGCAGGCGAAAGACCATGTCCTTCACCTGCCGGTTGTCGGGGGCCTGCTGCAAGAGCTCCTCGGCCAGGACCATCGCCTCGTTCAGCCGGCCGTCGCGAAACATGATCCGCACCCGCTCCAACTGGATGCGGACGACGGCGTTGCGGTCGCCGACGTCCTGGTAGAGGCGCGCCAGGCGCGTCATCACCTCTTCGTCCTGGGGCTGGAGCTCGCTCAGCCGCTCCAGCGTGCCGATGGCCTGCGGCAGCTTGCGGTGCACGACGTGCTGGTCGCTCAGGCGCAGGTAGGTCTCGCGGACCTTGGCCATATCCTTGATCTGGACATAGGTGTCGGCCAGGCGTTCGAGGATCACCGGGTCGTCCGGCGCGCCGCGCTGCAGCGTCTCATAGATCTCGAGCGCTTCGCGCCAGCGCTGCAGGCCGGCATAGGCCGAGGCAATGCCCAGCCGCGCATCCAGGTCTTCGGGAAACTCGGCTGCCGCGCGCTGGTATTCCTTTAGCGCCGGGGCCCATTCCTGCTTCCGGGCATGGTCCTGGGCCTTTTTGATCGCCGCATTGTAGATTCCGCGGTTGCCGGCCATCCTGACCTCCTGGTGGTGATCGGGTATCGGTGATGGAGGGCTGGTGACGGGTGAGTGATCGGAGGCTGGCGCTGGGGAGAATCGTCCCCATCACCGTCCCCTGATCGCCCATCCCCCCTATACGCCCAGCAGCTCCACAATCAGCGCCTTTTGCGCGTGCAGCCGGTTCTCGGCCTCGTCCAGCACCACCGCATGCGGGCCGTCGATCACCTCGTCGGTGATCTCGTCGCCGCGGTGGGCCGGCAGGCAGTGTTCGACGATGACGTCCGGCCGGGCATGCGCGACAAGCGCGGCGTTAACCTGGTAGGCGGCAAAGACCTTTTTTCGTTTCTCGGTTTCCTCTTCCTGCCCCATGCTGGCCCAGACGTCGGTATAGATCACGTCGGCGTCCTTCGCCCCCACGGCCGGATCGTGCACCACGTGGATGCCCGCGCCGCCCTGTTGCGCCAGCGCCCGCGCCTGCTCTTGTACTGCCGGCAGCGGCTCGTACCCCGGCGGGCAGGCCGCCCAAAAGTCCACGCCCAGCGTGGCGCAGATGAGCATCAGGCTGTGGCAGACGTTGTTGCCGTCGCCGACGTAGGTGAACTTGAGCCCGTCAAAGCGGCCCTTGTGTTCCCAGACGGTCAGCAGGTCGGCCAGGGCCTGGCAGGGATGCTCCAGGTCGCACAGACCGTTGATCACGGGGACGGAGGCGTTGTCCGCCAGCCCGGTCACGGTGCTGTGGGCAAAGGTCCGCGCCATGATAATGTCCGCCCACCGGGAGAGGTTGCGGGCCACATCAGGGATGGACTCGCGCACGCCCAGGCGGATGTCGCTCGGCCCCAGGTAGATGCCGTGGCCGCCCAGGTGCGTCATGCCGGCCTCGAAGGTGTAGCGCGTGCGCAGGGACGGTTTCTCAAAGATCATGGCGAGGGTCTTGCCGGCCAGGACCGGGCGGTTGCCCCCCGCCTTCCACTCCTTCTTCAGCACGGCAGCCCGGTTCAGAATCTGGTGAATCTCATCGCGGTTCAGGTCGGCAATACTGACGAGGTCACGCCCCTTGAGCATTTTCTCTACTCCTTTGCTGGATCGCCAGGTCGTTTCACAATCTCGCGGCTGTGTTGTCGTAGGCCGGACAGCGACATACGGGGGCGCCCGTGCCGCCGTCACCCCTGGGTGTATTGTACTACAGCCTGCCCCGGTGCGCAAACCCGGCCGCGCGAACCGTCCCCGGGAACCCGTTTGACAGCCTGCCCGTACAGATGCTATACTGCTATCAGCAAATCGCGCCCGGTCCCGTGTACGCGCAAAGGAGTCCAACGATGTCTACCAGCCAGAAACACACCGGTCTCGTCGTCGCCGTCGTCGTGGGGTTCATCGCCGCGGCCATCCTCCTCTTTTACGGCGTCATCCTGATCCTGGGCTCCAGCTCCGCCGAGCTCGGCAACCCCGCCTGGCTCACCCAGGGCCTGATCATGGTCGTCGTGGCGCTGCTCCTCGTCGGCGGGGGGGTCTTTGTCCTCCTCAAGCTGCGCCCCCAGCCCAAGCAGGAGATCATCCAGCGCGTCGACCTGTCCGGCGATGTCAACATGGCCACGCTCAAGTGCAAGAACTGTGGCGCGGAGCTGGCCAAGGACAGTATCTCGGTCAAAGAGGGGGCGATCTTTGTCTCCTGCCCCTATTGCAGCTCGACCTATCAGATGGTGGAAGAGCCGAAATGGTGATTGGTGACTGGTGACTGGTGACTGGTGATGGATGCTGGGGGGTGGAATGCCATCCCCGGGCACCGCGTGGAGGACAGACTATGCGCCGTCGAATGCTACCCATCGTCCTGCTCCTGGCCGTCCTGGCCCTGGCCGCCCTGCCCCTGGCTCCGGCGGCCGGCGCCCAGGACCTGTTCTTCTCCCTGGACCGCAACGAGACGGACGTCTGGATCAACCAGGATGGCTCCGTGCGGCTGGAGTACAACCTCACCTTTACGGCGGCCCCCGGCGCCGCGCCCATCGACATCGTCGACCTGGGCCTGCCCACGGGCGACTATTCGCTCTCCGATATCGAGGCCTATGTGAACGGGATCCAGACCGTCTCGATCGGCGGCGACTACCAGGGCACCGGATACGGCGTCGCCCTGCACCTCGGCGCGGGGACAATCCGCGCCGGCACGACCGGGACGGTACGGGTCCTCGTCTATCGCGTTGGCGGCATGGTCTGGACCGACACGGACGACAACAACTATGCCAGCACCAACTTTGCCCCCCTCTACTTTGGCAGCAGCTACACCTTTGGGACCACCGACATGACGGTACGCTTCCACCTGCCGCCGGGGGTGCAGCCCGAAGAGCCGCGCTGGCACAAGAGCCCCAGCGGCTTTCCCGAGGAGCCGGCGACCTATAACGACGAAGAGGGCCGGGTGGTCTATGAGTGGAACAACGGCGCGGCGGAGCCCGATCGCGAGTATCGCTTCGGCGCTTCTTTCCCCCGCACCTACGTGGACGCGGGCGTGATCCAGCAGTCGCCCTCCTGGTTCTCCACCGCCCTGACGGCCGTGACCGGCTTCCTGTGCAGCCCGGTGGTCATCGTCATGGGCTTCATCATCCTGGTGATGGTGCTCAGCGCGCGGGCCAACGCCCGCCGCCGCATGAAGTACCTCCCACCGACGATGCAGGTGGAGGGCGTGGGGATCAAGCGCGGCCTGACGGCGATCGAGGCCGCTATCGTCCTGGAGACGCCGCTGAACAAGGTCCTCACGATGACGCTCTTTGGCCTTATGAAAAAGGGCGCCCTCACCGTGCTGGACGACGACCCGCTCCGCGTCCAGGCCAACGAACCCGTGCCCGAGGGGCTGCACCCTTACGAGACGGACTTTCTGGCGGCCGTCAAGAGCGACGGTGCCCTCGACGAGGCCAAGCTGCAAAAGGCGGTCGTGGCCCTCGTCAAGGGCGTCAACAGCAAGATGAAGGGCTTTAGCCGCAAGGAGACGACGGCCTACTACCGCGACATCGTGAAGCGGGCGTGGGACCAGGTCAACGCGGCCGAGACGCCCGAGGTGCGCGGCCAGATCTTTGGCGAGGGGCTGGAGTGGACGATGCTGGACGACAACTTTGGCCGGCGCACGCAGGACACCTTCAGCCAGGGTCCGATCCTCCTCCCGCGCTGGTGGGGCTACTACCGCCCGTGGGGCCAGGCCGTGCCGGCCGGGCCATCCAGCGGCGGCGCGCTCGCCCCCGCCGGCCCCGTCCGGGTCCCTTCCCTGCCGGGGGCCGACTTTGCGGCCTCGATCGTGCGCGGGGTCGAGGGCACGGCCGGCCGCATCGTCCGCAGCGTCACCGGCTTTACCGGCGGCGTGACCCAGACGACCAACCCGCCGCCCAAGCCCTCTTCTTCCGGCGGCAGCCGCAGCAGCGGTGGGGGCGGCGGCCACTCCTGCGCCTGCGCCTGTGCCTGCGCCTGCGCCGGCTGCGCCTGCGCCTGTGCCGGGGGCGGCCGCTAGCCCGAGGGGGCGGCCCCGCCCGCACGGGCCGGCCGCCGCCAACACGGAGCACACCGAGAGGCGAGCCGATGACTCTTGTGGACCGCTTGCTCGCGCTGGGGCGCCGGATCGGCGCCCTGCCCGATCTCCAGCCGCCGCCGGCCGGCCTTCGCGCCTATGAGCGGCGCGACGGCGCGGGCGGCAAGGTGCGCCTGCACCTGCGCCGGGAAGCCGACGGGCGTGGGCTCCTCGTCGTCAACGCCGCCCGCGTCGTCCATCTGAACCAGACCGCCGCCGAGTACGCCGCCCTGATCCTGGAAGAGACGCCCGAGGCCGACGCCGTCAGCGCCGTCTGCCGGCGCTACAACGTGGACGCCGCCACCGCCCGCGCCGACTACCTCCGCACGCGCGACCAGCTCGCGGCGCTGGCCAACCCCGCGGCCGGCACCTGCCCCATCATGGGCCTGGACCTGGAGCGGGTCGACCCCTTTTCCGTGCCGCTCAGCGCGCCCTACCGCATGGACCTGGCCCTGACCTATCGCTGCCAGAACACCTGCCCCCACTGCTACGTGGCCCGCGCCGCCGACCACCCCGAGATGGACACCGGCCCGTGGCGGGCGGTGCTCGACCGGGTGTGGGCGGCGGGGATCCCGCACGTCTGCTTCACCGGCGGCGAGGCGACGCTGCGCCCCGACCTGGGCGAGCTTGTCGCCTATGCCCAGGAGCGCGGGCTGGTGGCCGGGCTGCTGACGAACGGCCGGCGGCTGGCCGAGGCCGCCTATGTGCGCGCGCTGGCGGCAGCCGGCCTGGACCACGTGCAGATCACCCTCGAATCGCACGACGCGGCCGTCCACGACGCCATGGTCGCCGCGCCCGGCGCCTGGGCGGATACGGTGGCCGGGGTGCGCAATGCCGTCGCGGCCGGCCTCTACACCACCACCAACACCACCCTCACCCGCGAGAATGTGCCCGGCATCGCCGCCACCGTCGCCTTCATCGCCTCCCTGGGCGTGACCTCCTTCTCCTGCAACAGCCTGATCTATGCCGGCCGCGGGGCCGCCGTGGGCACCGGCTTTCGCGAGGGCGAGCTGGGCCCCATCCTGGAGCAGGTGCGGGCCGCCGCGGACGCCCACAACCTGCGCCTGGTCTGGTACACGCCCACGCAGTACTGCTCTTTTTCCCCGCTCCAGATGGAGCTGGGCGTCAAGGCCTGCACCGCGGCCCTGTACAACATGTGCGTCGAGCCCGACGGGGCCGTCATCCCCTGTCAGAGCTACTACCGGCCGCTGGGCCACATCCTGCGCGACCCCTGGCCGGCCATCTGGAACCACGACCTGGCGCGTTCGCTCCGCGAACGCCGCTACGTGCCGGAAAAGTGCACCCTGTGCCCGGAGCTGACCCTCTGCGGCGGGGGGTGCCCGTTGTACCTGGACCACGAGGAGGCCAGACAATGACCCTCTGGAACAAGCTGCGCTCCTGGTTTCTTCCCCCTCAGCCGCTGGCGCGGGAGATGCTCCACTACCAGTCCCCGCCCGACGCCGCCGACCAGTACCGCCTCCACCTGCGCCTGGAGAAGGACGGCCGCGGCCTCCTGATCGTCAACGCCGCCACGGTGGTGCACCTGAACCAGACGGCCGCCGAGTACGCGCGCCTGCTCGTCCAGGGCCTGGACGAGGACGCCGTCGTCCGCGCCATGACCGAGCGCTACGGCGTCGGGCCGGCCCAGGCCCGCGCCGACTACCGCCAGCTGCACGACCAGGTCCTCACCCTGGCCACGGCCACTGACGTGGCCCCCGACCTCTACCTGGACGCCGACCAGGCCGCCCCCTTTTCCGCCGTCACCACCGCGCCCTATCGCGTGGACATCGCCCTCACCTACCGGATCGACGAGGCCGGCGCGCTCGATCCCGAGGCCCGCCGCCGGGTGGACCGCGAGCTCACCACCGCCGAGTGGCAGGAGGCCCTGCGCCGCCTGTGGGACGCCGGCGTGCCCCACGTCGCCTTGACGGGGGGCGAACCGACGCTGCGCGACGACCTGCCGGCGCTGATCCGCCACGCCGAGGAGCTGGGACAGGTGACCGGCCTCCTCACCGACGGGCGCCGGCTGCGCGACGTGTCCTACCTGGAGTCGCTCCTGCAGGCCGGCCTGGATCACATGCAGATCACCCTGGCCTCGCACCTGCCCGAGGTGCACGATCGCCTGACCAACCGCCCCGGCGACTGGGCCGCGACGATGGCCGGCCTGCGCAACGCCCTGGCGGCGGACATCTATGTCGTCGTCGGGCTGGTGATCCGCAACGAGAATGCCGCCGCGGCCGTGGACACCGTGCGCTTCCTGGCCGATCTGGGCGTGTACGCCGTCGCCCTGAGCAGCCCCCTGCGGGGCGCGCCGGCCGCGGACAAGCCGCGCCTGCAGCAAGCCCTCGACGCGGCGCGCGAGGCCGCCCACGAGGCCGGCCTGACCCTCATCTGGGACCTGGCGGCGCCATACACCCACGTCCATCCCATCGAGCTGGAGGCGGGCCTGCCCCCCGAGCGGGACGCCCGCCAACACCTGTACCTCGAGCCGGACGGCGACGCCCTGCCGGCCCAGGGGTACAACGTCGTCCTGGGCAACATCCTGCGCGACAGCTGGGACCGCATCTGGAACAACCCCAACCGGGTCCGCTAGGCCCGCCCCGCTGTTTGCACGCCGTGGCGCGCTGTGCTATAATCCCCCCACGGCGGCCGCGCCAAAACGGGCCGGCAACTCTGCCGCAGAAGGATTGAGCGCCGCATGGATGACGATCTGGACCAGGAGCGCTGGCGCCGCCTGCGCGAAGAAGTACGCCAGGAGGCCGCGGCGAGGCAAGAACAGACCGAGCATTGGACCTGCGCGGCGTTGGCGACGCCCGACCTGCAGCGCCTGGCGCAACTCGAGCAGCGCCTGGCGCAGTTGAGCGCCGCCTGGGCCGTCCACGAGAAACCCCTCCTCTCACGCGTCCCGCTCCTTGGCCCGGCCCTGGCCCGCCTCGGCGCGCGCCTGGCCCACTTTCTCTTGCAGAACCAGGTGGTCTTTGACGCCGAGGCCGCGCGCCTGCTCCAGGATCTCTACCAGGCGCAGCGGCTGCTGAGCCGCGAGCAGCTCGAGCGCAGCGACGACCTCTGCTCGCGACTGGAAGAGCGCCACCTGGCCCTCGAGGCGCGGCTGCGCGACCTCGAAGCCGAGGTTGCGAGGCTCCGCCGGCCGTCGTAAGGGGGCTCCCGATGCGTCTGGCCTGGGTTTCGCCGCTGCCACCGACCCGGAGTGGGATCGCCGATTACAGCGCCGAGCTCCTGGCGGCCCTGGAACCCGCCGCCGCGATCGAGCTCTTTGCGCCGCACCCCGCGGACCCGGCGCGCTGCGCCCCCCGGCCGCTCTACCCCCTGGCCGCGCTCCCCGACCGCGCGGCCAATTGCGACCTCGTCGTCTACCATATCGGCAACAACCAGCACCACGTGGGCATCTACGACCTGGCGCTGCGCCATCCCGGCGTGATCGTGCTGCACGACTATGTGCTCCACCACCTCGTCGCCCGCTGCACGATCCTGCGCGACGACCTGGAAGGCTACGTGCGGCACCTGGCTTACGAGCGCGGGCCGGCCGGCGCCGCGGCCGGCATCCGCCGCGCCCATGGCCTCTTTACCGAACGCGAGCAGTTCCTCACCCCGCTCAATCGCCTGCTCCTGGATCGGAGCCGGGGGGTTGTCGTGCACAGCCGCTGGGCCGCCGAAGAGGTGCGGCGCCGCCACCCCGGCACACCCGTCCGCCATATCTTGCACCACCGCGCGCCGCCGCCGCCCGACCGGCGGGACGAGTTCCGCCGCCAACTAGGCGTCGGCCCCGACGAGCTCGTCCTGGCGACCTTTGGCTTCCTCACCCCGTACAAAGGGGTGGACACCCTCCTGTGGGCCTATGCCCGGCTGGCGCGCGAATACCCCCGCGTGCGCTGCTTCCTGGTCGGCGAGCCCGCTCCCGATCTCGACCTGCCCGGGCTCCTGGCCCGCAACGGCCTGGACGGCCGGGTCACCCTGACCGGCTACCTCGACCTGGACGGCTTCTATAGCTATATCGCGGCCTGCGACATCGCCGTGAACCTGCGCTACCCTTCGGCCGGGGAGACGTCGGGCACGCTGGTCCGGCTGCTCGGCGGCGGCAAGGCCGTGATCATCTCCAACCTCCAGCAGTTTGCCGAGTGGCCGGACGACATCTGCCTCAAGGTCGACCCCGGGCCGGCGCAGCCCGCCATGCTGCTCGACTACCTGCGCCGGCTGGTGCAGGATCCCGCCCTGCGCGCCGGCCTGGGCGCCAACGCCCGCCGCTACATCGCGACCCACCACGCCCTGGAACGGTCGGCGCGGGGGTACCAGGAATTCTTCCACGATCTGCTGCACCGATAAGGAGGTGCTCGTGTCCAATCTTGCCAACGAACGCCTGGAGCGGATCGCCGCCTTTGTGCAGCGCCGCCTGGAGGAGGTTGCCGCCCAGGAGGGCCGGCCGGCCCACGAGGCCCACCACTGCTGGCAGCATACACTGCGCGTCTGCCACTATGGCCAGTCGCTGGCCGCGGCCGAAGGGGCCGCCCTCGAGATCGTCCTGGCCGCCTGCCTCCTGCACGACGTGAGTTCCCTGGACCCCGGCGAATGGGACGACCACGGCCGGCGCAGCGCCGCAACGGCCCGCCCCCTCCTGGAAGATATCGGCTACCTGCCGCGCGAGGTCGAAGCCATCTGCTACGCCGTCGCCAGCCACGTGGACGTGGACGACCTGGCCACGATCGAGGCCAAGGTCGTCACCGACGCCGACAACATCGACCGCTTTGGCGCCTACCGCTTCCTCCTGTGGTGCAAGGACGACCTGGACGACTTTGACCACCTGGCCGACCGGCTGGCCGCGCGCCTGCCCCGGCTGCTGAACTATCGCCGGCGGCCGGCGTTGGAGACGCCCGCGGGCAACGCCCTCTTCCACCAGCAGGTCGGCCGCCAGGTCGCTCTCTTCCGCGCCCTGCTGCACGAGCGCGAGCTGACGCGGATGCCGCGGATCGAAGCCCTTCCGGAGACCGCGGCGCCGCCCGAGGGCGACCAGCCCGCGCCGCGCATCCGGGCAGCGTGTGTCTGACAGTTGAACCCTTGCACTTCACAAGGCCCCCTTCCTCGACCGTCCGCAAGGTGATCGCTACGGCCTTGCGGGGCCAGAATGGCATTACGGAGAAGCCCATGAACAAGGCCTCGTTTCGCGATCGGCTGCGCTACGCCTTTGACACCACAATGTCCCGCGGGCCGGTCGCCCTGATCGGCTGGCTGGCGCTGCTCTCCCTGGCCCTCATCGCCGTCGCCGCCGCCATCCTCTCCCTGGCCAACATCCGGCCCGGCAGCGAGGGCGAACGGCTGGGCTTTTTCGAGGCCGCCTGGCAGAGCCTGATGCGCACCCTGGACGCCGGCACCATGGGGGGAGACCAGGGCGGCGGCTACCGCCTGGTGATGCTCCTCGTGACACTGGGCGGCATCTTTGTCATCAGCACCCTCATCGGCGTCCTGAGCGCCGAGATCGAGGGCCAGGTCGCCGAGCTGCGCAAGGGCCGCTCGCGGGTCATCGAGGCCAACCACACCGTCATCCTGGGCTGGACAGAGCAGATCGCGGCCGTCGTCTCCGAGTTGGTCGTCGCCAACGCCAACCAACGGCGCTCCTGCATCGTGGTGCTGGGCGAAAAGGACAGGGTGGAGATGGAGGACGAGCTGCGCGAGCGGGTGGGCCCGACGGGCCGCACGCGCATTGTCTGCCGCACCGGCAGCCCGATCGAGATGGCCGACCTCGAGATCGTCAGCCTGTCGACGGCCCGGGCCATCGTCGTCCTCTCGCCAGAGACCGGCGATCCCGACGCCCAGGTCATCAAGACGATCCTGGCGATCACCAACAACCCCCACCGCCGCCCCACGCCCTATCACATCGTCGCCGAGATCCGCGACCCCAAGAATCTGGAGGTGGCGGCGCTGGTGGGGAAGGACGAGGCCGAGCTCGTGCTGACCGGCAACCTGATCTCGCGGATCATCGCCCAGACCTGCCGCCAGCCGGGCCTGTCCCTCGTCTACACCGAGCTGCTCGACTTTGGCGGCGACGAGATCTATTTTCAGGAGGAGCCGGCCCTGGTGGGCCGGACACTGGGGGAGGCGCTTCTGGCCTATGAAGACTCGGCGGTCATCGGCCTCTGCCCCCAGGGGGGGGCGCCCCGCATCAACCCGCCGTTGGACACGCACCTGGGCCCCGGCGACAGGCTGATCGCCATCTCCGCCGACGACGACACCATCGTCCTCTCGGGCCAGAGCGACCTGGGCATCGCGCCGGAGGCCATCCGCGCCCCCCACGCCGGCGCGCCCGCGCCCGAACGGACCCTGATCCTGGGCTGGAACTGGCGCGGCTGCGCCGTCATCAACGAGCTGGACAACTATGTGGCGGCCGGCTCCGAGGTTACCGTGGTCGCCGCCGTCCCCACCGTCCAGGACGACCTGGCCCAACACTGCGCCGCCCTGGTCCACCAGCGCGTGGCCTATCGGCAGGGCGACACGACCGATCGGCGGACGCTGGACGGCCTGGCCGTCGACCGCTACAACCACCTGGTCCTGCTCTGCAGCGACAACGTCGACCCGCAGGAGTCCGACGCGCGCACAATGATCACCCTGCTGCACCTGCGCGACATCGCCGAGCGCGCGGGCCACCCCTTCTCCATCGTCAGCGAGATGCTGGACATCCGCAACCGCAACCTGGCCGAGGTGACGCGGGCCGACGACTTTATCGTCAGCGACAGGCTCATCAGCCTGATCCTGGCGCAGGTGGCGGAGAACAAGGCGCTCAACGCGGTACTGGCCGACATCTTTGACCCCGCCGGCTCCGAGATCTATCTCCGGCCGCTGGCGGGCTATGTCGCGACGGGCCGGCCGGTCAACTTTTACACCGTGGTCGAGTCGGCCCGCCGGCGGGGCGAGATCGCGATCGGCTACCGCCTCCAGGCGCTGGCCAACGACACCGCCCACTCCTGCGGCGTGGTGGTCAACCCCGCCAAGTCGGCGGAGGTCGTCTTTGGAGACCAGGACAAGGTCATCGTCATTGCCGAGGGCTAGGAGCAAGGTGCCGCTGATGAAACGTATCCTACTGACCGGGTTCGGTCCCTTTCCCAAGGTGGCAGTCAACCCGACCGGGCGGCTGATGGAACGGATCGCCGCGCTGGCGGACCCCTTTCCGGGCGTGGAGGCACATACCGCCATCCTTGACGTGGACTATGTGCGGTGCGAGGACCAGTTCCGGCAGGCGGTCGAGGCCGCCGCCCCAGAGGCCATCCTCTCCTGGGGCGTGTACATGGGCGCCGACGACATCCGCCTGGAGCGCATCGCCGTCAACCTGGACGACGCGGCCGTCCCCGACACGGGGGGGCATCTGCGCAGCGGGCAGCGGATCGTCGACGACGGGCCCGTGGGCTACTGGTCGACCCTGCCGCTGGAGGCGCTGCGCCAGGCGCTGCAGGCGGCCACGATCCCCGTGGTCCTGTCGGCGCACGCCGGCGCCTACATGTGCAACCACATCTTTTACTACGGCCGGCATTGGCTCGCGACGCGCGGGCTGGCGGTGCCCATGGGGTTTATCCACGTGCCGCCCTTCCCGGAGCAGGTCCCCGAGGGGGCCAAGCAGCAGGGGCTGGCGCTGGAGGTCTTGCAGCGCGCGGCAGCGGTGTGCGTAGAGGCCGTGGTGGCCGCCCTGCCCGTGTGAACCCTGCCGGGCCGCGGCAAGCCCACCAGGCGAGGCCGCCGCGGAGGCCAATCTCCGGCGCAGGTCGCTCGTTCGGCCTCTTGCTACTTGCGCAGCAGCGTCCGCAGGATCAGGTAGATCACCACGACCAGTCCCAGCGACAGGAGCGCAAAGCCCCAGAAATCGATGCGGATGAAAAAGACGAAGCGCACCTTGGACCAGATGATCAGGCCGGCGATCAACACCGCCGCCACCAGGAGCAGCCCGCCAAGGCGTGAGCGTGACATGGCGCACCTCCACGTTGGACCGCAGGCCCGCGCAGCGCGGCCGTGTACAGGTACGTGCGCGGCCGAACAAGGTTCCCGAGCCATTGTACCACGGAAACGCGCGGCGGCAAGTAGCGGTTGCCCCGCCGCCGATGTTGTGCTATAATCCGCCTGGTGCAACCTGGCCCCTTTCGTCCGAGGTTGTTTTTTTTGGTTCGAGGGTGCACAATGGCGGAAAACCTGTACAGCGTTCTCTGGCAAGACGGCGCCGTGCGGCTGCTGGATCAAAAGGCCCTGCCGCAAGAAGAGCGGTGGATCGACTGCACCGACGTGGCGCAGGTCGCCCAGTGCATCGCCGCCATGCACGTGCGGGGGGCGCCCGCCATCGGCCTGGCCGCCGCCTTTGGCATGGCCCTGGCGGCGGCCCAATCCAACTGCCGCGAGACGAGCGAGCTGCTGCCCCTCCTGGAAGAGGCCGGCCGCACGCTCCGCGCGACGCGCCCGACGGCGGTGAACCTCGCCTGGGCCGTCGAGCGCATGCAGGCCCGCGCCCGCGCCCTCCAGGCGCTCAGCCCCGAGGACGCGGCCGCCGCCCTCCTGCGCGAGGCCCAGGCCATCTTTCAGGAGAACGAGGCCGCCGACCGCCACCTCGCGCTGCTCGGCCAGGCGCTCTTGCCCCCCAAGGCCACCGTGCTCACCCACTGCAACGCCGGGGCCCTCGCCACCGGCGGCTACGGCACCGCCCTGGGCATCGTCCGCGCGGCCGTGGACCAGGGCAAAGAGATCCACGTCCTCGTGGACGAGACGCGGCCCTTTCTCCAGGGCGCCCGCCTGACCGCCTGGGAGCTCCAGCGCTGGGGCATCCCCCATACCCTGATCACCGACAACATGGCCGGCTACTGGATGCAGCGCGGCCGCGTCGATGCCGTGATCGTCGGCGCCGACCGCATCGCCGCCAACGGCGACGTCGCCAACAAAATCGGCACCTACAGCCTAGCCGTGCTCGCCTTTGCCCACCGCATCCCCTTTTACACCGCCGCCCCGACCTCCACCCTCGACCTGACCCTCCCCGACGGCAGCCGCATCCCCATCGAGGAGCGCGCCCCCGAGGAGGTCGCCCACTTTCAGGGGTGCTGTGTCGCCCCCGCGGGGACCGCGGCGGCGCACCCCGCCTTTGACGTAACCCCCAACCGCTACGTCACCGCGATCGTCACCGAGCGCGGCATCGCCCAGGCCCCCTACGAAGAGAGCCTGCGGCGGTTGGGCGAGGAGAAGTGAAATGGCTTTCCAACCCCGTTGTCTGCCCACGGCCGTCGGCAGCCTGCCCCACCGCGACCCGCAGGCAGCCTGCGACGCGCTTTTCGAGCACCTGCCGGCCCTGCCCACCTGGCCGCAGCTGCCGCGCCGTTCCTTTCGCGAGAACATGTACGTCCAGTACGGCGAGCGCTTTCCCGGCCTGGTCGTCGACATGGAGCGGGAAAAGGTGCTGGTAGACCGCGCCCGCGCCGACGCCGAGCTGGAGCCGCTCTACCTGGCCTACCTGGAAGACCAGGTCGAGGACTGGGGCGTCAGCGCGGAGAACGCGGCCGGCCTGCACGCCTTCCTGGCCCGCAAAGAGGCCCTCGCGGCGGCGGACGCCGTCAAAGGCCAGGTGACCGGGCCGATCAGCATGGGCCTCCAGGTGACCGACCAGGCCCTGCGCCCCATCCTCTACGACGAGGTCCTGGCCGACGCCCTGGCCAAACACCTGCGCCTCAAGGCCTCCTGGATGGAGCGCCAGCTGCGCCGGGTGAACGGGACGGCCATCGTCACCCTGGACGAGCCGTACCTGAGCGCCTTTGGCTCGGCCTTTATCTCCCTCAGCCGGGAGCAGATCATCACCGCGCTGGAAGAGTGCTTCGCCGGCCTCTCCTGCATCAAAGGGGTCCACTGCTGCGGCAACACCGACTGGTCGGTCGTGTTGGAGACGTCGGTGCAGCTCCTCAGCCTGGACGCCTACAGCTACGCCGAAAGCCTGTCGCTCTACCCCGAGGCGGTGCGCGCCTTTCTGCAGCGCGGCGGCATCATCGCCTGGGGGATCGTTCCCCAGGACGAGCCGGGCATCGCCGCGGCCACGGCGGAGGCGCTGGTGGAGAAGCTGGAAGCGGCCTGGGGGCTGCTCACCGCCAAGGGGGTCCCCCTGGACGACATCCTGGCCGCCTGCCTGATCACGCCGTCGTGCGGCCTGGGCAACGTCCCGCCGGAGACGGCCGGCCGCGGCCTGGCCCTGACGGCGGCGGTATCGACGGCCGTCCGGGCCAAGTATGGAGTGGAATAGATGATCGTCGTCACCGGTTCCATCGCCTTTGACTATATCATGACCTTTCCCGGCCACTTCAAGGACCACTTCCTGGCCGACCAGATCGAGCACGTCAGCCTCTCCTTCCTGGTGGACGACATGCGCGTCGTGCGCGGCGGGTGCGCGGCCAACATCGCCTACTCGCTGGCCCTGCTGGGCGAACGGCCATACCTGCTGGCCACGGCTGGCCGCGACGGCCACGAGTACCGCGAATGGCTGGCCGAGCGCGGCATCGACGTCGCCGGCATGCACCTCTGCGACGACTGCTACACCGCCTCCTTCTTCGTCAACACCGACCAGGACGGCAACCAGATCGCCACCTTTTACAGCGGCGCGATGGGCCGCGCCGGCCTCCTCTCCTTCCACTCTTTTCCCGATCCGCGCCAAATCGAGTGGGCCATCATCTCGCCCAACGACCCCGGCGCGATGGCCCAGTACACTCAGGAATGCCGCGAGCTGGGCATCCCCTTTATCTACGACCCCAGCCAACAGGTGGCGCGCTGCCCGGGCGCGGACCTGGCCGCCGGGGCCCAGGGGGCGCGCATCCTCATCGTCAACGAGTACGAGCGCGAGATCTTTAGCAAAAAGACGGGCCTGGACGAGGCGGGCATCCTGCGCCTGGTGGAGACGCTCATCATCACCCGCGGCAAAGACGGGGCCCGCATCATCACGCCGCAGGGCGGGCGGCACGTGACCTACGATATCCCGGCGGCGCCGGCCGCCCAGCGCCTCGACCCGACAGGGGTGGGCGACGCCTTCCGCGCCGGCCTCCTCAAGGGCCTCCGCGCCGGCCTGCCCTGGCCCATCATCGGGCGCATCGGTTCCCTCGCCGCGACCCATGTCCTGGAAGACCCCGGCCCCCAACCCTGCCCGTACACACGGGCCGACTTTGTGGCGCGCTACGAGCGCACCTTTGGGCCGGAGCCGCTGGTGCGCCAGGCGCTGCTGGGGGAGGAGTGGAACGTGAAGAGGGAGGAATAAACCCGGGAGTGTAAACTGTCAACTGTCAACTGCCAACTATCAACTGAGGAGCAAACCATGATCGAACACGACGTACGAGATCTAAACCTCGCCCCCCAGGGCAAGCTGCGCATCGAGTGGGCCGAACGGGACATGCCGGTCCTGCGCCTCATCCGCGAGCGCTTTGCGCAGGAAAAGCCGCTCCAGGGCGTGCGGCTGGGGGCCTGCCTCCACGTGACCACGGAGACGGCAAACCTGATCCGCACCCTGGCGGCCGGCGGGGCCGACCTGGCCCTCTGCGCCAGCAACCCCCTCTCCACCCAGGACGACGTGGCCGCCTCGCTCGTGGCCGACTACGGCTGCCGCGTCTTTGCCATCAAGGGCGAGGACAACGCCACCTACTACAAGCACGTGCGCGCCACCCTGGCCATCAACCCCCAGATCACGATGGACGACGGGGCCGACCTGGTGACGGCGCTCTTGAAGGAGCGCACCGACCTGATCCCCGGGATGATCGGTTCGACCGAGGAGACGACGACGGGCGTCATCCGCCTGCGGGCGATGGCCGCCGACGGCCAGATCCAGTTCCCCGTCATCGCCGTCAATGACGCCGACACCAAGCACCTGTTCGACAACCGCTACGGGACGGGCCAGTCCTCAATCGACGGCATCCTGCGGGCGACAAACAAGCTGCTGGCCGGCTCGACCTTTGTGGTGGCCGGCTACGGCATGTGCGGCCGCGGCGTGGCGATGCGCGCCCGGGGCGCCGGCGCCAACGTCATCGTCACCGAGGTCGACCCCCTGCGGGCCCTGGAAGCGGTGATGGACGGCTACCGGGTGATGCCCATGCTGGAGGCCGCGCGGATCGGCGACATCTTTGTCACCGTCACCGGGGACCGCGACGTGGTCCGTCCCTGCGACTTTGAGGTGATGAAGGACGGGGCGATCGTCTGCAACTCGGGCCACTTTAACGTCGAGATCGACATCCCGGCGCTGGAGCGCATGGCCGCGGCCAAGCGCGAGATCCGCCCCTTTGCCGTCGAGTACACGATGGCCGACGGCCGCCACATCTTTCTCCTGGGCGAGGGCCGGTTGATTAACCTGGCCGCCGCCGAGGGCCACCCGCCGAGCGTGATGGACATGAGCTTTGCCAACCAGTCCATGGCGGCAGAGTACCTGGTCAAGAACCGCGGCCGGCTGGAGCACCGCGTCTACCGCATGCCGGAGGAGCTGGACCAGGAGATCGCCCGGATCAAACTGCTGGCGATGAACATTGCGATCGACGTGCTCACGCCGGAGCAGAAGCACTACCTGGCCTCGTGGGAAGAAGGCACGTAAGCCGGTCCCGGGCAGCGGCGCCGCGCGCGGGAGCTGCGCCCATGAACGCACACGGCACGCCACATCCTGCTCACACCGCACCGCAAGCCAGGGCCCCCCGTGGGCGCCGGGCGGCGGCGCTGCTGGAAGTGGCCGGGCTCGTGCTCCTGCTCGTCCTGGCCCTGCTGCTCGACCGGGCCATGCGCGCCTCGCTCCAGGTGGACGTGGGGCGCTCCGGCGACGTGGGCTACGTGGCGGAAGGCTTCTACGGGCGCGAGCGCACCCCGGCCATGCCGACCGCCGCGGGCTCCACGATGGCGGCCCTGCTCACACCGCCCCCTCCCCTTACCCTGGCGCTCCTGGGCGCCTACGCCGCGGCGTGGCTGGCCGGCCTCGCCGGGGGCTGGCGCCTCCTGCCGCCCGCCGGCAGCGCCCTGGTCGGGCTGCTGGCCTGGTCCGTGCGCCCGGCCCGCGCCCCGCACCTGGCAGCCGCGCTGGCGGTGGCGGCCGCGGTCGTGGTGCTCGGCGCGGCCCTGAGCGGCGGGACGTACCTCTTGCTGCGGCGGTGGCTGCGCCTCGAACGTCCTTGCCCGGAGGTGCCCGATGGCTAAGTGGCCGCGCGGCCTGGCCGCCCTGGCGCTCCTGTTCCTCGCCGGCCTGCTCCTCGACGCCGCTCTGCAGCTGCGCCCGGCCGCGGACCTCGACGTCGGCGGGCGCGACCTGGGCTTTGTCCAGGGCTTTTCCGCCAAGGAGTGGAGCGACACCCTCCCCGGCACGGGCGGCCCCGAGGCCGGCACCTACCGCTGGATGGGCGCTTCCGGCACACTCCTCCTGGGCCCGGTCCGCGCCGGCCAGCCGCTCCTCCTGCACCTGTACGCCTTCAGCGGCCGGCCGGCCGGCGACCCCTGGCCGGAGGTGCGCCTGGAGGCCGGCCCCGTCCAGGACACCTTCGCCCTGGCTCCCGACCTGTACGAGTACACCGTGCTCCTCCCGCCCGAAGCGCTGAACGGCGGCAGCCTGCTCGTATCCCTGCACATCCCCACCTTCCAGGCCCCCGACGACAACCGCGACCTGGGCCTCGTGGTGGAGAGCGCCCGCCTGGAGGCCGTGGGGCCCACGGGCCCCCTGGGGCCAGCCCTGGCCGCCCTGCGCCCGGCCTACGCCCTGGCCGCCCTGGCCGTGGCGCTGGGCGCGCTCGCGCTGGGGCTGCCGCTCTGGCCGGCCGTCGGCCTGGGGGGCGGGCTGCTGGCCCTGGCCGCGGTCGGGGCCGCGCTGCGCCCCGCCGTCGCCGTCCGCGCCGGGCCCACCGCCGCCCTCCTCCTCACGCTCGCGGCCGTCGTGGTCGGCGGCCTGCGCCTGCTCGGCCCGCGCTGGGAGCGCGGCTCCCGCTGGCTGGGCGACCACGCCGCCGCCGTCCTCCTGGCCGTATTCTTCCTCACCATGCTCACGAGCTTCTTTCCCCACATCGAGGCCGACGGCATCGAGTACTATGCCTACCTGCGCTCACTCGCCTTTGACGGCGATCTCCACTTTGCGAACGAGCTCTCCCTGGACACGCCCTTTCCCCACGTGCCCTACGGGCTGGGCGCCAAAAAGACGCCCACCGGCTACGAGCCCAACTTTGCCTCGGTGGGGCCGGCCATCGTCTGGACGCCCTTTTTCGCCGTCGGCCACCTCCTCGCGCTGGGCGGCCACGCCCTGGGGCTGCCCTGGTCGCTGGACGGCTACAGCGAGCCGTACGTCGTCCTGATCTGCTTCGGCAGCACCCTCTCGGCGCTGGTGACGCTCCTCCTGGGCTACGACATGGTGCGCCGCCTCTACGGCCGTCCCCTGGGCCTCCTGGCCAGCGGGGCGACCTTTTTCGGCACCACCCTCTTCTACTATGCCTTTTACAAGCCCGACTTTGCCCACGCCCTGGCCGCCTGCGCGGTGACGGCCTTTGTCGCCCTATGGGTCCGCACCTTTGGCCGGCGCACGCTCCGCCAGTGGCTCTGGCTGGGCCTGGCCGCCGGGTTTATGTCTACACTCTACTGGATCGACGCCCTCTTTGTGGTCCTGCCGGCCCTCGAGCTGGGGTGGCTGGGGGTGAGGCAAGTTGCAGGTTCCAGGTTGCAGGTTGCAGGTTCGGGGAAAGAGGGTGCCAGTTCCACGTTGCAAGTTGCAGGTTCGGGGAAAGAGGGTGCCAGTTCCGCGTTGCCGGTTGCAGGTGAGGGGGACCAGGCGGAGCAAGGGGCAGGCAGCACGAGAAACGCGGCACCAGCCACACTGCCCGCAACACGCAGCGCGCCGCATACTCTGCACGTCCTGGGCACGCTCCTGCTGCCAGGCATCATCTTCTCCGCCGCCTTCTTCCTCGCCTTTTTTCCGCAGATGCTCTCCTGGAAGATCCTCTACGGCGCATGGTTCACCGTCCCCCAGGAAGGCTTCGCCACCCCTTCCGGCCTGGCCGTGCGGGAGCTGCTCCTCTCGCCGCTGCACGGCCTGCTCCCCTGGACGCCGCTGGCCGTC
>Ga0302251_1000249_pt1 | contig 60678 bp, 45 predicted proteins | sample AAG_RA_Gln_MG_FD_193534 | JGI IMG/M metagenome (GOLD analysis project Ga0302251, IMG submission 193534) | Enriched activated sludge microbial communities from anaerobic digester in WTTP, New Holstein, Wisconsin, United States - AAG_RA_Gln | ecosystem: Engineered > Bioreactor > Anaerobic >... | reverse complement strand
TTTGACGGCGCGCAGGCGCTTGGAACCGGCGGTTGACGAGACTTCGGTTTCCAGGTCGCGTTTCAGGGATTCCAGATCAATTTCCGACAGCAGTGAGCGAACCGCCGCGGCGCCGAGACCGGCTTTCACAAGCGAGCCGTAGGGCTTGCCCATGCGTTGTTCCAGCACGTGCAGAACGCGCTCCAACTGGCGGTACTGATCTTCCACGAGCAGGGTTTTGCGCTCGACGGATTTCAGCAATTCCAGTCCGGCTTCCAAATCGTCGCCGGCGATATCATCCAGCGTACGCGGCGCGGACAGCAACTCCTCCAGCGGAGTCCCTTCGGATTCCACGGAAAGGTCCTTGATGCCGTGTTCCCTCAACAGGTCGACGTTTTCCTGCGTGATGGTGTCACCGATATCAACCAGCACCTCGCCGGTTTCTTCGTCGATCGCCGGTTCGGAAGCGATTTTGTCCACCAGTTCGTCATCGACTTGCGCGATGGTAAACGGCAGGATTTCGGTTTCGGCAATCGAACCCTGCTCCATCTCCGCGCGGATGGCCTCTTCGATCTGCTCCAGGTTCTGGTTGATCTCCGAGCGCTGAACGTCCGTCACGATGTACGAACCGAAGTAGATGACTTTCTCGAGCGGGCGAGGGCTCATATCCAGTAACAGGGCCATCGGGCTGGGAACGCCCTTAAGGTACCAGATGTGGCTGACCGGGGCGGCCAGTTGAATGACGCCCATGCGCTCGCGGCGCACCTTGCTTCGGGTGACTTCCACGCCGCAACGGTCGCAGATGATGCCCTTGAACTTGACCTTCTTGTACCGTCCGCAGTGGCATTCCCAGTCCTTGGTGGGACCGAAGATGCGCTCGCAGAACAGACCGTCACGCTCCGGCTTGAAGGTCCGGTAATTGATGGTTTCCGGCTTCTTCACCTCGCCGTAAGACCAGTTCTGAACCTCCGTCGGCGACGCCAGCCCGATACGGATTTTATCGAATGTTCTTGATTCAGCCATGTTTTATTCGTTTCTCCATATACCTTCTGCCGATCCGCGCGGATCGGCGTGGACTAGCCGTCGTACCTGGACTGGGCGAACCGCGGCGCGCCCGCGCGTTCCGCCGATTCGTACTGCTCGTCTTCCTGCAACCGGAGGTCGATTTCGCGTCCGTTTTCGTCTTCAACCGAGATCTTCAAGCAGAGGCTCTGAAGTTCGTTGACGAGGATCTTGAACGATTCGGGCACTCCGGGTTCCAGTATCTGGTCACCCTTGACGATGCTCTCGTACGTCTTCACGCGGCCGAGAACGTCGTCGGACTTGATGGTCAGGATTTCCTGCAGTGTGCTGGCCGCGCCGTACGCTTCCAGCGCCCAGACCTCCATCTCGCCGAAGCGCTGGCCGCCGAATTGCGCCTTGCCGCCCAGCGGTTGCTGGGTGACCAGGCTGTAGGGGCCGGTGCTCCGGGCGTGGATCTTGTCCTCCACGAGGTGCAGGAGCTTCATCATATAGATCTGGCCGATCATCGATTCCGTGTCGTACGGTTCGCCGGTCTGACCGCTGATCAACCGGCACTTGCCTGTGGCCGGATTCAGGCCAACCCGCTTGTAAACGTTCGCTTCGATGCGCTCGATCAGTTTGTCGGCATCGGGATTCGATTCATCTTCGGCGACAAGCTCCGGCGTAAGGTTGAACGTGGTCGATTTCTTGTCGGCCTCCAGCCAGTCGGCCGCGGGGCGGACCGGGCAGACGGCGATCTTGTCGGCAAGTGACTTGCGTTCCTCTGCGCTCAGGGCTGAGATCAACGCGCGCGTTTCGTTCAGGATGGCTTCCGGCTTATCGGCGATGGTTTTTGTGAGCGGCAGTTCCAGTTCGGTGCCGATGTACTCGCACAACCGGCGGCTTCGGAAGTGGTCGACCAACTGGCCGATTTCAAGAAGAATGTCCTCTTCCTTGTCGCCCGCGAAGATATGTTCCTCGTACGAGCGTCCCAGCACGCGGCCCACGAATCCGAGGTGTGTTTCCATCACCTGGCCGATGTTCATTCGGCTTGGCACGCCCAGGGGATTCAGGACGATGTCCACCGGCGTGCCGTCCGGCAGGAAAGGCATTTCCTCTACGGGCAGGATCTTGGAGACGACACCCTTGTTGCCGTGTCGACCGGCCATCTTGTCGCCTTCCATAATCTTCCGCTTCTGGGCAATGTACACGCGCACCAGTTCATTCACGCCCGCGGGCAGTTCGTCGCCCGGAATCCTGTCCAGGTCGCCGCCGCAATGGTCGCATGAATTCCGCTCCGGCTTCTTGCTGTAGTCGAGTTTCGCGTGGCACTTGCGGCACTCGTACTTGTAGCGCGAGAAAACCTTGACGTCGATGATTTTGCCTTTTTCTCCGTGCGGCACGCGCAACGATACGTCGCGGGTTTCCTCGGCCTTCTTGCCGAAGATCGCAATGATAAGCCGTTCTTCCGCGCTCTGTTCGCCCTGGCTCTTCGGGGCGACCTTGCCGACCAGGATATCCTCTGGTCCGACTTCCGCGCCAATGCGGATGATGCCGAACTCGTCCAGGTCCGCCAGGGTGTCGTCGGACACGTTGGGGATGTCCCGGGTGATTTCCTCGGGTCCGAGTTTCGTGTCGCGGGCTTCCACTTCATACTTCTCGATGTGGATCGAGGTGAAGACGTCGTCCTTGACCATGCGTTCCGAGAGGATAATCGCGTCCTCGTAGTTGTAACCGCACCAGGGCATGAAGGCGACCAGAAGGTTCTGGCCAAGCGCCAGTTGCCCATGGTCTGTGCACGGTCCGTCCGCCAACGGTTGCCCGGCGTCCACCTTCTGACCGTTCTGCACGATCGGCACCTGCCGGATGCACGTGGCCTGGTTGCTTCTGCGCATCGTTTCCAGATTGGCCGTATGCTCGGAGAGCACCGTCACAAGGCGCGGAATCGTGTGCCGGTAAACGACAACCTCGGCCGGGGGATTCGTGGGACCTTCCACGAGAACCATTTCCGGCAGGCCCGGCTTGCGGGTGTGAACGATAACAGAACCGGGTTCGTGGTGCTCCAGTTCGTCACCCTCGCGCCATATCCAGTGGTAATCGCCGCCTACTTCGATAGAACCGCCAAGATGGTGTTCATCGAAAATCATGTCGGTGGTGACGCGTTCACCCTTCTGGGCGACAATGCGGCCTTCCGTGTCCAGCAGGTCCTCCGCCAGCACGTGATGCGTGGCAATCTCTACCGGAATCGAGCACGGAGCGCCGTTGCTGTTTAAGAAAGACGGCGGGATGACAGCGTGGCGCAATCCAAGCCCTTCCGTATCTTCCGCCAGTCGGCGATTGACAGCCTGTGCCAGCGGAACGGTTTCCTGCTGACTGGCCATGCGGCGCACCTCGTGCAGTCGCTGACGGGCCAGCCTGGTTCCGGTGGTAGCAAGCATCTCACCGCTGTGCACGTCATAGATCGGCGCACCCAGGATGTAATCCTCGGCTTCGGACAGCGGACGGTCTTCCATCAGCGGAGCCGACCGGCGGTCCGTTCGCAGTTCCGTGAGCGTGATGAACTGACTGGTAACCGACTTGACGCGGGCGAAGTAGGGCGAGATGATGACGGCCCCGGAATCCATCGCCACGCGCGATTCCAGCCCGGTGCCTACCAGCGGGGCGTCGGTTTTAATCACCGGCACCGCCTGCCTCTGCATGTTCGAGCCCATCAACGCGCGGTTGGCGTCGTCGTTTTCCAGGAACGGGATCAGCGACGTGGCCGGCGAGAACACCTGCATGGGCGAGATGTCCATATAGTCAACCTGGTCCGGTGGAACCGTCGGGAACCGGCCCCGGTCGCGAACCTGAACATCACCATCGAATCCGATGACGGTTTTTTCGTCGTCGTCCTCCAAAATGATGTAGCGCGCGCTGGAGGGCGCGATACGCTTGCCCTCTTCCGTGTCGGCGGTCAGGTACTCGATGGAATCGTCTTCTTCCGGATCGCGGTTCTTCCAAATCGTGATTTTTCCGTCCTTGACGCGGTAATACGGCGATTCAAGGAAGCCGAATTCGTTGATGCGGGTGTACACGGCCATGGAGCCGATGAGTCCGATGTTCGGGCCTTCCGGTGTCTCGATCGGGCAGATTCGTCCGTAGTGGCTGTGGTGGACGTCGCGGACCTCCAGCTTGGCGCTCTGACGGCTCAGGCCGCCCGGTCCAAGAGCCGAAAGGCGCCGTTTGTGCGTCAGTTCGGCCAACGGATTGTGCTGGTCCATGAACTGGCTCAACTGGCTGGAACCGAAGAAGGACTTGATGCTCGCGGAAATCGGCTTGACGCTCAGGATTACCTGCGGAATCGCCTGGTCCGGTTCGGTCGACGACATGCGTTCGCGGGCGACCTTCTCCATGCGCAGGAATCCAAGGCGCAACTGGTTCTGAAGCAGTTCGCCGACGGAACGTACGCGCTTGTTCTCCAGGTGGTCGATGTCGTCCACGCGAACGGTGCGCTTGTCCTCTTCATCGTCTTTCAGTGATGCCTCAATGGAAAGCTGGATAATGTAGCGGATGATCTGTACAATATCGTTCTGCGTCAGCGAGGTGGCATCAGGGTCGACGCTTTGCTTCAACTTGCGGTTGAGTTTGTAGCGTCCCACGCGTGCCAAATCGTATCGGCGCGGATCGTAGAACACCGAATGCAGAAGGTTCTGGGCGCTTCCGTGAGTAGCGGGGTCTCCGGGGCGAATCTTTCTGTAGATGTCCATCAACGCGGCTTCATCGTCCGCCGCGGGATCTTCCTTCAGTGTGACGGAGATGAAACGGCTGACCTTCAGCGCAACCACGTGAGTGATTCCGGCCGCGACGATTTCGGAAGCCGACTTCTGGTCGATTGGCTTGTATGCCGGTGCAATGACCTTGTGGTTGGCGCCGATAACGTCCTTGATCGGCACTATGTCCGTATGGTCGTCAGGCAGAAGGTCTTCAATCGCCGGATCGTGCAATTCGATGCGCGAGCCGAATGCCTGGAAAATCTCCTCATTGGTGATCAGGCGGTTGCGCACCTTGATTGTTTCCAACGGCTCAACCGGCACGCGAACATCGGCGGGCGAGAGTTCGGTGGTCTCCGTGACGCGAACACTCGGGACTTTCTCCGCTTGCAGGCGGCCGATATCGTCGGACTTGATCTTGTAGCCGGACTCGTACAGAACCTCACCCGTCCCCGGTGCGACTATGGCCTCGGCGAGGATGCGGCCTTTCAGCCTGTCCGGGTCCTTGATATCTTCCTTGACGGTGACTTCGAGAACTCCGCCGGAGCGCAACTTCTCAACGTCGCGGTTTTTAATCTTGATTCCCGCCGCGAGAACGACTTCCTGGGTTTCCGCGTTCACGGCGTCGAGGTAAAGCACGCGCCCAACCAGGCCGTCGGAATCGATCTGCAGGGTGCTGTAGGGAAGTCCCGGTACCTCGATGGTGACTTCGGTGGGCCGCGCCGCGCTGGCGGCGGCCAGGATGTCCTTGCAGATTTCTTCTGTCAGCACTGTGCCGGCCGGAACATACAAGCCGGCGGAGGCGGACGATTGCACCGAAATGTCGGTGATGCCGGCCTTGGAAAGTTTCGTGATGTTGGGGGCTGTCAGTTTATGGCCGGCTTCAAACAATACCTCGCCGGTATTCTTGTCGACAGCATCTTCGTTCAGCACGCGTCCCTTGGCGTCTGCAACGCTGATGACATCGGAGGCGGGTTTGTCACCCCAGTCCGAAGCCAGAACGCGGCCGACAGCGCTGTTCAACGGTGCGTTCTCAGCCCATGTCTCCAATTTCAGCGCCAATTCGGGCGTAATCTTCTCGCCGGCCTTGACGGCGGCGTGTTCCAACCCGTCGCGCGTGATGACCTGATAATCCTCGGCCGCGTGGAATCCGGCGGACTCGCTGGCCGGAATCAGCACGGGAGGATCGTTGCGGAAGACGCGTACGGTTTTTCCGCCGAGTATCTTGCGCGCGCGGCGAATCGAATCCGTATTAAGCGTTTCGCCCTTCTTGACAAGCACTTCACGGTTCTGTGGATCACGCACGATGATGGCAATCTGGCGATCCGCGGCTTCCGACCACTTCACGTTCTCGACGGAACGGGCAGTGGCCTCCGGCAGGGCGCCCATGGCGCGGAGCAGGGTGGTAATCGGGAAACGCTTGGTCTGGCCAACGCGGACCTTGATGGCGTCGGTGGTTTCTGTTTCGACTTCAGTCCAGGCGCCTTCGGAGGGAATCACGGTCGCGTAATACAGTGTGCGACCGGAGTAGTCGATGTTGTCGCGGAAATAAACGCCCGGCGACCGGGCCAACTGGGAGACGACAACGCGCTCGGCGCCGTTGATGATGAACGTGCCGTTCTGGGTCATCAGCGGAAGCTTGCCCATGTACACTTCCGCTTCTTTGACTTCGGCTTCCCTCTGCCAAAGGCGGATCTTCACTTTGATGGGCGCTTCGTAGGTAATGTCGCGCTGGCGGCACTCGTCCTGCGAGGCTTCCGGTTGTTCGAGGTAGTAGTCTACAAGTTCGAGAGTCAGGTTGTCTGCGAAGTCTTTGATCGGTGAAAAATTGCGAAACAGTTCCCGGAGGCCTTCCTCCAGGAACCATTGAAATGAATCGATCTGCACTTCAATCAGGTTGGGAATCGGTACCACCGGCGGCGAGGCCATGACGCGGCCATCCCTGGTCCGGGTTTCCGTAGGCATACAGACCCTCCTCGGTCAAAAAAAACAGCAAGGCGCAAAAAGGCGAACGAGAGGACGCCGACGTCCAGTCAAATGGATGGAGAATGAGCGTGGGGACCGGCACGGAGCCGTTCACGGCGGATCCCAACCTTGACAGTAAGACGCGACAAAACCTCCCGCCGCGGCGAGCTTCACACAGACCTTCCGAACACATTCGCTCGGAAATATATTTTAACTTCCTATGCGCTCCGGAAGCAAGCGCAGATGAAAATCTGTGTCAAAAAGTTCATCCCGGGCCTTCTGCAAACGTCTGGCCCGGGATGGAACAAACTGTTACCAGGCTTAGTTGGCGGGCGGAGCGTACTCCGGCTTCACCACGACTTTGTACTTCTCGCGAAGGGCCGGGAACCACGTGCGGGCGTCCTTGCTACTTTCCTTCTTCTGATTCAGGCGCTCTTCCGTGGCGGTTTTCACCTGCTCGGGCGTCACGGGATTGTCTTTGTGCGCCACCATCTGAATCAGGTGCAGGCCGAAAGCCGTTTTAACCGGTTCCTTGGTGGTTTCGCCGTCCTTCAGGGCGAAGGCCGCGTCTTCGAATTCCTTGACCATCCTCTGCTTCGTAAAGAAGCCGAGGTCGCCGCCCTTGTCCTTGTTCGATGTGTCGTCCGAGTATTCCTTGGCCAGGTCGTCCCAATTGGCGCCGGCGGCCAGTTTGTCGGTGACTTCCTTCATTCGTGCCCGGGCCTGCTCTTCGGTGCGGCCGGCGAACTGGTCACCCATGCCGACCAGGATGTGCTTGGCATTGATCTGGTGGGCTTCGCGCTCCAGGTTGTCCTTCACCTGCTTCTGTTCATCAGCGGTCAAAACGGTCTTCTTGGCTTCGTTTTCGCCAATCTTGTTGACGAGGACTTGAATCTCCATGTCCTGTTTCAAGTTGGCCAGTCCGTATCGCTTGATGAATTCGTCCCATTCGTTTGCCTGGCGGCCGGGGTACTGGCTGAAACTCGCTTTGGCTTCGTCCACTTTGGCGTTGATCTCGGCCGCGGTGGCGGAGATGCCGCGCTTCTTGGCTTCCTGGCGGATTATCTCCTGATTTACGTAGCGGTCAATCATCTGCGAGCCGTACTCGCTCCACAGACGCGCGTCAACGTCGGACTGCTTGACGGGGATGCCGCTGACGGTGGCAACGACACCGGCGGGCAACTTGCCGTCGGCGGGTTTGACAGCCGGCTTGGCGGTGGTCGGCTTCGCGGCCGGCTTGGCCGTGGTAGCGGGTTTTGCCGTGGTCTTGGCGGTCGGTTTGGTGGTGGCTTTCGGGGCCGCCTTCTGGGCGTAAACGTTTCCGCCGGTGCAGGCGGTCAGCGCGACAAGAGCCGCGATGAAGTATCGTTTCAAAGGGGTTGCTCCTTTCAGCAAGTATCTTCAAAATTGCAGGATCGCGGTCTGATAAGCGTCAACCGCAAAGTCCACACCTCGATGATTCTATCGCATCCGCGAGGTGAGGTCAACATCAGGTATCAGGCCGGACGTCCGGAAGCGATCAGTTCGGCGCCTTTCGTTCCGCACGGGATTTCCGGTACACGATATCTGATACCTGGTTGCGGGCTACCAGTTTTCTCCAGGCTCCAGTGGCTTATGAAACCCATAAGTGGTATAATGCGTCTAAAGGATTCGCGGAGGAAGGCGTGAGTTCGTCGATGGTGCCGCAACTGCCTCCTCCGTGATTCCGACCCAGGAGGTCACAAGATGAAATCAGGTGTCGCAAAGACGCTGTATGCGGTTGTCACGGCGCTTGTGCTGAGCGCTGTCACTGTATCGGCGTTGCCTCCCGTGGTGCTCTCCAAGGATGCGAGCGGAGTGATAACAAACACCAACCTCTCTCTCCTGCTCAAGGTCAATCCTTCCTCGGACGCCACGCAACGTTTCATTCCTGACGGAAGCAAGCTCGTTTCCGACAACTTCGTTCTCAAAATCGACGACAGAGGCCTCGGCACATTCCGCGGATTTGTGAAGTTCGTTACACCGGATGGTAAAGTCGTGCTTGGCGGCGTGCTGGAGGGTGTGGCGGGACTGACGGTGCGCAGGGAAGACGGAGGTGACTCCAGGTATCCGGGTCACCTCGTGGGTATTATTCACCTGCCTCCTGTAAACACGGGATCGGGTCCCAAGATCACCACGACCCCCGTGCCGACGACCGGCAGTGACAAGGCGCTTTCCGCAACAGATTCCCCGGTGCCCAACGTCGTGGAAGAACCGGTGTGCGAGATCATCTTCATGATGGACCTGATGGCCCAGTCGGCCAGCCCGGTTCCCATGTATCGCGGCCATCTGGATGGACTGGTGACGCCGCCCGCGCCGCCTCCTCCTCCGAAGGTGATGATCCGGTCGGACAGACTGCAGTATCCGCCGGACGCGCCTGTTATGGCGATCATCGAGAACGGTGATACCCGGGCGATACAGGGCCACGCATTCTACTCATACTGCACCATTGTTCGCATGGAGAGACTGGAAGCGGAGGCGTGGAAACCATACGCGATGTGCTTGCTCACCGGCGGACCCGCGGTGGTCATCAAACCGGGCGAGCGCAAAACCGTGTTGTTACCTCCCGATGCCACTGTGCCGGCTGTCAAGGATCCGGGAACATACCGGTTGACGCTGGCGTTTGAGGTTCTTGATTCAGCGGGCACTCCGTTGCCGGATCCTCACGTGGCGGTCTCGCCTCCTTTCCAGGTGCTCGGTCCTGATCCCGGGCGCGTGGTTGTCGCTTCTGCAAAGCCCGTCTATTCACCCACGGAGCCGATTGTGGCGCACGTGAAGAACGCTTCACAGATGACCATCCGCGTGTTCGACATGGAGTCGTTCTGCAGTATCATCAAACTTCAGTTGAACACACCGGACGGCTGGAAGCAATTGGGACCGTGCGCGATGGACAAGATGCCGACTCCCGTGTACATCAAGCCGGGTGAGGTGAAAACGATTCGACTTCCCTCCGAGACCATGGGCAGTCTCAAGTGGCCTACCGGCGCTTACCGCGCGGGGATCACATTTGCCTGGGTAAACGCGGACTTGAGGCCCGTTTCAGACGAAATCACCACGTTTTCGGAACCGTTCAATGTCGTGGTTCCGACCCCGAATCCGGGTATTGTGCTGACGACGAGCAAGCGGGAGTACAAAGTTACGGAGCCGATTCCGGTTGCCGTCGCCAACCGATCCAACATGCCCGCGGTGACCGAGGATCACCGTTCCTTCTGCACGATTCTCTATTTGCAGGCGAAAACAGAGACGGGCTGGGTGAACACCTTCGAGTGCCAGATCAAGTCGCCGACGATGAAGGTGACAATTCCGGCGAATGCGGTAATACCCGTGATCCTGCCGATCAATACCGTAAACACGGTGGTGCGTCCGGGAACGTACCGTGCGTGGATTGCCTATTCGTACCCGGACTCGGCGGGTACGGTGGGGGAGATCCGAACATCAGTCACCGAACCGTTCCTGATTCTCAACTGAACAGTGGGCGGGTGAAGTGAACAGGGGATTCGTCCCGGAACGGGCGAATCCCCTGCGCTTGTGTGGCTCACCGGAATGGCGTTCCGACACCGGCGCGATATACTGATAACGGAGGATATGGCCCGATGAAGCGTACAAACAACCTTTGGCTTTTGCTAGTGGCGCTGTTGCCTGGCAGTTTCTCGTCTGTCGCGGCGCAGAAACCGGAACTTGATGCCGTGCTCAAGAACCTGGGGTTTCCCAAAGGTTCCGCCGTCAGATCGGTTACAACGCGTGACAACACTTTGTTGATTGACTTCACGCCGGAGACGGTGAAAAACGGCATCACAGACAGCGACCTCGAGGCTCTGGCGGATGCCCTGCGGCGGTTGCCCGACAAAAGCGGGATTGGCAACACGCGGATGACGGTTGGCGACCGCGACCTCTCCTCCTTCGCGCCTCCCTCGCCGTTTGTGCCGACCGCCGAAGCGCCCGCGCCAACCGCCGCCGCCGGTGCGTTGTTGGGCAAGAAAATCGTTCTCAGCCCGGGCCACGGCTGGTATTACAAGCCGGCCTGGTCTCTTCAGCGCAGTTACTACTTCGGCATTGTCGAGGACTTCATGAACCAGGAGATGATTCAGTACCTGTACAATCTCCTCGTGAACGCCGGGGCCACGGTGTGGGTAACCCGAGAGATGGACAAGACAGCGGGGAATTGCACAACACTCTACAACTTCGCCGGACTGGAACGCACCGCGCCGAACAAGCCCTGGTGGCAGATGGCCGCACTGTACTACGCCGTGCGCATGGGCGCACCGTCGTCCGTTTACGACAACGGCAACACCACCGACTACAACCGCGATATTGCCGCCCGGCCCCTCTATGCCAACTGGCGGGGCGCGGACATAATGGTTTCACTGCACAATAACGGTTATGACGGCACAGCCACGGGAACGGAAACCCTTTACGATAACGCCAACGGCTACACGGTGACCGACGCGGCCAACGAATACGGGTCGCAGTATCTTGCGCAGAAGATACAAGCCAAGGTGGTCGCGCAAATTCGCGCGAACTACAACGCATCCTGGGCGAACCGGGGCGCCAAGGGATTCGCCGGCAGTTACGGTGAGAACCGGCGCGCCACCCGTCCCGCCTGCCTTATTGAGGTCGCCTTTGTCGACAGGTTGGACCCGGACAGCAACGCCCTTCAGGACGAGAAGTTCCGGCTTTTAGTAGCCAAGGGAATGTACGAAGGCATCTGTGATTACTTCCACGTGACGCCGACGTACAACGCCAACGTTTCTGCCCCGCTGGGAACGTGGAAAGCCAATCCGATGACCCGCACTTGGGCGGTCAAACTGGGCGGTTCGATTGAAGCCGCGCCGTCGTCCGCGGGCGGATGGGTGTACGCCGGAACAACCGCCGGGACGGCGCACGGTGTGGCGGCTACCGTGGAAAGCGGGTACACGCCTGGAACTCTGCGCTGGACTTATCCGGCCACCGGAAACCTCGGCGCGTCCATTCTGGCGCGCCCGACCGTTTACAACGATTCGGTCTATTTTGTCACCGTGAACGGCAAGCTTCTGGCGTTGAACAGGTTTTCCGGCGGGTTGAGATGGTCGGTCACCGTGCCGAACGCCGGAAATCTGGTTTCCAGTCCTGCGGCCACGGCAGACGGGAAAGTGGTTATCGGTTCCGACAACGGACGTCTGTATTCCTACGCTCAGTCGAACGGAGCCCTGCTCAAATCGTTCCCAAGCGGCACGCCGTTCGGGGCTATCAACGGTTCTGTTGCGATTCCCGCCAACCAGGAGGTGTGGGTTACCAGCGCGGACGGCAAGGTGCGCAGAATTACGGCCGACTTGAACACGATGCTGTGGGAGTCGACGGCAGGAACCGGCATCAACACATCACCCATGGTGCTGGCGGACAACAACACCGTATACTTCAGCAACACATCCAACACCATCTATGCATTGAATGCCAGCAACGGAAGTTTGGCGTTGGGTTGGGAAGGACCGGTGACCTACACCAAGGTAATTGGGGGATCACCGTGGGCTTCGGGGGCGGACGACCTGCTGGTGGCCGGCCTGGAAAACCACCAGATCGTCGGTCTGCGCGCCAGCGACGGAATCAATCCCGGCGATTTCCCGTTGCGTCCGTACGGCGTTCGCGAGTATCCGGGCGGGGCTGTAGTCTGGAACGGTGTAATCTATATCGGAGGGGCTGATGGCCGGTTCCTGGCGCTGAGACGGACATCCGGTTCCGCGGATCCCGGCTCCGGCTGGCGCGTGTTCGATTCAAGCACACAAGGGCTTCCCGGGCAGTTCCTGGGCTCGCCGTGCCTCACCGGAACCACCGCGGATGACCGCGTGGTGGTCGGTTGCACGAATTCCTATCTGTACGCATTCCCGCTGTGACTTTTCAGAAAGACGCGGCGCCCGTGACACCGGGCGTTCCCGAGACCACGCTGACCCCTGAGAAACTTGCCTTGTTGCGGCAGGCTCTGCAGGTCTGCCCGATGATGCTCGACCTTACGGGCTTGTCGATGTATCCGGCCATCCGTCCGGGCGACCGCTCGCAGGTGGCGAGCGTTGATCCGAACGACATTGAACGCGGCGATATCATCCTGACCACGCGCGACAACCGGATATACGCGCACCGTGTGATCGGTATTAAAGGCAACCCGCCTTCGGAATGGCTGGTGAAGGGCGACACCCTTCTGTCGCCGGACCCGCCGGTTCGTGCCGAGGACATCCTTGGCCGCGTGATTGCTGTTCAGCGCCGGGGCCGGTTGATCAGCCTGCTGACGCCTCGGGCCCGCGCACACGGACGTTTGCTGGCGGCGCTTTCGTATCCGTATTCCCGTGCATTCATGCGCGTTGCGCTGTGGCGGCGCTCGGTTATCGCCAGGCTTGCCAATTCATCCGGTATCCGGGCCCGGCGACGGTCACGCACGGAGCCGACTTTCACACGTCCGGCACGGGAGTCCGACATTGAAAGCATTGCGTTTCTGATGGGCGATCACCAGTTGCAGACAGCGCCGATATCCGCTGTTGACATGGAGACGCTGAGAGGCCACGCGGCGGAGATGCTGGATTCGGCGAGGGCTGTCGGAGCCACACTATGGGTAGCGGAGCGCCGCGGTTTTGTGTTGGGTTATGCCGTTGTCGGACCGCTGGATGAAAATGGCCCCTACGCCCCCGGTTGGTGGGTGATGAGCGTGTACGTCAAGATGACCGCTCGCGGCTCCGGAGTCGCCGAGGCGATTGTTCGCGCCGGACTGCACGACGCGGCGAGCAAGCACGTGCCGTGCGTGCGTTACGCGGCTTATGAGACGAACCGGGCATCCATACGGCTGGCGGAGAAGCTGGGATTCGTGCCGGACGCATCTCCGGAAGCACAGGCATTCGCGAGGCATTACGAACAGCCGGGTGGCCGGGGCGCGCGCCTGGTTATTTTGAGGAAGAACTTGAACCCTTGATCCCCATAGGGGAGAAAGAATATTTGACCATTCCACCGAATCGCTGGGCCCAGAATCGAGGCATCCTGAGCGGAGCGAGGAACGAGCGAAGTCGAAGGACGCCGGCGCACTTCGACTGCGCCTTCGGACGCCCGCATGGGCGCCCTGCGGGCTCCGCTCAGTGTGCCTCACCTTGGATTCGGGATCGGCTGGAATAGGACATTACCAGGAGATTCATGGAGACAATACACTTAAGCATCGCCGACGTTGGTCTGACCGTCCGCTCGGAAAACCCGGAGTTCATCGCGCAAATTGCCGACCGGTATGAGGGCTTCATCGTACCGTCAGCCGACGGGTTCACGATGACGCTGGACACCGAACGCGGCATCACGACCGTCGGCGAGGACCTTCCCAGAGTAACCTCCACGCCGGAGGGCTTCCATTATGAACGCCGCGACTTCCACGCGGATGTGGACACGAAGACCCGGAACATCGAAGGTTCGTGCGCGCCCAACATGTTTTCCTTCGATTCGTGCCTGCGTGTGTTCTTCACGGTGCACTTGCTGGACATTGACGGTGTTATGATCCACGGAGCGAGCGCAGTTCAGAACGGGAAAGCCCTGCTGTTCTTTGGCCTTTCCGGCGCCGGCAAGACCACCACGGCGAGGCTCTCGGCGCCGCGCCCGATCCTGAGCGACGAACTGACCATTATACGCCGCGACGGGGACGGCTACCGCGCGTACGGAACGCCTTTCTGGGGCGAACTGCAGAAGAACGGCGACAACATCAGCGCGCCGTTGGTTCAGATGAACATACTGGTAAAGGACAAGGAAGTCCGCTGGGAGCCCGTAGGCGGCCGCAAGGCGTTGGAGACTCTTCTTCCGTGCGTGCTATTCTTCGCGCACGAGAAGGCGATGGTTTCACGCGCCGTGGCTCTGGCTTCGGATCTCGTGACCCGCGTGCCGACCGGCATGATGCATTTTCTGCCGGACAACTCTTTCTGGAGGCTGTTTGAAAATGTTTGATGTGGAACGCTACATTACCCGCCACCCGGACGCCGCGTGGCGCGTGTTTGAAGACGGAGCCGTGATCGTATCTCCCACCGAAAGTGTGATGCACTCGCTGAATCCCGTCGGCACCCGCGTGTGGGAACTGGCCGACGGAACGCTGACCATCGCGGAGATAGCCCAACGCATCACAGAAGAATTTGATGTGACCGAGGAAGAGGCCACCGCCGATATGCAGGAGTTCGTTCAGGCCCTCTCCGACAAGGGCATGATTACTATCGAGTGACATCCGGAAGCGTGATATGAAACCGGCAAGCAGATTCCTGGCCGTCGTTCTGTGCCTGGCCGCCGCCTGTAGCGCGTGGAGCGCCGTGACGTTCCAACCGGAGGTCCTGCTGATGCGGACCTCGGAAAACGCGCGCGACAAGTCGTTCAAATACGCCACGTTGAAACCGGTGGAAGTGGACGATAAAACGGGCTTTGGAACGTTCAACTACCGCGCTTCCGCCGAGGGAATCGTGGTGGACGTGACCATCACCGTGAAGAAGAAGGCCGCGAACGGAACGCTGACCGTCAACGTCCGCGTGGTGCGCACGAAGCTCAATGAAGCCGGCGGCGACCAGATTGCCCGCAACAAGGACTTCACATTCCGGCCGGGAACCTCACTGATCGTGGACAACGACTGGCGGTTGAAGGATAGAGGACCCGACGGTGTGGCCGAGATTCTTCAGCTGACACTCGTCAAATGAGCGCGGACGTAACCGCCGTTGTGCCTGCCGCGGGGCGGGGAACGCGGTTCGGAGCGGACCGGAACAAAGCGCTCGTTAGCCTGCTCGGCCGCCCGATTCTGCGAGTCACGCTGGACGCGTTGGCTGTTTGCGATGAAATTTCCGACCTCGTGATTGCCGTCCACCCGGACGACAAACACGAGGTCGAACGCATTTGCGAGGGACTGGCGAAACCGTGGCTGTTGGCGGACGGCGGCAAAACGCGACAGGAATCCGTGCGCAACGCGCTTGCTCTTGTGGAATCGCCTATCGTCGCCGTTCACGATGCGGCCCGACCGCTGGTCACCCCCGACATCGTATCCCGGTGCATCGCTTCGGCGCGGGAACACGGTTCGGGTGTCGCGGCGGTTCCCGTGGCCGATACCCTTCAGCGTGCGGATACCGAGGGTGTGGTTCTCGATTCCGTGCCGCGGGAAGACCTCTGGGCCATGCAGACGCCGCAGTGCGCGCAAACGACGCTGTTGCGAAATGCATTTGACCTGGCGGAGCGGAACGGATGGACCTTCACTGACGAAGGTTCGCTCCTTCGCAACGCGGGCCACACACCGAGACTGGCGCGGGGAGCGGCGTACAACATGAAAGTCACCACACAAGAGGATCTGACGCTGGCGGAGGCGATTCTGCAATCCCGCTCAGCCCCCAAACCGCCAAGGGTGGGGTACGGCTACGATATCCACCGGTTTATGGAAGGGCGCCGGATGATTCTCGGCGGAGTGGACTTCGGCCTGGATTACGGCCCGGACGGACATTCCGACGCCGATGTCATCCTGCACGCCTTGATGGACGCCCTCCTCGGCGCGGCCGGTCTGCCCGATATCGGCAACCTGTTTCCCAACACCGACGAACGCTGGCGCGGCGTGAGCAGTTTGGAACTGCTGGCCGACGTGGTCCGCCGGGTTCACGACGAAAGTTGGCGTGTTGGAAACGTGGATATCACCGTCATCGCCGAACGTCCGATGATATCCGCTCGTGTGCCGGAAATGCGGACGCGTATCGCCGAGGTGCTACGGGTACCGGAAGACGCGGTCGGCATCAAAGCCACCACGGCGGAAGGCCTGGGCGACCTGGGTAGCGGAAACGGAATCGCGGCGCATGCGATGTGCATGCTGGTGTAGGTGTCGGGTATCAGGCATCAGGTGTCAGACCGGAGAGTCCATCCTCCATCCTCTATCGTCACTCTTCCGTCAGACTGACATCGTCCAACAATACCGTTCCGGTGTTGCCCTTGCCGCGGAAGCCGATGCGGACCATATCGGCGTTCGCGGGGGCTTGCGCGATGAGTTTCACCTGACGCCAGTCTCCATCGCCGGTGATGTTGTCCATGGCGTCCACCTTGATCCACGTCCACAGATTGCCGGTGTACCAGTCCAGCCGTACAGCATTCTCGCCGGTCGCGCCGGTTGGCTTCACCCAGGCCGTCAGCGTGTATTTCCGGCCGGGGCGGACGGGAATCGGAACGGAGTGCCACGCGCCTTCGGCGGTTCCGCCGATGCTGAGTGAACGCTTGCCGGTTCTGCCGGTTTCGGCCCAGGCGATGCCGGCTTCCTTGCCCCCTTCATTAAACGCGCCCCGGTTCCAGAACGCCACGTCCTTCCGGTCTTCAATCTCCATCGAGGGATTCACGACGATGTTGGTGGTCGGTGTCCGCTCGAACGGGTCGGTTTTCAGGCTTGCCTTGTTCAGATTGCCGACCGGCCATCCCGTGATGACGACCGGGACGTGGGTGAGCGTCATTTTGCTCTGGAAAATGGTGACGGTCTTGCCGTGTGCATCAGTGGCTTTAAGACCGAGCGCCAGCGGCAGGCTGACCTGTTGGGTGACGCCGTAGGGAGTCCATGCGATGAGCACGGGTTTGGTGGTATCGCCGTCGGCGAGGAACGCGAACGCCTTGGCCTCGCCGCCCAGGGGAACCCAGCCCAGGAACTTCGGGCGTTTGTTGTTCGGCGACAGTGCGGCCGTCAGCCGTTTGATGGCGTAGAGCGCGGGCTTGCCGCGATAGGTGCTGGTGTAGCCGTGGTCAGGTTCGTTCTTGCGCCCGGCAATTAAGCCCCACTTCTCGCCCCAGTCGCCAAGCGTGAACCAGTAGACGTACCGGATGCCTTCCGCGAGGCTGATGGTGTACGTTTGCACCGCGTATTCTGCCTGCGCGAGTTCGCTTTGGCGCGTCGTATCGGTGGTCCAGCCGATTTCGGTAATCCAAAGCGGTTTCGTCACGCCGTTGTGGGTGACGGCCTGACAGGCGGAGCGAAGGATTTCCGGCAATCCCTGGGCGGTCGGGCTACCGGCCATCGAGTAGGGGTGGATGGAAACGGCGTCACACGCGTCCCACCCGCCCTGCGCCATTGTCTCGCGGATGAACGATGTGTCGGCGCCGCTGGTGGAGCAGGCGATGACGGTGCACGTGGGGTCTGCTTTCTTCGCCGCGGCGTAGGCGGCCTTCAACAGGGCGGCATATTCGGCGGGGCTAGGATTGTCCCAGAAGTTGCCGATGTTCGGCTCGTTCCAGATTTCCCACGCCTTGATGGTGTCCTTGTAGCGCGTCACGATGCGGAACACATAGTCGGCGTACAAACGGCGTTCCTCGTCCGTGCGCGGCGGGCCTTTCCGGCCGGGAGCGTTGCCCAGTAACAGGCAAAACGCGGATATCGGGCGTTTCTTGTAGACGTCGACAGCCTTGTCCGCGAACGTCCAGTCCCAACCCCCGTCCGGGGTTGCCACGTCGCCGAACATTATCTCAGCGCGATCCGAGGTCAGGCCGGCGTCGAGCATGTAGTTGCCGAGTTCGTCCACCACGTCCCACAACTTCGGCATATCCTGGGCGTAGCGGGGCTTCAGGCCGCACACGCCGAATGGAGAAGTTGGCAGGGTTTTGACCTGTGACTGCGCGGAGGCGGCGATCATCAGGGACAACAGCGGTAACAGCAGATGTTTCATTGGCGACTCCCGGTCGGTGATTACAGCGAATCAGCATTCATTCCAAGTGTACAACAGGCTGAAGTTATTGTGCGAATGTCCTATCATGGCCATGCCATGTTCGATCGATATGACGATTTGATCCGGCAGATGGAACGCGAGATGCGCCGTCTGCAACAGGAAGCCTTTGGTTCCATCATCACGGGCGCTTCCTCGCCCGGCAGGCTCTGGCAACCCAACGTCGACATCTGCGAAACCGAGGAGTGCCTGTGGGTGCGCGTGGAAGTGGCCGGCCTGGACCTGAGCCGGACGAAACTGACCCTCGCTCCCGACAACCGCGTGCTGACCGTTTCCGGTGAGCGCCCGGAGCCCGAATCCTCATGCGAAGGCCGCCGCCGGTGCTACCAACTCGAAGTGTTCTTCGGGCGGTTCCAGCGCGACATCCTGCTACCGGACGTGCCGCTGGACCGTGATGCCGTGAATGCCTCGTACCAGGACGGTTTCCTGATCGTCACTCTCCCCAAACTGACGGACGAGGACGAGGAACCGACCACAATCCCCGTCACCAGCGGTTAGTCCTTCTTCGCGGCGTCAGCCGGCGGACAGACCCCCGTGGACCGCTTGGAAACGGTCGGTTGTTGTGTTGTTATGACGGTGTAGGTTTCCTCCACCGGATTCAGCTTTTCTCCCGGCAACTTCACCCACTGATCGTTGAACTCGTAGCCGATGGAAACCTTGGTGGTGTTGATCGATTTGGTCTGCGTGATTGAGAACACGTTGCTTGAACCGGAGCCTTTAGGGAACGTGACGTTCAGCGTTCCGTTGCGGTTACTTGCCTGACTGCGCGGCATCGACGGGCCGAAGAGGTCCGGCGAGAACGTGAACTCCTCTGTTGTTTGCGCTTCCCACGGCACGTTGGTGGACAGTTGTTCCTCACAGGAAGACCCCAATTCCTGGTCCTGAATCAGTACCGTGGAATCGGCCTTCGACGTGGTTGCCCCGCGTTTAGCGGAGGGCAGGGCGGTCAGCGGCGGCCGCAGGTCCGGCCATTCTGACAGGATGGTGATGATCAGCGGCGGTTCAGGAACCGTCGGCGCGGGAGCGGGCGTCGGCTTCGGAGCGGGTTTCGGGGCCGGTTTCGCGGTTGGCTTGGCGGTTGTTTTGGCCGGTGGCTTCGCTGTGGTCTTTGTTCCGGTCAGCACCGTCGGCTTGGCGACCGTTGCCGGTTTCGTGGCCGGCGCCGGAGCGGGTGTGACGATCGGATTCTCCACGCCGTGCACCACCACCCTCAGCGCCAGCCCCTGCGTGGCGCGCACTTTTGCCACCAGCGTCAGTTCGGGTACCGGCTTCTTTGCCTCCGCGTGGGCCAACAGGGTGTTGTTCTTCGAATAGAGGTCGGCCGCTGTCATCTGCCCGACGGTATCGGTGACCTTCACCACCACGGCATACGTGTCATCCATCGGAACATAATGGGTGGCGGAACTTGCTTCCAGGCCCGTTTCGGATTGCCCCGGCCTGGCGACAACAGTTCGGTTCACCACAGCGCCGGTGCGCAGATCGATGAATCGCCCCGCAACGGTGACCTTCGGCCGCTGGAACCTCACTCGCTTGCCGGTGAGCCGGTAGACTTCGCCGGGGCGCTTGGGATTCACGTCGCCCAGCAGACGGGTGAGGTCGATTTGTCTTGTCTCCTCGGGTCCTGGAACGATGTCCACGGTCAGGTAGCCCGGCGCGGCCGAACTCCAGAACACGAGTGATCTGCTGTTGGCGGTCTCCTGAATATCGTCCAACTGTCTCCAACCGCCTTTCACGGCGTGCTCCGTGTAGAATCCGGCGATCTGGTCGATCGAATAGGACAGTGGTGTTCGATAGGACACGATGGCCAGGTCTGTCAGGTTCGGCCCGGTCGGTTTCTGGCCCGGTTCCGGCTTCAGGATGGCCGCCAGCGGCAACCGGATGCTTCCGATGCTTTTGGCGCCGGGCATCGGCGGCAGTCCCAGTGAATCGAGCCTGAGCCGCTTTTCCTGCGCGTAACCGGAGGCGATGACGAGGAACGTGAACAGGACGGCGGAGAAGACGCGCACGGCAAACCTCTTTCGTGATATATGGTGTCTGAACGTCGTCGGGTGCATATATCATCCTATGCCCGGCGGTGAATGGCGGGCAAAGGGCGTCTCTTTACGCGGATTCGGATTGATGCTAAACTGGATTTGCGCCGGGCGTGGTACCCAAGTGGCTAAGGGAGCGGTCTGCAAAACCGTTATTCACCAGTTCGATTCTGGTCCACGCCTCCAGAACCCCCCAAACACGCTTAATTTGGGGCTCTTTTACCCCTTCAACCGAACGTCAGTTCGGTGTTGCACCGCAACGACAATAACGGTCCGGCCTCAAAGGCCAAGTACATGAATAACGGTCCTTTACGGAGGGAATCCGATGCCGCGTAAACCACGAAATCAGCCCGTTTTCACGCTTGATGATGTTCTCACCGCTTGCCTGCTCGACCTCGAGTCGCGCAACCTGTCGCCCGAAACCTTGAAGATGTACCGGCAGGTCGTCGGGTGGTTCCAGGACTTTCTAAAGGATCGGGGATATCCGGCAGTGATCTCTGCCGTTCAGCGTGCGCACGTTCAAGAGTACATACGGCACTGCCTGGCGACCACGATGCCGATGACGGCCGATCTGCGTTACCGCCAACTCCGCGCCTTCTTCAACTGGGCGGTCAAGAACGACTGGTTGGCCTCCTCCCCGATGGCCGGTATGGAACGCCCTCGGGCGCAACCCGCGCCGAAGGACCTGTTCGACGACGTGGAACTCGCGGCCCTTCTCAAGGTCTGCAAGGGCTCCGGATTCGAGGAAGTACGCGACCTGGCTCTCATCCGGTTCCTGATGAACACCGGCGCACGTCTCGGAGAGATCACCCATCTTCGGATCGCCGATATCGACATCGCCTCGAGGACGGTCAGGCTCAGCGGGAAGACGGGGAGCAGGCGCACGCGTTTGGGGCCTAAAGCGGCCGCCGCCCTCCACCGATACCTGCTATTACGGGCGCATCACGACTTCGCCGCCTCTCCGGCTTTGTGGTTGGGATACAAGGGAGCTCTGACCAGAATCGGGGTCAGCCAAATCATAAAGCGTAGGGCGGCAAAGGCAGGCATACAGGCGAATCCGCACAAATTCCGCCACACTTGGGCAACGCAGTTCCGGTTGCGCGGCGGATCTGTGGTTGATATGGAGACGCTGGGCGGTTGGTCGCCGAACTCACCGATGACCCGCCACTACGGTGCCGCGGCCTTGGCCGAAGAAGCCCTGCACCACGCCGACGCATTGGGGATCGGCGAAGAAATCTAGGCCTTTCGCGTCAGGCATCAACATGGGCGCAGGTATATCACCCTCGCATCGCATCTTCATGAGGTGTTTTCATCCACTGGGACACCCGAGCAACCATCCGACGGTGGCATAATCTCCTCAGAGATGCCGGTTGACCGCCAGTCAGCGCAGAGGTGTATCAGGTCTCTCGTGGAACGTCCCGGTCGCTTGACCAACTCGTCGCCCTCAGGAATAAACTGCGCGACAGGGAGGGCTGTGGCGGGTAGGGGACGTGAGCCCCATGGATTGTGGTATAGTACGGGGTCGCAGAGGTGGACGTTGTATGGAGCTAGACGTAGGAACGCCAAGACACCGCTGATCCGGGTGTGATTTGACTGAGAGGCACAGCCCCAGACTCCGTTTCCGGCTCGGTATTCCTGCCCACCGGCACTGGGATTGTTACGGTCAAACGTGACGACTCGGTGGCCGAACAGTGCCGTAACCACACCCTCATCGGTTAGGAATCTGTCCATCCCGTTCACGGCGATAACGTACGGACGATCCAGTTTCCCGTACCGAGACGACTTGTCGGTGAGAGCCTGATACACAGATTCGTGAGCGGTAATGGGTTCACCAAAATCCGGGCCTTCCATTGGGTACATCCCGATGGGTGCTACTCCGGCGAGGCCCCTAGCCTCCTTCTTCTTCGGTATCGCTCTAAAGATCCAATTCCAGTCGCCTTCGGTGCAAGACAATGTCGGCAGACTCTCTAGCAGATCATCGCCAATCACGGGCTCATCTGGGTCTAGACTTGCCAGCCACGCCGTCAGATCCCTCCGCAACTTCTGCGTGGGTGGCTGTGATGCACCGGGTGTCACGTCGACGATATGCAGAAAGAAGTTTGGGGAATCGATGGTATTGATGAGGTCGTACACCAGTCGGATGCGACTCTCGTTGGCGACCTCTGTGGCGGACTTGCCAGTGACAATGGTGGCCTCTACGTACAACTCGTTTCCATCAGGTGCCCGTACCAGAAAGTCCGGGCGCTTTGGCATGTCCGGGCTTGGCTCTGGGTGGATGGCTACCTCACAACCTAGCCCCATGAGAAACTCATGAAGGAACAATTCAAAGAACGCTGAGTGGTGGTGACGGTCGATGGAACTCCGAAACCGGCCCCTTAGGTCGAGTTGATTTTCAGCAGGATACCCGCAAAACCAGTCTTCCAGCACAGTCCGAGTGGCTTCCATACCTTCCATTGCCGAGTGGTTAATAAAGTGGAACTGCGTTTCCGCATCTAGTCGTGGGTTGGCATCGTGCCGTACAATGTCATCAAATAGTCTCATAGACGTATCGTTTCAAACATAGAACACCTTCTCCGACGAGTTGCTCGTGAGCATCGCCGTGCTGACCGGACTCGTTCGAATTCAGCTAAACGAATACGCATTCTCCGCGCTCGATTCGGTCAATAATGTCACAGTGCCAGGCTAGTTCGCTGTCATCCATATCGTCCCACAAGTATAACGTGGAATATTCCGAAGATGCATTGTCGCAAATGAACTTCTCGTATTCACGGTTCAGTTCGATAATGCTGTCGAAGAACATGCGGTCTGTCCACTCCCACGAACCGGGCGCTAATGCGCGGTAATACTCCTTGTTTGGCAGACAGCCGTTCAGGACCATCTCGACTTCCTCGTCGTAGGTGAGGTCCTCGCCTTCTTCGGCGCGGCGCTTGGCGGCGTCGTATACCTCTTGGGTCAGTATGAGCGGTCCATCCGATGTACCTCCCAGTTCGTGGCAAGCGAAGAACGTGCCCTCTTGATTCATGACGAAGACCGAAATCGCCGGGCCGTGCGGAGTCCAACCGTTAGTCCGGTAAATGCGGCCACCAGATGCCTTCAACCGTTTCAGCATTTTATCCCGCGTTAAGGGCTTGGCCTGCGTGTCGCTCATAGAAGTCGTCCTTCGTATCTGTATGCCCGGCGTTGTCAGGCAGATGTCGTTGACGCGAGTTGGTCACATGCTCCGGCACAGCCAGATAACCGCAGGCACTGCTCATATCATACAGCTTGTTCTGTGACATATGAGTGATGACCGGTGCTCGTTGTTATGTTATGCGTTGATGTCTTCTCATCCAACCATACAACACCCGTCTGGACATACGTCTGTCTTACCTCACGTGTAAAATGAAAATGGCTGGGTGCTTTGAAGGGGACGCTACAGCTCCCGACGCTTGTCCCGAGCCCGTGCCGGTGGTCACATCATTATGTATGCCGTCGAGGTTCCTGTGCCGGCTGACTGGGCGCCCGGAAATCATATCATGTGGCGTCAGATGGATGGCTCGGTCATATGAGCAGGTCTGGGTCCGAAGCCGTTGAGAAGCGCTCAAACTGTCTCGCCGCCAACCGAGGAGTCAAATGGAATCGAATCAGTTATCGTGGATCGCGAACTTCATCTGGGGCATCGCCGACGATGTTCTGCGGGACGTCTATGTTCGCGGCAAGTATCGTGATGTCATCCTGCCGATGGTTGTGCTTCGGCGTCTCGATGCGGTGTTGGAACCGACCAAGCATGCCGTTCTCAAAATGAAGGGCACCCTCGACGCAAACCGGATTGCGAACCAGGACGCGCCGCTTCGGCAGGCCGCAGGTCAATCCTTTTACAACACCTCGCCGTTCACCTTGACGGATCTTCGTTCACGTGCCAGCCAACAACAACTCACGGCGGATTTCGAAGCCTACCTCGACGGCTTCTCGCCCAATGTCCAGGAGATTCTGGACAACTTCGAGTTCCGAAACCAGATTCCCCGGTTGTCAAAGGCCGATATTCTCGGCACACTCATCCTCAAGTTCCTCGATGACGCTATCAACCTGAGTCCGGAGCCTGTCCTGAGGGCCGATGGCTCGGTGAGATTGCCCGGCCTCGACAACCACGCGATGGGCACGATTTTCGAGGAATTGGTGCGCCATTTCAACGAAGAGAACAACGAGGAGGCCGGTGAACACTGGACACCTCGCGACGCCGTGAAGTTGATGGCGAATCTCATCTTCCTGCCCGTGGCAGAGCAGATCAAGTCCGGCGCGTACCTCCTCTACGACGGCGCCTGCGGCACAGGTGGTATGCTCACCGTCGCGGAGGAAACCCTGAAGCGTCTCACCGAAGAGCGCGGCAAGAAGGTGACGACCCACTTGTATGGCCAGGAAATCAACCCAGAAACCTACGCCATCTGCAAGGCCGACCTGATTCTGTCCGGCGCCGGTGAAGCGGCCGACAACATCGTGGGCGGAAGTGACAAGTCGACTCTGTCCAATGATGCATTCAGGTCCATCGAGTTTGACTTCATGCTCTCGAATCCACCATACGGCAAGAGTTGGAAAACCGACTTGGAGCGAATGGGCGGAAAAACGGGCATGAAGGACCCGAGGTTCATCATCGAGCACGCCGGCGATCCTGAGTACTCGCTCATCACCCGTTCGAGCGACGGTCAGTTGCTGTTCCTGGCGAATATGCTCAGCAAGATGAAACACGGCACAGAACTAGGCAGTCGCATCGCCGAAGTCCACAACGGTTCCTCGCTGTTCACCGGGGACGCCGGCCAGGGCGAAAGCAACATCCGCCGCTGGATCGTCGAGAACGACTGGCTGGAAGCCATCGTCGCTCTTCCGTTGAACATGTTCTACAACACCGGCATCGCCACCTATATCTGGGTTCTCAGCAACCGCAAGCCGGCGCACAGGCGCGGTAGGGTCCAACTCATCGACGCCACGCAATGGTACAAACCGTTGCGCAAGAACCTGGGCAAGAAGAACTGCGAACTGGGCGAGGACGACATCCAGCGCATCTGCGACACATTCCTCGCGTTCGAGGAAACCGAGCAGTCCAAAATATTCCCCAACGCCGCGTTCGGTTACTGGAAGGTCACGGTGGAACGCCCGCTGAGGCTAACGGGCATCCGGCCGGACAAGGCTTACACCGCGAAGGAACTCAAGGAACTGCGGGAAACCGCGGAGCGGGCCGAGGACGCCCCGGCCGTCATCAAGCGGTTCGCCAAACACGGCACGCCGCCGAACCCCCTGCACGGCCTCTTCGAGATTACGGTCGCCGGCAAGCCGTGTGTGGTGGAGTTTGAACCGGATCCTGACCTGCGCGACACGGAACAGATTCCGCTGACCGAGCCGGGTGGTATCGGCGCATTCCTGCAACGCGAGGTGTTGCCCTACGCGCCGGACGCCTGGTACGATTCCACCGCCGTGAAGGTCGGCTACGAGATCAGTTTCACCCGCTACTTCTACAAACCGCAACCCCTGCGGAGCCTGGAGGAGATCCGCGCGGACATCCTCGCGCTGGAAGAGGAGACAGATGGACTGCTGAGCGAGATCGTGGGAGGTAGCAGGTAATGGGCGAAATTCTGGGCAATGCGAAGACTGTCCGCGAACTGCTTAAGGGCGTGAAGTATTCCATTGATTACTACCAGCGGGAGTACAAGTGGCAGGAGAAACAGATTCGCGAGCTCGTGGACGACCTATGCGGGAAGTTCCTGGGGGACTATCTGCCCGAGCACTCCCGTAGGAAGGTGGCCGAATATGCGCACTATTTCCTCGGCTCGATTATCATCAGCCGGAAGGGCGGCGATAACTTCATCGTTGACGGGCAACAGCGCCTCACGAGTCTTACGCTGTTCCTGATTCTTCTGCGGAACCTGCAGAAGGATCTTCCTGACGATGTGAAGGTCGCCTTGGACGACCTGATCTACTCTCAACAGTATGGGGAGAAGTCCTTCAACATCGAGGTAGACGACCGAGTGCCGTGCATGAAGGCGCTGTTCGAGGGCATGCCATTCGACCCGAACGGAAGCGTCGAATCGGTCCAGAGCCTGTACCAGCGCTACCAGGATCTGGAAGAGGCTTTCCCCGACGAGATCCGCGGTACGGCCTTGCCATACTTCACGGACTGGTTGCTCGAAAACGTCCACCTCGTGGAGATAACGGCCTACTCCGACGAGGACGCCTACACCATTTTCGAGACAATGAACGACCGCGGTTTGTCGCTTAGCGCCACCGAGATGCTGAAGGGGTATCTCCTGGCAAAAATCGATGAACCGGACCGGCGCGCGACCGCGAACACCACGTGGCGCAACCGAGTCCGCGAACTTAACGAGGCGGGCAAGGAAGTCGAGTCGGACTTCTTTAAGGCGTGGTTGCGCAGTCAATACTCCACGAAGATACGCGAACGCACCAAGGGAGCGAAGCCCGAGGACTTCGACCGCATCGGCACGGAGTTCCATCGCTGGCTAGGCGACGTGAGTCAGGCCATCGGACTGAATCAAAGCGATGATTACTTCAACTTCATCGACCGCAATTTCGACTTTTACAGCCGCGTTTACCTCCACCTGGTCGATGCCTCGCAACAGCTCGTGCCGGGCCTTGAGCATGTGTTGTACATCGCCGACCACGGCTTCACGCTTCAGAATATGCTGTTCCTCGCCCCTGTCACTCCTGACGACAATCAGGAGACGGTGCGGATGAAACAACGGCTCGTTGCACGGTACCTGGATATCCTCCTCGCGTGGCGCTTCTGGAACTTCCGTAGTACCGCCTATTCCACGATGCAGTATGCGATGTTTGTCGTGATGCGCGAGATCCGGGGACTCGATGTCCAATCTCTGGCCGTTCGGCTCCACGAGCGCCTAACCGATCGCGACGTGGAGACCTTCACCAACACGAGCTCGTACCACCGTCCCGGGATAGGGCTCTCTATGCACCAGCAGAACCGCTCCGCTCTGCACCGGTTGCTGGCCCGATTGACGGATTTCATCGAGGTGGCGTCCGGCGGCCATTCGCATTACGACGAGTACGTGACCTCCAGCGGCAAGAACCGCTTCGAGGTGGAGCACGTGTGGGCCGACAAGCCGGGGCGGCATAGGGACGAGTTCCAGGATTCGTATGAGTTCGATAGCCACCGCAACCGTTTCGGGGGCCTGTTGCTGTTGCCGAAAAGCTTCAACGCCGCCTACGGTGACCTGGCCTACGAGAAGAAATTGCCGCATTACGATTCGCAGAACCTGCTGGCACGCTCGTTGCATCCGAACTGCTACGAGAGGAATCCCGGCTTCATGCGCTTCGTGCGGGAGAGCGGTCTTCCATTCCGCCCTCACGAGCAATTCAAGAAGGCGGACCTGGATGAGCGGTGCGAGTTGTATCGCCGGATTGCCGAACTCGTCTGGAATCCCGAGGACCTGCTGAGGGAGGCCGGCCTGTGACCCCCGCCCTACAACCCTATCCCGCGTACAAGCCCTCCGGCGTGCCCTGGCTCGGGGACGTCCCGGAGCATTGGGACGTGCGTAAACTTAGGCATCTCCTAAAACGCGTGACTGAACGCAATCAACCAAGCCTCCCGTTATTGTCTGTAGTTCGCGAGAAGGGCGTTATCCTCCGCGACACAACCAGCAAGGAGGAGAACCACAACTTCATACCTGACGATCTGAGCAACTATAAGGTCGTTCGAACCGGGCAGTTCGCCATGAACAAGATGAAGGCGTGGCAAGGTTCTTACGGTATCTCGAAGTTCGATGGTATCGTCAGCCCGGCGTACTTCGTGTTCGATATGAATGGCGTGGAGGCATCGTTTTTCCACACGGCCATTCGCTCAAGAGCATACGTACCTTGCTTTACACAAGCGTCCGATGGTGTGCGAATCGGGCAGTGGGACTTAGCCGAGGCTCGAATGAAAGAAATTTCATTCTCAGTCCCTTCCCTCCCCGAGCAAGCCGCCATTGTTTGGTACCTGGACTATATGGACCGGCGGATCCGGCGGTACATCCGCGCGAAGCAGAAACTGGTCAAACTGCTGGAGGAGCAGAAGCAGGCCGTTATCCACCAGGCCGTCACCCGCGGCCTCGATCCCAACGTGCCCCTCAAACCTTCCGGCGTCGAATGGCTGGGCGACGTGCCGGCGCATTGGGAGGTGGTACCTAATCGTGCAATGCTACGGCTAAGAAAGACTATCGTTGGTATCAACTCCGACGACTACGTGTTGTTGTCTCTGACCAAACGAGGCGTTATTCCGCGAGATATGGAGAACCCTGAAGGCAAGTTTCCGGCGGTGTTCGACACGTACCAGGAAATCGAGACGGGTGACCTGATCTTCTGCCTGTTCGATATTGACGAAACGCCACGTGCCGTCGGCTTGTCGCCGATGCCAGGTATGGTTACAGGAGCCTACACTAGATTTGAATGTAAGTGTCCCTCCGCCTTGGAGTTCGTGTACCTTTTCTATCTCGCGATGGACAACGGCAAGAGATTGAAGCCGCTATATTCTGGTCTTCGCAAAGTAATCACAAAATCGACGTTCTTGAGTGCCAAAATGCCCCTTCCACCAAAAGAAGAACAGGAATCCATCGTTGCTCATATTCGCAATATGACCTTGCGAGTAGACACAGCCAGAGAGCGAGCAGAGTCTGAGATCGCCCTCCTCCGCGAGTACCGCACCCGGTTGATCGCCGACGTGGTGACCGGCAAGTTGGACGTGCGCGAGGCGGCGGCGAACCTGCCGGACGAGGCGGAGGAACCGGAACCGCTGGAGGAGATTGAGGAGACGGAGGTCGAGGAGACGGAAGCAGAGGACGACGGGGAGGAGGGGGAGTAAGGTATGAGCACCGACACAAGCGAAAAAGGACTGGAATCCCTGATTGTCCGGGCGATGGTCGGCACACCTGCCGACGAACCGGGACCGGGCGGCGCCGTCGGCGAGGACTCCGCGCTGTTCGGCGGGACTGGATGGTTGCCCGGGAAATCCGGGGACTACAACCGCGACTATGCTGTGGACATCGCCCACCTGAAAGCCTTCCTGGAAAAGACACAACCGGTTGTCGCGGCGGCTTTGGACCTCGAGAACGACGGCCATACCCGGCAGAAGTTCCTGGCGCGCCTGCAGGGAGAGATCGCCAAACGCGGCGTCATGGACGTTCTGCTGAAGGGGTTGAACCACGGCCCTCACCATGTGGTCCTCTACTACGTCCTGCCGTCGGAAGGCAACGTGCAGGCAACCGAGCGGTACCGGGATAACCGTTTCTCGGTGACACGGCAGTTGCGCTACAGCGCGGATGAAACCCAACTTGCGCTGGATCTGTGCCTCTTCATCAACGGCCTGCCGATCGCCACGTTCGAACTGAAGAACAGCCTGACCAAGCAGACTGTGAGCGACGCCATCGAGCAGTACAAGAGAGACCGCAATAGCCGGGAACTGCTCTTCAGGTTCGGCCGGTGCCTGGTTCACTTCGCGGTGGATGACCAGCAGGTATATTTCTGCACGCATTTGAAGGACAAGGCGTCCTGGTTCCTCCCGTTCAACCAGGGGTGGAATAACGGCGCCGGCAATCCGCCCAACCCGGACGGCCTGATGACCGATTACCTCTGGAAGCGCATCCTGACTCCCGAGGGGATCTCCGACATCATCGAGAACTACGCTCTGTTCACGGTGAGAACCGACATTCGGACGAATCGGAAGATTCGGGAGCAGATTTTTCCCCGGTACCACCAGCTGGACGTCGTGCGGAAACTTCTCGCCGATGCGAAGGCTAAAGGGGCCGGACGAAGGTACCTGATCCAGCACTCGACCGGGAGCGGCAAGAGCAACTCCATCGCGTGGCTGGCCCATCAGTTGGTAGGACTGCGCGTCGGCGGAACGCCTGTGTTCGACTCCATCATCGTGGTCACCGACCGGCGCATCCTGGACCAACAGTTGAAAGATACCATTCGCAAGTTCGCCCAGGTCGGCGCCACGGTGGGGCACGCCGACTCCTCCGCCGAGCTGAGGCAGATGATTGAATCCGGCAAGAAAATCATCATCAGCACGGTCCAGAAGTTCCCGCATATCATGGACGCCATCGGAGATGAACACCGTGGCCGGAAGTTCGCCATCATCATCGACGAGGCGCACTCCAGCCAGGGCGGCCGCACATCCAACGCGATGGCAGGGGCTCTTGGCCAGGTTGTGACCGATGCAGACGACGACGATGAGACCATCGAGGACAAGATCAACGAGGAGATGGAAAAGCGGAAGATGCTGACCAACGCCTCGTACTTCGCGTTTACGGCGACGCCCAAGAACAAGACGCTGGAGATTTTCGGCGATCCGGTGCCGATCGACGGGGAAGTCCGGCACCGTCCGTTCCACACCTATACGATGAAGCAGGCCATCGAGGAAGGCTTCATCCTGGACGTGTTGAAACACTACACGCCGATTGAAAGCTATTATCGTCTGGTGAAAACGGTGGAGGCTGATCCGGAGTTCGACACGCGCCGAGCCCAGAAAAAGCTCAGGCACTACGTCGAATCCCACCGTTATGCCATCCGTACCAAGGCCGAGATCATGGTGGACCATTTCACCGAAAATGTTGCCGGCCTGTACAAGATCGGTGGGAAGGCCCGCGCGATGGTCGTTACCACGGGTGTCCGGCGCGCCATCGAGTACTACGCGGCAATCAGCGCATACTTGACGGAGACTAAGAGCCCGTTCAAGGCGATTGTCGCCTTCTCAGGAGAACACGAATTCAATGGTGTGAATGTTACCGAGGCGTCACTGAATGGATTCCCGGGGCACCAGATTCCCGAGGTCTTTCGAGAAGATCCTTATCGATTCCTGATCTGCGCAGACAAGTTCCAGACCGGATATGACGAACCGCTTCTGCACACGATGTACGTTGACAAGATTCTATCCGGTATCAAAGCGGTTCAGACCCTCAGCAGGCTGAACCGGTCACATCCGGGGAAGTATGATGTGTTTGTGCTGGACTTTGCCAACGATCAGGACACCATCGAAAGCGCATTCTCGGATTACTACACAACAACCGTTCTGAGCAGGGAAACGGATCCGAACAGGCTTCACGACCTGAAGGCTGACCTGGACGCTGGCGAAGTCTACACGCCTGACGATATTCAACACATCGTCGAGCAATATCTGGGCGGAGCCGACCGCGAGCGATTGGATCCCATCCTCGACGAGTGTGTCGCTTCATATCTGGTTCGTAATGAGGATGAACAGGTCGATTTCAAGGGCAAGGCCAAAGCGTTCCTGCGTGCCTACGACTTCCTGGCGTCCATCCTGCCGTTCAAGAACGCGGAATGGGAGAAGCTGTCAATCTTCCTGAACCTTCTGGTTCCGAAACTGCCGGCTCCCAAGGAGGAGGACCTTGCCCGCGGCATCCTCGAAACCGTGGATATGGACAGCTATCGAGTCGAGAAGCGCGGGACTCGTTCCCTGATGCCCGATGTTGATGGTGGTGAAGTCGATCCGGCTTCGCTTGGCGGTGGCGGACATCAACCTGAGCCGGAAATCGATCGCCTCAGCGCTATCATCGCGGCTTTCAACGAGTTGTTCGGAAACATCCAATGGCAAGACGGCGACCGGGTCCAACGGCTCATCACGGAGGATATACCCGCCCGGGTCAATGCCGACGAGGCATATCAGAACGCAAAACTGAATAACGATCGTCAGAACGCCAGGGTCGAACACGACTCGGCGCTGGACCGTGTCATGACCGGCATCATGAGCGATGACACGGAACTCTTCAAGCTCTTTGCAGACAATCCTTCCTTCCGGCAATGGCTTCAAGAGCACGTCTTCTCCCTGACCTATGGTTCCGGGCCGGTGACCTCAGTGCTTCCGGGGATGCAAGACATAGCGCCTTCTGCTGGAGCGTGAGGTTTGGTGCGACACCCAATCAAGGTGATCGCTGGACCGTGTTTCGCTTCCTATAGCACAATGCCTCGGTTAAGTTTCAATCATCTGATTGTTCGGACACAGACCACTTTTCCAGAAGGCGTTGAATATGGTTAGCTAGCCAGTACGACAGTCGGGGAACCATGGAAAGGAGATATTATGTACAGCAAGGCGTCGTCAATTGTCCTCGCAACGATCCTGGTCTTCGGGTTGCTTCCTGCACACGCCGCAACGGAAGAAAACAAGAACCCGTATGTGCGGGAAGGTTCGATAGGCAAGGCGTCGACTCAAACCAAGATAATTGCGAAACCATTCACAACGGTCAAAGTGAGAGATTGGGTTGGTCACAAAGTGATCTTCCTGCCCCGAAGTAAATCAAGTCAACGCTATGGCTATCTCTCCTGGCGTCCAGCCGATATCTCCATGGAGGACTACGTACGCTCAGGGCAGATAGGTGTTCCATATAGTGTGCTCGCAGGTAAGACCGCGCAGGTTATCGGCGTAGATTCGTCGGAAGATTCTACGGCGACTTTAACCGTGCGTCTCGATGATGGAACTGAATACATATGTGAAACCGGCTACTCTGAGGAAGTCGATGATTTAGCCTTACTTAACGATCTAGCAGAAGCAAAGCGACGATTCCGAGGAAAGCCTCTATGGATTTTGACCGACACAATCCTGACGATGAATGCCCAAACCGAAGAATTAGGCGCAGTAAAGGTTGCTAAAACCAGCAAGGTTCAGGTTGTCGATGTTGTGGCAGGCAGCTTCAGCCACTGTCCAATTCGCTTCATTGTGAAGGCGCTCTCGGGAAAAGAAGGTTATGTTGACGTACATATCAGCGACACGAATGTGCCAGAAATATTACGCGAATTCGATCGTTTTTCTGACACATTCCTAACAGAAGACCCTCGTAAGACCCGAAAGTGGAGCTCTAAAGTGTGGTCGGCGATAGAGAAGGGCCGTGTCATCCTAGGAATGACTAAGGAGCAGGCTAAATTCGCATGGGGCGCCCCGAAGAGTATCAACAGGACCACCACTCGCGGCCAAAGCACTGAGCAGTGGGTATACGGTATCGGGACTTACTTGTACCTGCGAAACGGGATCGTTACTGCAATTCAAGACTGATAGGCAGTGGGCGGAGGCCATGGTTCGTCATGATGCGATGTGTGTTCCAGGGGTGTGTAGTGAAGTGCCTTACAGCAAAGAGCGTGGCGTGCCAGGCGTGGGAGACGGAAATCAACGAGCGCGTGGCGCGGCTGTACGGGGTGTGAAGCGGTTGCCAGCCGTAGCATGCTGCGTGGAATGCGCATCCTTTCCACCAGGAACCAACTCTAGAAGAAGGAGCCAATATGTCCCACAAGGTATCGTTAGTTATCCTCGCAACGACCCTGGTCTTCATATCGTTTCCTGCACATGCTGCAACTGGAGAAAACAAGAACCCGTATGTGCGGGAAGGTTCGATAGGCCAGACATCAACTCCATCTACGAAGACAGCGAAGCCGTTCACTACGATTAGGCTACGAGATTGGGTTGGCAACAAAGTAATATTCCTGCCTCGGAGTAAATCACTGCAACCCTTTGGTTACCAAATGTGGCGTCCAGCCGGTATCTCGATGGAGGAACAAGCACTTTCCGGTCAGATGAGTATCCCATATCACGTGCTCGCAGGTAAGACCGCGCAAGTTGTCAGCGTAGATACGTCGAAGGGGTCTTCAAGAAAGATAACGGTTCGCCTCATTGATGGGACGGAATACATATGTGAAAACATTTACGAGGATGTAGTACCTGAAGTGACTTTGCTTAACGATCTGGCAGAAGCGAGGCGGCGATTCCGAGAAAAGCCCTTATGGATACTAGATGGCGCAATCCTAACATTGAATGCGCAATCCGGAAAAATTGGAGCAGTAGAAGTTCCAAGAACCAGCAAGGTACATGTCGTTGATGTTGTGGCGAGCGACACCGAGAGTTGTCCGATTCGTTTTATTGTTCGATCACGTTCAGGAAGAGAGGGTTATGTTGACGTGCATATTAGCAACACGAATGTGTCAGACTTGTTTCATCAATACGATCGGTTTTCTGATACGTTTCTGACAGAAGACCCTCGAAAGACCCGAAAATGGAGTTCGAGAGTGTGGTCGGCGATAGAGAAGGGCCACGTCCTTGTAGGAATGTCCATAGAGCAGGTTAAATTCGCATGGGGTGCCCCGAAGAGTATTAACAGGACGACAACTCGTAGCCATAGCACAGAACAGTGGGTTTACGGTCCCGGAGCTTACTTGTACCTGCGGAGCGGTATCGTTACCGCAATTCAGGACTGATAATCAGTGGGTGGACGCCATTGTTATCCACAACACGATCGGTGTGCCTGGCGCGGGTGGAGCCGAGCCTGGTGGTGAAGGGAGTGGCGTGCGTTCTTTGAGCTCGGGCGCCCACGGCACGCCACTCAACGGTGTATGTGCGAAATCGACGGCGCATTCCCCTCGGCATCTCTCCCGCGATAACGAATCGGCGTCTCCAATAACATACAATCCTGCAAGTATGCAATCCTTTGCGCGGATCAAGGAGGAAGCACATGACGGAACTCAAGTGGGAAGACGTGCCAAGTGACAAGTTTAGGATCTGGCGCGCTGCCGTCCCCGGCGGTTGGCTTGTATGGGTGGCAACCCCCGGCAACCAAAACATGACCTTCGTGCCGGATCTGGACCACAAATGGTGATCCAGGCCGCTGGCGCAAGACCACGGCGGTCGTTTTGACGTCTATCCGAAGGTCTACCCGACCCCGGGCGTGGGGAATGCCAGCCGGAGCCTTAATCCAACGTAATCTAGTGCGGGTGTCTTGTGGCACCGTTTGCCCCCGGCCTCCGTCTATACGGGCGTCCGTATTGACAGGCTGAGTGAGGATCGAAACGCCTTACCACGTGAAAGAACTATAATTCAGTTGCGGAGGGTGGGCTGGGTACTGCCCCGGCAAACGATCAGTTCACCGGAAGCATGGCCGCGCAAGCCGCCGGCGGAAGCCATAACCCCACCCTCCGCACCTTTTTTTGGAAGGTGTCACCGGGCCCGAAGGCCCGGTGAGGCTTGAAACAGTGTGTGACCCGATCCGTCTGCTACACCACGACTGTCGCGTTACCGCGCCCCCAACTGCCTCTCCACATACCTCCGGTCCCCCGGATTCCTCGCCCCAGCGATCATCGCCGCGTTGCCGTGCCCTTTCAGCACGGCGTGGATGTGCTCCGCTCCCACACGCGCCACACCCGGACCCAGGTCGTCGCCCGGCAGTCGCAGAACCGCCTCGAAACCGGCCGAGTGCAGGGCTCGGACCACCTTCCGTATCAATACGGCCGGCCACCGCCGCGTCCCGAAATCAACGGCACACCCGTCCGCGTGGGTGTTACCGGAACGCGAATCCCGGCCGGCGCGTCCTTTGCTGACCGACCGCTTCACGACAGCCCGTTCCTGCGGCGTCAGAGTCGCCATCACCAGTTCCATCCCGGGCACGATCAGAACCGACACAGGCTTCCCGCCGAAGATAGGATCGGCCACATCAACCTCCCGGTTCCGTGCGCTTGATCTCAACGCCGAACAACCCAGCCACGTAAACCATCAGCGCCGTGACTGCCGCCAGAATGCCTTCGCGCAACTGCTGGTTATCGACCAGACCGGAGATGATGGCTCCGGTCACGCTCAGGATCGTCAGCCAGAACCGCTTCGACTTCAGAAACGATTTTGCGTTCATCTTCCCGTCCTCCTCCTATCGCCCCTTCAACAGCCAGTGCAGAACCAGTCCCGTTACGATCGGCTGAACGAAAACGAAAACGGCCAGCGCGCCCATCGCCCGCGCGATGACCAACTCTATCCGTTTCGTGGTTTCAGCCAGCTCACGCATCACGGATTCCATCTCATTCAGCCTCCGCTCATGCAGGGCGCACTGCGTCCTCTCCGCCTCCATAGTCAGCCTTCGCCTCTCAGTAGTGTCGCCAGGTCCCGCCGCTCCGTGTTCCGGTCCACACTGCAACGCCAGCCCGCCCGGCTCAGCGTGTGCGAAGCCTGAACCGGCAACAGTGTCAATCCGTCCCGCCCCGGCGTGTTTACCAGGCGCACAAGCCCGTCCGCCCGGATGTTCCGGATCCGGTCGTTCACCTCCACCGGGTCCGTCCCGCGGGCTACCGCCTTCTGATTCGCCCAGTTCACGAAATACCGCCTCGCATCCGCCGCCGACCGGACCTTCGGAGCGCTCACCCGCGCCGACCGCACTCCGTAGTGCACCTGTCCGTCCAACTCTCCACCGTGCCACTTCACGCTGTCTCGGGCTTCGTCCGTGGCCAGACAGCCGATCGCGTCGGCCGCGTCCTGAAACCAGGCGTCCTCCGTGCTCATCACGTGCAGGATGTTTCCGTCGCCTTCGATGAACGGTTGCTCCTCGTACGTCCCGCCCAGGAACACGTACATCGCATCGACATCGATCCCGCCCGTCAGGTTCGCGCCCTTCACGCCAACACGCGCACGCAACTCGACCGTGTCGTCCCACGTGCGCGCGATGATCGTGTATCGGTGCCACTCCCCGTCGGCCGGGACCGTTACCGGCGCCGGGACCTCCCACCCGCGCGGCCAGACGTACGGCAACTTCGTGTCCCAGGCTTCCTCCCAGTTTCCGTCCTTGTCCCGTGTCTGCGCGCCGATGTAGATGCTTTCCGCGGACGCTCCCGTGTTCCTCAACGACACGGAGAACGTGTACTCCTGCTCGTATCCGTCCGTAACGCTGATCGACTCCGACTGGATCAACCGCGCAAAGCAGTTTGCGTGATTGCCCGTCACCCACGAAAGCCGAACGAAATAGGCCCCCTCATACGGATCTTCCGTCTCGGCCCACAGCGCCGTGATCTTGGATGCCGGAAGCCCGCCCGTCGTGTCGTTCGTGTCCGTCGTCCAGCCCTCCTGGCGCATTTCGTCCGATTCCGCCAGCAGAACGTCGTCGTACCCGATGCCCTTGTCGTTGTAAGCGTACTGGTCCAACGTCAGCAACACCGTCGCCGTCGTCGCGCCGGCCGGCATATCGAACCAATACTCAAACCGCCTCCACGTGCGGTTCTCCACCCACCACGCGTTTACAGCGCCGGTCTCGGCCGTCACGTGCACCATATCCACCAGCGTCGCGCCGTCCCACGCCTTTATGTCGATGACCGGGAACATCGTTCTTCCGTTGGCCTCACCCGCTATCGACACCCGGAACACGTACCGCCCGCCGCCCGTAACCGCCACGGGCGCACTCTCCACGGCCTCGCCGTCGCGGTCGATCTCCATAAAGAACTCGCCGGTCGCCGCGTTGATCGGGTCGTCGCCGTTCTTCCGCCTGCTCGGATCCAAACCGACGCGGTTCCAGTGCAAGGCAGTCTTCGAGTTCGCGTCCCGTCCGAGCTCGAAAGACGAGTTCTGTATCAGGTTCGCGTTCTCCCCGATCGGCTTCTCGAAACCGCCGTTCTTCGCCAGATTCGGGTACAGCGCCTTCGATCCCTCAATCACCAGCGTGTTCACCACGTCCGCGTGGTCCTCGCCCCAGGATCCGCCGCTCGCGTCGTGCCCAAGCGAGACCACATACTTCGGCGCCTCCGGCATCGGCCGCAGGTAAACGCGCTCTAATCCGTTCCCGTCCAGTTCCACGCCCCACGTCACGCCGGCCACGCCCTTCACCACATCGGTCAGCGCGTCCGCCAGGCTACCGTCAAACCGCCGCGTTTCGCCGACACTCACGCCGATTGTGCGGATATCCCGCGTCATCGCCGGTAACCCGGCCGCCGACCAGAACGGATCGGCGTAGTCCGTGATCAACTGCGCGAACAGCGTCGAGATGTCCTGCTGGTAGTGTCCGTACTGGCGGCGCACCTGGATGCCGCGGAACCGCTCGATCGCTCCGTAAGCCGAAACCTCGTATGTGTCCGGCCTTCCGATGCCGTACCGGCCCTCCTGGAAGTATCCGCGCCACCACTCCCGCCACGCGCCGTCTTCGTACATCCACACGCTGATCCGGTCGTTCGGTTGCAGGCTCGGCGCCGCGGGCCACTGTGCGGCCAGGTACGCGTCGAGCCCGACGGCCGGCGCGCCCATCCGCAGGCTGATCGACACGTCGCACTGTGCCATCCCGCCGTCCTTGCGGTGCGTGAACCTGCAGTCCCGAACCGCCAAGCCGGGGAACTTCAGCCTTCGCCACACCGCCGCTCCACTCAGCCGGTCGGTGGCGATCCGGTACGCTCGAACCTCCCAACCCCGCCGGCGGCCGTCGTAACACCCGCCCGCGTTCACGTTACGGGTGAGGGTAGGGATGAGAGGATTCTTCGCCCCGAGCGTCGTGTCCTCGTCCACCAGCCCGGTGATTCGGATATCGCCGATGTACACAGTCTCGGAGCAACCAGGGCTGTTAGCCGCGCACAACGGCTTGAACCCGATGCCTGCCAGGTCCTGAGTTGAGTTCTCGCCGGTCTCCTGTCCGGCAGTGGTGATGTCCGCGGCCACGCCGTCCAGCGAGGCCGCGATGAATACGGGCGTCAAAACTCCACCGGCCCTGGTAAACGTCAGAGAGGCTGTATGCCAGGTATTCACGGAGCAATTCAGGTGAATACCTGCGGCATTCGCATTGATCAGCCAGGCCGCGGCGCCGGAGTCGTGAACCGGGTAGGTATAGGAGTACCAGGAACCCGATGGGGGCCACCCGTCATACGCGTCCACGTTGTGCATCACCCATAAACCAGCCGGGTAATCCGGGTTACTGGAGGACAGGTAGAAATCCCACTCCACGGTCACGGGTGAATCACCGCCCCACGTGGCCGCCAACTCGGACAGCGGAATGTGCGCCGTTCGGGACTGGCCGTCCGATTCGACAGCAAGTTTGAGAACTTTTCCCTCCCCGGCGCCCGTAGGATCGGCGATAACGGTGGAATCTTCCGGAAGAGGCGGGCCGTAATAGCCGTCATAGTACGTCGCCCAGGCGCTCTCGCCCTCGCCTGCGGCGCCGCCCGCGACCTTCTGTCCGGCAACCGGGCCGAGATTGTAACCTTCAAATGCTCCGAAACCGTTCACCAGTACCGTTCCCTGTATTCCACAACGATTACCGTCGGACCCGGCTCGTTCCACGTCACCTGTATTCGGTTCTGACCAGGTACGAGCGTCGGGAATACTCCGTCGAACAGTTCGGTCGCGTCTGCGTCGTCCAGCGTCACCAGCCCGTGCATGCAGTCGACAACCAGGTCGCCCGCCTCCGTGTCGCCTTTCAGCGTGCATTCCTCCGCCGTGTCCAGGTTCTCGATCGTCAAGTCCAGCGTCCCGACCGGCACCGTCAGCGTGATTACCGGCTCGCCCGATGCCGTGCCGTTGTAAGAAATCGTCACCGTCTCGGTATGCGCTCCGCTGGCCCCGTCCGGTTCCCACACCACGGCCTTGTGAGCCGTCCACTGCGCGCCGCTACCATTCGGGTCGTCCACGGTCGCGTCTTCCGTCGTCGGCCACGAAGGCTCGGAAGCCCCGGACGTTCCCGCCCTGGTGCACACGTACAACCACCCGTTCGGAACCGTCGGAATCACGACGTCGGTCAACACATACGCCCGCAGGTCGGCCCACTTGTCCGCCTTGGTGTCCGCGAACTCGTTGCGACAGGTCCACGTGATGTCGTTGTCCGCGGTGGTCGCGTCCGGCGTCGTTCCCCAGTTCGGTTCGGTCGTACCCGTCTCGCCGTCGCCCGCCACCGTCGTCGCTTCGAAAACGTACCCGTTCGCCGTCGTCGGTCGTATCACGTCGCTTGCTTCGACAACCGTCGATGCCGTCCATTGCGCCGCCGTGTAGGGGGTGCCGGGCTCCAACGGTCCCGATGTCCCGGCCGACTGCGCCTTGTACTTGTGCCCGCTGTCGCCGGGGAACACGATGGGTGCCGCGGCGGCGTACCCCTCGGCGGTCTCCCACAGCGCCACGGTTCCCGCCACCGTCACGGTTTCCGTCACCAGCGTCGAATCGAACCAGCGCGGATCGAAGCAACTGAATGTCGCGTCCCAAACCAGCACGTTCTCGTTGCCGTCCCACGGCGCGAACGCGCGGCTCACGCACTGCCCGAAGATGTAGCGGTCCGAATCGAGGTAGACCTTCAGGATGCCCGCGTGGAAGAACCGGTCGAACACGTCCTTCAACCCTCGCAGGCACTCGTAACGCGACCCCCGGTACGTCCAAACCACCGTCCCGTCGGTCACGGTTCCGGATGTCGGCCACGTCGGGGCGCTGGTGTCAGACGTCCCGGCCGTCGTGCACTGATACATTCGGCCGGAGGCGCTGATCACCTGCCCCAGGTGGAACGCCGTCAAGGCTACCCACGCGCCGATCTCGACCATGTACTTCCCGGCCAGGCTGATGCGCTTCGGGTTGTACAGCGCGTCCACGCCCACGGATCCATGCGCGCTTCCGCGCGGTTGCTCCTGCGCGTCGGCGTCCTGTTGCTCCGCGTACGTCTCTGCGTCCCAGGAGAAGATCAGCTCGTCGCCGACCATACACCGCACAAATCGCCCGTCAAGCGTCATCGCACCCTCCCAGCTCGGGCTACGCGGTCCGCCAGGTCCTGGCTCAACCCGTCAATCGGACGGGGCGCATAGTTGTTGATGACCTGCTGGACTTGTATGCCGTTACCAGGCCCGGGACGGTTCCACGGATTCTGTTGAGGAGCGGGCATCGCACCGAAAGGTGGCGCACCCTGGTCGAAGCCGCCCCAACCGTACAGGTTCGGCTCCCAGAACCCGCCCGGCGCTTGCGGCTTCGGCTTGCGCCGTTTCCTGAACAGGCTCCCGAACGCGCCGCCGAGCAGTCCTCCGGCCAGAATGCCCCAAGGCCCGAGCATGGCCATACCGAGCATCGACCCCAGCCCACCGCCGATGTTGGAATGGTTGTTCCTCCCGAACAGCATCGGGGCCAGGGAATAGCCCAGCATACCCGCGCCCAGCACACCGCCCAGCGTGGAGGCTCCGATCTTCTTGCCGAGTAAACTACCCATCAGGTTGGATATGCCGCCGCCCTTGCCGCCCGCGGCGCCGACTCCGCCTTTACCGCCCAACAGGCTCTGTGCGACAATACTCTGCGCTGAGCCGCCTCCAGCGCCGGGAACGCCAGCCGCCGCTCCTCCAGCGGTCAGCGCCGCGGTTGTTCCACCTAACAACTGCCGTTTGATCCACGCCTCGATGATCGCCTTGATGGCATTCAGCGCGATGTTCTTCAGGTCCTTCCAGAAGTTCTTCCACGCGTCCTTCGCGCCCGTCAATCCGTCCACCAGGCGACTGCTGAACGACTGGATAATCCGTTCCCCGGCCTCTTGGGCTATCTTCCCGCGTTCTTCCCACTCCTTGCGCCAACGGTCGCGCCACGTTTCCGGCGCATGAGCAGGCTCCGGTTCCAGCTTCTTCTTGACGCCGGTGATGTCCTTGTTCCGCGCGATCTCCGTGTCCGAAACGGCGATCCCGGCTGCGATGGCTTCGACCTGGAGACGCGCGGCCCGAAGGAAGTCTCCGGTTATCAGGGCCACGGCCGCCATCGTCCGCAGTTCCTCCTGCCGTGCCTTCTTCCGTTTAATCTCCAGTGCCCACCACGTCTCGAACTCGGCGATGATGTTCGCCTTTTCCTGCTCGCTCAGCGCTTTCGATTCCGTCGCCTGTTCCAGCAACGCGTCGATCCGGTTGCGGTGGTTCTCCCTTTGCGCCTCGTCGAGGTTCTCGGCCGACGCTTTGAACTCGTCCAGTGCGATAAACCGTCGCTCGGCAACCTCTTCTGCCGCCCTCCGCTGTTCGTCCGCGATTTGCCCCTGTTTCTCGGCCGCGTCCTGTTCCGCCTTGGTCACACCTGCGTAGTACTCACGCCAGATCGCCGAATTGCGTGCGGTGAACGCGGTGTTGACGGCTTCGATGGCTTCGGCGCTGCCTTTGGCTTCCGCCAGGCTGTCCTTGTGCCACTGTTCGTTCTCGCGGCGGGCCATCTCGCGCGTGTTAACGAGGGACTCTGGTTGTGAACGCAGGGTGATGGACGCGGCCTCGCGCATGAGGCGCTGCAGTTCCGCAGCTCGGCTTCCGGCATCGCCCACCAGCGCGCTTGTACCGGATGGAGTAAGGGAAGATGCGGTTCCAGCCCCCGAAGTCGAGGAGTCCGGCATTCCGGCCTTGATGTCGGCTTCGATGTTCTTCCGGTCGAACTCGTCCAGGACCTTCTGTATCGAGAGTTTCTGCTGTGCCTCGGACTGGAATCCGACCGGAGTCCACACCATCGTTCCCTTGCGGCCCTTGACCGTCACGGACTCCGTCAGAACCCGCAGTTTTGGTGGAGGCGGCAGGCCGGCTCCGACCTGACGTTGAAGCACGTTGGGCGCGATATCCCCACCGCCTCCACCGGACAGGGCAGGACCTGTTGTTGGAGCCGCCGCCTGGCCCACAGTCCTCGTGTTCGGGACGACACGACCTTGTCGTCTGAGGTTCTGTCGTTCAGCCTCCGGGAGTCTGTTCCATTCATCGAGGGTCAGGACCTTGTCCGGCTCCGGCGCCTGAACGAACCGCCCCCTCCCGACGCCAAGTTCCGGATACCGGGTGACGGCTTTCATGTACTGCGCGGCCTGGGCCTGCGCGAACTGCTCTCCGCGCCTCTCCTGGTTCGAAGCCCGCGTCCGGTCCTCTTCGACCTTCTGGACCCACCGCCAGGCCCCGTACGCGGCCGCTGCGAGCGCGACCAGAATCTTCGTCCAGCCCGGCGCCTTCGCCACGATATTCGCCATTCCCGTCGCGAAGCCCGTCGTCCCGGCCGCCGCCCCCGCCTGCGCCGTCTGCAAGCCGACGAACGCGGCCGTCAGCATCTTCAGCGAGCCGACCAGCTTCACAATCCCGCTTGCCATCGATACCAACCCGGAAATCGCGCCGACCAACAGCGACACTCCGCCAGCGATGACCGTCCACTTCACGGCGTTCGCGACCATCGGTCCGTTCTGGAGGAGAAACCTCATACCCTTGCGGATCACCTCAAACCCCTGGAGGAACAGCCGTCCCATATCGATCGCGAACCGCTTCAGCGTACCGTCGGCCTCCAACCGCTTGAACTCGGTCAGGATGTCGGTTACGGCCCGCTTCACGCTCGGAAGCATCCGGTCGCCGATGCCGGTGCCTTCCACGTTCGTCAACAGCTTCTTGATCTCGCTGGAAAGCGTGGAAGCCAGACCGACCAGCGTCTTGCTCTGCTTCTCCATCCCGCCGGCGCCGAACTTGGCCATCCCCTTCAACAGCGCGTCGATGGCCTTCCCGGCCGGGATGCCAGCGCGACCGATGTTCTCCATCTCCTTCGCGGTGAGACGCAACTGCTCCTGAAGCATCCTCTGGACCGGAATTCCGAGCTCGCCGATCTGGTTGAGCTCCTCCTGCGAAACCTTGCCCTTGGCGCGCATCTGCTGAATCGCGCGGATCACACGGTCCATGCCTTCGGCACCGCCGCCGACCGCGCTGACCGCGTCACCGACCTGCGTCAGGACCTTCGTCAAGTCCTTCGCCTGGAATCCGGCCGCCAGCAACGAACGGCCGAAGCGGTACACGTCGGCATCCTCGAACGGGGTCTCCGCGGCGAACTTGTACAGCTCCGCCATCGTCTTCTTCGCCGCGGCCGTGCTTCCGAGCAGGGTCGTGAAGGCCGTGTTCAGGACCTCCATATCGCCGGCCGCCTTCACAGCCGCGCGGCCGCCCATCAGGGCCGCCCCCGCGATGGTTCCACCGAACGCCAGCGAAACCATGGACACTTTCCGCGCAGTCTTGGACAGGCGCTCGAGGTCCACGTGAAGGCTCTTGATTTCACGCTTTGCCTGGGCGCCGTATGCCTTTATTAGGATCGAGACTGTCTTGTCCATGTGGTCCGTCAACCGCCAGCCATCGGACAGCCGTTGAAGCCAACGCTGTCCATTTTGTCCAGATACGCGCTCAACTGAGGCAGGGTCAGATCGCCCACATCATCGGCCGTGAACCCGTAAGTCTTGGCCATCACGGCGAACACCAACTCCCAATCGGTCGGCCCGTTCTCCGAATCTGCTATGCCAAAGGGGAGCAACCGCTCCCGTCCATAAACGCCCTCAGCAGAGAGGGGAATGCGTTCAGCGCGAGCGAATCTTCGATCTCCTCCCGCGTCACCGTCTGCCCCGGCCCGTTCAGCGCCAGTTCCGCGATATCGACAATCGCCGTTTCCTGCGCCTCCGAGAGCGTCGCGTGCAGAACCCGCAGGCTCGATGCCACGTCTGCCGATGTCAGCGTCGCACTTCCATCAGCGGTGCCTGCCGCCTGAGCCAAGCGGAGAAGCCCTTCCGGATTGTCTTGGGCCAGAGCCGTAACCACGTACTCGTCCCCCAGGTCTGCAAGGGCCCGCGAAAGCAACCGCTTCCGCTTGATCGTCAGGGGAAACAGAGTATACCGCTTCCCCCCGATGCTCATCTCAGGCCCCAATCCCAACATCCGGTCCAGAGACCCGGCCGTTTCCTCAACCTTCTCCGCCTTCGCCTTCCGCGCCAACTCACCTGCCGCCATCTGAAACCTCCCGCGTTCTTTTCGGTCCTGACACCTGGCACCTGAATCCTGACCCCTGATTACGCTTCGTCGTTGACCAGTGTCACCGTGAACGCGGATCCGCCGCTGTTGTACCGCGCCGTCGCCTTCACCGCCTGGGTGATGTATTCCATGCCCTCGATCGCCGGCTCGCTCACCTCGAACTCGCACACCGGCGCGTACAGCGTCAGTTCGTAGTGCGTCGTCGTTCCGGTGATGTGCGGGCCGGTGTACTTCAGCTGTACCGCGCCGGTCAGCGTCACGCCTTCCGGGCCGAACGGCAGAGTCGCCCCGGTCGCCACGCCGAACCCGAGCCGCATCAGCGCGTCCGACTGCCAGAGTGTCGCTAGGTCGAACGTGATTCCCGCCTCTCCGCCCACATGTCCCGCCGCCGCCAGCGCGCCGTTCAGGATGCGCTTCGGGATGAGGTTGTTGTTCACGCTCACCGCCGCGTTCGTGACGTCGTACGACGTGACCCCAGCGACTGTCACCGCCGCCTCACGGAAGTAGAACGGAGCGACCGTTGGGAACCCGGACGTTCCGAACAGCGCCGTGTCCGTCGCCGTCGTGTTGTCGTTCGTGGAACTCCCGATGCCGACCACGTTCAGGTCCAGCATCGCCAGCTCGTCGAGTTCCGCCCTTAGAGTCGCCTCGTTCACCTTGCACGAGTGCCGGAAGATCCGGTTCCCGCTCACGTCCTTGGCGCCCATCGCCTTCACGTGGCTGAACGGCAGAGGTTCCGACGCCGTGAACACATGGCTCACCGCGGTCCGAAAGAGGATTGTTCCCGTGGCCGGCGAAGTCGCGCTACCGGCAAACGTGTACGTGAACTTGTCCGTGTCCGTAACCGTGACGGTGTACGTGCCGTTGTACTCCGTCTGCTCCGCTCCGGAGATCGTCACCGATGCGCCTGTCGTCAGCCCGTGTGGAGCGGCGGTCGTCACCGTCGCCGTGGTTGTCACTGATGTGATGGATGTCACCGCGGCCGTGGCCGGCGTGGATACCGGAGTGCCCAGGATCATCTGCCACAGCAACTTGCAGATCGGCGACAGTTCCAGCGCCAGCGCCCCGTCGATGACCTCCTGGCCGGGTACTCCGGCCCTTGAGAACCGGCTCGCTCTGAGCGACTTGCTCGCCACCCGTTCAATCTTCGATGCCACCGTGTCGGTTCGAGCGTCCAGCAACTGCGTCGCCGCCACGGTGGTGCCGTACGTCCCCTCCAGCCCGATCCCGATCTTGCAGTCCCGACCAAGTAGATTACCCATCCCGCTTTACCTTGCCCCTCTTGTCCACCGAAGCCTCCGGCGGAGGCGGGTCTGAATCCTGAATCCTGAACCCCGGATCCTTTGAGAACCGCGCCCTCTCGCCGTCCGGAACCTCCACAGGAACCCCCGGCTGAAACTCCACCACCGCGTCTCCCAGCGGTACCAACCTTCCCGGCCCCGCCAACATCGTCACAATCATCGCAACCTCCTGATACCTGACACCTGGCCTCTGACACCTAGTAGGAGACCGTCTCCAGCGCACTCAACACTCCCAGCCGATACCGAACCAGTACACCGCTCCTCAACTCCCGAAATCCGTTCGCGTCGTCCAGCCACTGCAGATTTTCACACCGCATCGCTGTCCCGCCCAGCGTGTTGTCACCGCGGAATGCGTCCGAGATGGCCTCCATTTGCGCATCGAACGCCGCCTCGCACGCCGCTCCGTCGGTCACGTCCCACGGGTAGTGCAGTTCGATCTGGATGTGATGCGTTCGCGTTCCCTTCCCGCCGATCGTCCGATCCGATTCCTCCACACCGTTCCGCGTCACCACCGTCACGAACTCCGGCGTACCGGTCGCTTCCATTCCGAGCACGACGCCCATGTGCGCCGCGACCTGGCCGGGCGTGGTCAACCCCGCCAGTTTCGCCACCACCGCCGACTTGATCTCCGCTACCCCCATCCCTTCACCGCTTTCTCGAACGCCGACTCGATGAACGGCACCGAAGCCTTCAGGCCGTCCCGGAACATCCAGTGGGGCGGAGTACCGTAGATGGCGATGTGCCACTGCAACCGCCGCACCGCCTTCTTGAGTTCACTGCCCTTCAACTTCCGTTTTTTGCCTGACGCCTGGCTGATCCGCCAGTTCCTGCGCACCCACGGCTCCAGCGCCGAGGCGGGAGGCGGCTTCCTCTTGCGGTGCTCCGGACCCTGCATCCCGGTTCCCGTCTCCAGGGCCGCGATGTACTCCATGCTCGACGCGATGGTTCCCGTCAGGCTCGCTCCCAGGTACGACCCGCGCACCCGGCCGTACACCGACGCCTTCGCGGCGCCCAGGTCCACCGGCATCCGGTTCTTCACTTCCTGCTCCACCCGGGCCACGCTCCGGTGCATCGCACCCGCCAGCCTCCGGTCCAACTCGGCCGGGTCGAGTGTGCTCAGCGCCTGGGAGATGTCTACCTCAACGGTCAGGTTCATTCGGACTCCTTACCACGTCGAAATTGCCACACGCTTCCAGGTGTTCGCTGCCGTGCAGACGTAGAGATAATTCGCGTCCCAACAGATGTCTCCAACTGTACCTGTTGCCGTCGCGCTTCCCGGAGTTTTTGTTGGGATGTTCAGACCAGACGAGGTCGTTATCTTTCCCGTTGTAGTGATGCCGCCATCCCGGGCAACCTGGAACTTGGGTACGAATGTAGACGCAGGGGTCAAGCCTGCGTTGATGAGGTACCCGCTGTTGGTCCCTGTGGTCGTGCTGGCGTCGTTGATTCTCAGCAGATCACCGGTTAGGTTGGTGTTGCTGTTGTAGAACCGGTAAATGGAGCTCACAGGCTGCGCAATCGTTCCGGTCGCATTCCAACCGCTTTGCCCAACAAAGAGACCAAGCCCACGTCCAGCGTTGATCGAGGCGCCCCCGCTATTTGCCGAATAGGTGTAGAGCGCCGGGCCGTGTGTGCTGACGGCGTTGACGGCCGTATTGTTCGTGGAAGTTACCGAAAGGCCAATACCCGATGTGGTCGTGACGGCGACAGCGTCTGCATCTGGCGCACCAACAGTGAGTGCGGTGTTACCAGGGCCACCCGTGATCTTCGCGGCAACGGGTTGCGAGGCTTGGATAATCACAGCCAACGAACCTGCCTGCACGGCATAGGTTCCTGTTACAGTCGCACAGGTTCCCCACGTGATTCCGCCGCTCTCCGCCACCGAGTATGCATTGAAGTTACCCGTGTCGGGCGATGTAACAGCCTTGAAGAACACCAGCCAGTAATCGGTGTTGGCTGCTACCGTGGCGTTCATTCGGAATCCCACGCTCGCTGAAGTGGTCCCGAAGGCCAGACCATTGGTGTTCTGGGCATAGGTCACCATGGTTCCCGGTTTGTTAACGTTGTTGGTATACAGCCGGAGACCGATGAACGACAATTCCGTGATAGTGGCGTCTCGGGACATCTTGAAGATAACGTTCCCAATGGAGGTATTATCCCCTGTGTTGAACCGGATTGCCGTGTAGTTCGCTGAGAGAGGCGCTATGGTCTCAGTGCCACCAGCTGATGTGACCACGGTGGGGGACTGTGTCGCCACGTCCAACAACGCTGTAGGAGCGGTCATGCCGATCCCCACCTTGACAGCGTTGACACCGGTACCACCCAGCGTCATGGCGTTCGAGGCGGTTACCTGTGCGTTATAACCCAGTGCGGTAGCGTTGGTCAACGCCGGAGAGGAACCGTTTCCAGCCTGATATCCTAAGAAGGTGTTGTTCGAACCTGAAGTGTTGGAGAGTCCTGAACCCCTGCCGACCGCGGTATTTCCTATACCGGAGGCATTGTTGTAAAGCGCGGACCGTCCAATACCGGTGTTGTAGTTTCCTGAGACCGCCAGCAGTCCACTGCTCCGACCAACATACGTGTTATCGAACCCCGTGGTCAGGCTGGGGGCGCCTTCATCGCCGATCAGAGTATTGCTATAACCGGTCGTCATCAAGGCACCAGCATTCCGGCCAACGCCGGTGTTGAAACTCCCCGTACCTTGAACATCAACGTCTTGCGTGACAGACTTCAACGCGTTATCACCGATAGCAGTATTTCCATAGGTGTTACCCGTGGGACTCCCAAGGGCGTCGAATCCAAAGGCCGTTGACCAGAGGATGGTGCTGAGGTTGGCCGGGGACGTCGGCCCCGCGATGGATTCATTGGCGACACTGACGTTGATCTCGTCCGCCGGGACCGGTAGGTTTGTGAGAAGCGAGCCATCACCCGTAGGAGACAGGACATCCACCCCAAGCTCGAGCCCAAGGGTTTTGCGAAGCGCCTCCAACTTGGTGGCGTTCGTCGTGATATGCTTCGATTCGATCGCGCCCGACCTGATGTTGCTCGGCCCGACCGTCATCTGGTTCACCGTCGGCGCGGCCGTCACCGAAACAAGCATCGCCATCAATACCAACCACAGAAACCGCATCTTACCCTCCTGTTTTCACCACACAAACGTCGCCCAGTCACCTTCGCCAAGGTCGTCTGCGTCGGCCGGCAGCGTCCAGGTCGCCGTCAACCGGTCCTCGCTCAACCCAATCTCGAACGGGTCCGTGTCGCCCCGACTGCACTGCATCAATACCGTCCTGACCGCCGGCACCGCGCGTGTGAACAGTCCCACGAACGACCGGCCGTCCTCCGAGATTGCCGCTTGCACCGCGTTCTGCACGTCGCCCGTCCCTTCTGTCCTCAGCGTCGCCGGTATGAACGCGTCCGGCACCCGCTGAAGCCCCGCCTGCACCCTCGGCAGCGCGTGCCCCGTCACGATCACCGGCCCTACCAGCCACATACCGCCGCTCGCGTCCAGGATCACGTCACCGGCCTTGATGTCCTGGTCGTTTCTGGCATACAACAGTCCGTCGTACTGCTCGCCGGGCTCACCGAACCGATCAACGGCTCGCGGCCGCTCCGGCAGAACCACCGCCGTCGCTTCCACAGCCGCCGGCCAGGACCTTACCGCCGCGATCGCCTCGAACTCTGAAGGCGCCACCGACAGGCGATAGACGCTCACCGTCTCCGGAGGCGCCATCTCCTCGTACGCCGTCCAGAGGTCCTCCTTGTCGGAAGCCGTCAGCATCAGAATCCTTCTTCGGCCGACACTTCGTAGTGCTGACCCCAGCCGCCGAGTACCCCAACCTCATACGCGCCGTCGTCCGTGAAGCCGAGGCGCTTCCAGTCGGCCGAAGCCGCCGTGTGCAACGCTTGCAGATGGGTCGTCGCCTGGCTCCATTTCTTCGCGACACCCGGGTCGTCAACCTCGATGTCCACCCTCAACGCCACGCTTCGCAGGAACATCTCCGTCGCCGTCACCCGCAGAGCCGCGATCAGCGTCGCGTCGTCCGTATCGGCCGCGCCGGCCCCGGCCAGGTCCCCGTATGGAGTCCCAAGCCTCAGATACGCGTCGTCCAGGCACGGACCGTAGCCGTCCGTCGTATCTCCGGTCCCGCGCGACAACGCCGTCGCGAAATCCGCATACTGCCCCGCCAGCCAAACCAGCGCCTGCGCCCTGGTCACGACCGCTTACCCTTCGGTTTGCCAGCAGAGAAGGATGGTTTCGGTTCCTCTTCCGCCATGGGTTCTGCCATGGGTTCCGGTTCAGGTTCCGGTTTCTTGCCTCCGTCCAGCGCGTCCGCGATGCGTTCCAGCAGTTGAGCTTCCGCCAGTCCCGGGTCCCGGTCCAGCCCTTCCGTATTGAGCGTTCCACCCAACGCCGCAACCACTCGCGCCAGGGCGCGCTCCCGCATCATCGAAATTGCTTCCAAGCTTGCCATCTCGGTTCTCCCCGGGTAGGGGCGGGTTTCGAACCCGCCCTTCCGTTTTCAGCGTTCAGATCACGCGTAAGCCGACGGAATCGTGTAGGTCGTAGAACCCACCAACTGCGCGGCCGCGCCCGCCAGCCGGTTCGCTACACCGAAACCGACGCGGTCCCGGTAGTACGCCTGGCGCAACGGGTACTCGGTCTCCTGCGCCGCCAGTTTCAAGCCCTGCAGTTCCGTCTCCGGATCCAGCCGCTTCTTCAGCGGCGCAGGAACGCTCAGGTTCACCGCCAGCAGATACCCGCTCGGAATCCACTGCCAGTTGCTGATCCACGTTCCTCCGTCGATCTTGCCGATGATCGTGCCGGGAACCGTCGGAAGCCCATCCACCACAACGCCCGTGGCAGAACCTTCGCGAATCGCCGAGTCCTGCACCTGGCGGAACGCCGACAACGCCGCGGTCTCCGCGACCTGTGCGCTGTTGATGAACGTCACGATCTCGCCGTCGCCGAAGTGCTCTATCAGTTCGTTCCGCAGTGTTGCGTACGCGTTGTTCGATGCCGAGATCGACGTGTAGTTCAGCCCGTAGTAGTGGGTGTCCTCCGCCTCCGCCGTGGCGCCGAGCACCGGCGGGTAATAGGTCCCGTCGCCGTTCGCCAGCCGGCGGATCGTCAGCGAGCCTTTCTCCGGATCCACAAACGTGTCGTTCGTCTTGTTCAGCAGGTGCTTCAGCACCTGGAACCGTATGGTATCCGTGTGGCGCATCGTGATGGACTCCAGGTCCCTCTGCGCGTCACCGAGTGTCATCTTCGCCAGCGCCACGTCACTCTTCGCGAACTGGTCGCCGAACATCCTCAGGTCGAAACTGACGTCCCACTTTGTACTGGGCTTCACGGCCGCCGGACGACCGTACTCGTCCAGTTCCTGCATCTGCCCGCCCGAGGGGATGTAGTAGTTCTCCTTGTAGTCCGTCGTGAATCCCGGCTGAACCAGGCACGACATCGCGCGCGCAAGGTCCGCGTTGTACTTCGCCAGCAGAGCGCTGATCGCGTCGTACACCGCCACCTCGCCGACCGAGGACACACGCGTACTGTCCGCCAGCCCCATCACGCCGTAAATCGTTCCCGCCATCTCCTACCTCCTCACGTAATCAACCACCTTCAGGGGGCGATCAACCCGCCGGGGTCTCACCCTCGGCAACGTTGAACGCGATGCTCGGGCAAACGAACAGGCTCTTCGATCCGTTCACCGGCAACACGATTCCCAGAATCCGGCCGTAGGTCGTCACCAGGGCGTCCGCCGCCTCGCCGGCCGTCGCGCTGGTGTATACCAACGAACCGTAGTTACCGCTCAACGTCCAACCCGCGCAAAATCCGCGGATCAGCACACTCACCGCCTGGCCCGCACCGACCTTGTTCAGCGCGATGCCCACGACGCCGAGAGCCGCTCCGCTCGCCGCCTCACACGCCACGGCCTTGCCGCTCGTTGCGTCCACCGCCAGAACGTCACCTCGCTCCACGGCCGCATTGGCCGTCAGCGTGATGATCTCCGGTTGGGTATTCGAAACAGGCGCAACCTGCGCCGCCGTACAACTGACTTTCGCCATCTCAATCCCTCCTGTATTCAGCCTTCAGCCTTCGGCGTTCAGCCTTCAGAACCTCACCCGCACCGGCGCCGTCACCGGTTCCCGCGCCACCGTCGCCTTGGGGTCCGCCTGGTTCCCCGGGGAGCCGGAGCCCTTTGCCTTCGCCAGTTCGGCCACCGCCGACCGAAGATGCTCCACCAAACCCGACTTTTCGTCCACGCTCGCGGCCTTCTCGACCACCGCGCGCAGACCTTCCGGCCACTCAGCGGTCTCCGCCGCGATCCGCGCCAGAGTCGCCTTCTCGAACTGCTCCACCTTCGCCCGCAGAACCTCGACCTCCTGGGCCGCCGGCTCCAATTCCGCCAGTCGCTTGGCACGGTCCTCCGCCAACTGTTTGTACTCGCCCTGTTCCGCCAGACGCGCCTCTTCGGCCGCTTTGGCCGCACGTTCGGCCTCGCGAAGGGCCGTCCTGTGCGCCGCCGCCTCCCCGCGCACCTCGCGAATCAACTTCTGCGCCCATTCCGGCAGCGTCTCGATGCCGCCAGTCGCCTCTGCAGGTTTCTGTTCAGTCGGATTCGGGTCCGCCGGCGTTGTCGGCGCCGTGGTTGTTGGCGTGCTCGTCAACGCCTGGTTTGTCGTCGGGCTCGTTACTGGTGTTGTCGCGCCCTCCTGGGGCTTCGTGTTCTCCATCTCCCTGGCCCTCCCGTGGCCCAAAACGCAAAAAAGCCGCGGATACCACCCTTGGCCCGTGCAAACGGGTCAGGATGGCTCCGCGGCCGAATGAACGGCAGGCGTTGCCTGTTGCTCCTGTAAAAATGCTACATCACGAACTCATCCCCTGTCAAGTCAAGCGGCCCGCGAGAAGCACGTGCTCTTGCGCAAGGTGCCACAAAAATGCCAGCCAACTCCCATTGACATCCGAAGGGGATGATGTGATAACCTATATGACATCCGTTGAGACACTTCTAAGATTAATTTAAGCGTTAGCACGCTGGACAACCTAACCGTCTTCAGGAGGGACAAGATGGACAAAAGGCGTTACCAGACAACACACCCACACCTAACGTTTCAGGCGGACCTTCGCCGTCTTCCCTGCGAATTCTGGATGCTTCTGGGTGAAGCTCAGAGCAAGGTCGAACATCTTGCCGGAGTGCCTCTGCCGCCGGAGGTCCAAAAAAACCTGCATCTCATCTACATGGCCAAAGGCGCACAAGCCACCACTGCCATCGAAGGGAACTCCCTAACCGAGGAGGAAGTGAGGCGCCGCGCACAGAACGACCTTCCGCTTCCTCAGTCTCGTGAATACCTCGGTGTCGAGGTGGACAACGTCCTGCACCTCTTTATGGAGGTCCTCAACAACGTCCTTACTAAGAAGGCTTCACCGGTCGAAACAGAAGAGATATGCCATTACCACCGGCAGATTCTCTCAAGTCTCGATTTGGCCGACGAGGTTGTACCTGGCAAGATTCGAGACCATGAGGTTATGGTCGCCAACTATGAAGGAGCCCCGGCAGAGGATTGCCGGTTCCTTCTTGACAAACTTTGTTCGTGGTTGAATGGGACGAACTTCGGAAGCATCGGAGGGAATTCCATCGCGTCGGGTATCATCAAGGCCATACTTGCCCATCTCTATCTCGCCTGGATACACCCGTTCGCTGACGGAAACGGACGAACCGCGCGCATCCTGGAGTTCCGGATTCTCGTCGAAAACGGTATCCCATCGGACGCCGCGCACCTGCTGAGCAATCACTACAACCAAACGAGAGACGCTTACTATAGAGCGCTCGATCGTGCGAGGAGAGACTCAAGTAACGGCGTCGCCGCGTTCCTTCGATATGCCGTTCAAGGATTGGTGGACGGCCTCCGTGAGCAAATCCAGCTCGTCCAAAGCTTCCAGTTGCATATCACCTGGCGCAACTATGTCCACGAGACGATCAACACCGACACACCCGCCGGAAAGCGGCGACGTACACTCGTACTGGCGCTGGCGGACTCACCTCGTCCCGTACCAATAGATGAGATCCCCGGTCTCTCACCAAAGACCGCCGTGCAATATGCCGGTAAAACCTCAAGAACGCTGGCCAGAGACTTGGGCCTTCTTCAGAAGGAAGGATATGTGCGGAAGTCCGCTAAGGGGTTCGAAGCCGCCTTGGACGTGCTGGCCAGCTTCCTTCCTGCCAGGTCTCTACCGAAACCGTGATTGCTTAAGCAACTGGGAGCTTGAACTGGCCGGTACCCTAAAAGACCACATCACAAAATCACACGGTGTCAAGCGGACTTCGACACCAAGCTTTCATCTGTTACAATCTTCGTGTCGCCGTAATCGCGCTTCAGACGTTCCTCCAGCTTGCGGAGGGCCGGGACGTAATCCATCAGGTACTCGATGTCGGCCTCGTACCCGTATGGAACCCAGTTGTACGAATCACAGAAAAGAATGTTGACCAGAGGCAGGATGATTTCCTGTTCGCTTGTATCGACCACAACACCAAGGGCACGCCTTGTTTCGTCCATGTATCCGGTGTCGACAAGCAGCAGGCCGCCGCCACTTCGAATGACCATATGCCTGAACCGGCCGTCGCGGGTCCTGATAAACACCTCCGGGTCGCACAGCCAGGCGGCGTCCCGTGGAATGCGCCCCTTGGGCACTTCGAGGGTCAGCACGGGCGGGTCCGGTTCCCCGCGTGCGGCGCGGGCCCAGTTCTCCTCGGTCCACAGTACACCCTTCGTGGCTTCGATCAGATTCTCAATCGCCGCCTTCCTGTGTTCCTCGGGATGCGCCTCCACCCAGCGCCACCAATCACGGAAACGGTCCAGACCAATCGCCTCTTCCGGAGTCAACTGCTCTACCGCCCATACGTCGTTGTCGTCTCTAATCATCACGATTTGGAAGGTGTCAAATCCTTCCCGGAATTCCTTCGCGTGGAAGAGCCGGAACGCGCCGTGCCCGCCCTCCGTGAAATAGATCGGCCTCGCATAGAACCACGAACTCGTTGGCGTGCCCTGTATGATTCCAATCCCGTCCAGAGGGGCGCCGACGCTGATCCGGGACTGTCCAGGTTCCAAATGGGAGATCTGAAGCCGCCCCTTTGCCGCGCGGCCGAAAGCTCTTACTTCGGACAGCGTCAACTTCCTGCCTGTTCTGGTATTCCGAGCCATCACCCAAGCCTCACGATGTCATCGACCTTGCGGCCGTCGGGGAGGTGCGTAATCCCGGCATCGTGGAATGCCTTGATTACCCTCTGTCTCTGGGCCGGAGAACCGACGACAACCAGGTCGATGTTGTCCAGAACCGAAACGCAGGACTTCAGGATGACCTCGTTGGAACTGCCCCTCTCGACCTTGTCTCTCAAAGCGCTCAGTGTCGCGTGCCGTTTCTGCCGCACCGTGGAGCCGGTCACCCTACCGTACTCGTCACGTTCATAGGCGATCGCGTCCATCCTCCGAAGGAGTTTCGGCTTCCAGTAAATGCCAGCTCCACGATTAGTTCCACGGGTCAAGCGCGTGAATACGTAGGATGCTCCGCCGGTGCCAAAATCCTGCCCGGCGGACATACCGCCCAGCGGAACTCCCGCCCTCACCCTCTCCATGTTAGCCAGAAAAGATCCGTTGTTCCGGAGCATGGTCTCCAGCACGTCCGCGATATCGACTCCTCCCGTGATGCTCATGTGCAGATGACGGTCTGGCAGTTCCCTGGCGACGTCATCGTCCGAGATATCGAACCGCATCTGGCGACGACGTCCGGCATTAGCTTTGCCCGTCAGGCGGCTGTACTCGTATTCGCCAATCGGATCGTAACCAGGGAGGTTTCTCACGTCCTGAACACCCAACTCCCGGCTCCAGAAATCCCGCATGATCTGCACCTGCTCGCTCTTCGGCTTGCCCTGATACGCGGCCTCGACCTTCTGCCACGCGGCCTTCTGGTCGATGTTCAGGATATAAGCCTGTTTCCGCAGGTAGAGTATCTCGATATCATCCGCGGTTGCCAGCGAAGCGTTGATACCCAACTCTTCCAGATGGGCAAGTATGGCCTGGGTGCGACCGACGGTCACTTCACCCTCCATGGCAATTTCAACCGTACCCTGCATGGCGTACACGTGGTCGTTCGCTTTGTCCCACGGCCGGTAACGAATCCTGGTCCCGTCCGAAAATGTGAACTCGTATTCGACCCCCTTGTTTTGCAGACCGTGATAGATGCTGCTGTTGCCAACGCTGTCACTCTCAACGTAAGACATCCCCTCTTGCGTCCTGCGCTTGGTATGGTGCGGTTGCCCCCTCTTGACCTTGTACCCGACCGTGCTCTTCACCTTCTTCGCCTTTTTGCGCGGCGACAGAACCGCCTTCTCGAACCTGTCAACGATGGCCGTACGACTGGCCACCGCGTCCTCCACGGCCTTGATCCAGCCAAGGTAATGCGTCGCCAACTCCAAATCCCATTGGTCGCCAGTAAGCAGCATGTTCAGCAGTTGAGACTGTTTTGCCCTCATAGCTTCCAGTGTCACGACGTTGTAGGCTCCGTCGGCCGCGTGCGTATTGACGGTCTTCACCGCGGCCAGTATGAGGTCGTACAGTTCATCACGGAGCGGATCCAACGGGTCCGCGGCACCGGTGGTGGTGGCTCCGCCTGCCCTGGTGATTGCGTCCAGAATCTTGTGTTCGGCCTCCGGTCGGATCTTCAACGTCATACCCGTGCGTTTGCGGCCGTCTGGCATCTCCTCCTGGAAGAGCATCACATCGTGGTCCTCGATATCCTCCTCATCGATCCTGAGCGCCTTTCCCTGCCACCCTGCGTCCACCGCGTCCTGAACGTCCTGAGCGAACTCGGCCTCCGCGGCATTCGCCGTGACAGGTCTTGGGGCAACCTTCAGGCCGAGCCTCTGCTCGAATTCGTCGGCCTTGGCGGAGAGTTTGGCCATCCGCGCGGAGAGCATGTTTTCTATCTCCGCACGGTCGGCCGCGTTCAGCCCCGGCGCCACTTCCCGGAGGAACGGGGACCATCCGCCGGCGTCGTCGGCGACCCGTTCAAGCAGGCGTACCTGCCGGACGAAATCCTCCGCCATATCGTCGACGGAACGGTATCCGGCGCGCGTCATCACCGCCGAATAGTTCGGATTGACGCCTGAATCGAACAGATTGAGCACCTCGTCGATTTTGGAGAGCGCGCTCTGCTGTTTCCGACCGGCCATCGCGCGGAACAGGAACGTCCCGCCGTTATCGACGCGAAGGACACCCTGCTGTGTGAGGAGGATGTTGTCGAACGTCGCTCCGACGGCGTCCCAGTTGCCCGTCAGGATATCGGCAACCAGTCCGTGTGCGAAGTCCTGCGCCTGCGCTTCCGTCAGTGTACCGATGGAGACGGAACCGGCCCCGTCCACGATCTCCGAGGCGTAGTACAGAACGCCCTCGTGTTCGAACACCTCGGAAACGGGCGCCTGGAGCCCGAGACGCCTGTAGACCTCGTTGGCTGCGTGTTCCGACCACGCCTGTGTCTCGTCTGTGTACTGCTTGACGTAACGCTTCACGCCGTCCCGTCCGGAATAGAAGCCGCCTTTGTTGGAACCTTTGGCCGCGCCGGTCCTGGTGTGCAGAATCACGTCGCCGCGGGACTGCGACGCGGCGGCCCTGGCGGCCTCGGCTGCCTCGGCGGCCAGTTGAGCGTCCAACGCGGCTTGAGCGGCGGCGGCATCGGCGGCCGCCTGGGCGGCCTGGGCGGCATTGACCGCGTTGTGGGCCGATATCAGGTCTTTCAGTTCCTGCTCTTTGAACTGGGTCAGCAGGATTTTGATCTTCTGCTGGCTGTCGATGCCGGGCTGGAACAACACACCGGCATTGAGGAGCATCTCCCCCAGATCGTCCTCTGACATCGCCAACAGGGCGGAGTGGTTTTCGTTCCAGAGTTGCAGGGCCTTCTGCGCGGCCTCTTCGGCCGCCTTCTTCGCCTCCTCCGCCGCTTTCTTGGCCGCTTCGGCTTCGGCCTTCTTCTTGGCCAGGTATTTCTGCTTGGCTTCGGCTTTCGCGGCCTTCTTGGCGGCTTCCTCGGCTTTGGCGAGGGTTTCCAGTTGGTTCGCGTCGGCCTGGAGCAGCAGCTCGATCTTCTCCGCCTTGCTTGCGCCGTCGGGAACCGCGATACCCGCTTTCTGGAGCCTGTCGTCGAGCTTGCTCTCCGGCAGGAACTTCAACTTCGCCGGATCGACGCCCGTTTGCGCCTGAAGCTTCGCCAGTTTCTCGGCCGCCTCCTTCGCCGCCTGCTCCTCTGCGGCCTTCTTGGCGGCCGCCGCCTGGGCTTTCTTCCTGGCGGCGTACTTCGCCTGCGCTTCGACCTTCGCCTGCTTCTTGGCCTCTTTCTCGACCAGCCGTGCCTCAACGCTCTTCAGACTGCGCTCCACCCGGTACGGCCCCCACTTCGGATTCTTGCCCACACGTACGAGGTCGGCCAGCTCGATCTTCCCGTCCTTGTACAGCGCGAACTTCCCCGGCCCCAACAGTGCCCGCTGTTCGTCGGCTGACTGTTTTGCGAACCACTCGGCCCCGGTCTCCCGGTCGGGAAGCTCCGACTTCCCGTCCTCACCCTTCGCAACCGTCACTGGACTGCAACGGCAGTTCGGGTGGCTGGCGAAATCCTCGCTCAGTTTGTGGAACGTCCCGTCCATCGCCAAGCACACCGGGCAGGTTCTCCAACCGTGGTCCGCGTGCCACACCCAGCCGGCGATGTGTTCGGAGTTCTCCCGCAAATACCCGATGTGCGCCCCGCGGTACGCCCGCATCGACTCCGTCCTGGCGATCGTCATCGCCCGCGTCAGGCTCACCCCGATGGCGTTCTTCAGCATCTCGCCGGTCCGGTCGAGCCCGAACCCGAGCGTCAACGCGGTCAGCATCCGGTCGTGCGCTATCTGCGCTCCGTCCGTAGACACGGCGGCGAACAGCTCCGTTAACGGCGAACCGTTCCCGGCCGTCCCAACATAAGCCGCGACCGCTCGGTCCGCGAATCCCTCGATGCCGCCCGTTGCCGATACACCTGCTCCGATCGGCACCCCCACCGCCTTCATCTGCTCAACTGCGGCCTTCACGGCGTCCCGCACGGCGTCGCTCTGCCCCGCGGTCACCACGTCCACTGCGTCAGGCGCTATAGATAACAATTCCGCCTCCGCCTGCGCCAGAAACGTTGCCATCCGGCGAGCGCGGTACACAGACGAGGGATTCGCCTTTGCACCGGCGAGGATGCCGGCCATCTCGGCGTTCAGGGCGTCGAATACAGTCTTGTAAGAGGCAACCAGACGCTTAACAGCGCCGGACTCGCGCTTCGCGAGGGCCTTCCGGTACTGCTCGGCTATCTGGTAGACGTTCGGCATCAGGCCCCGCGGTCAAAACCGCCCAACAGCGCGGTCCCGGCGGAACCCGCCTCATCCGCCTTCTCGGCCTGCATCTCCGCGATGCGCTCCTCGCTGTATCCGAGGTCTTTCAACACCTCCGCCCGGCTGATCCCGACCTGTTCCGCCAGAAGTGCCTCCTCCAGTTCCTCGCGCCGCGTTTCCGTCAACAGCGACCGCGGCGCCAGGCTCATATCGAGATCGCCCTTCTGGTACGATTCCAGCCCGAATCCGGCGAACTTGGCCGTCTGCGCCGTGCGGTTCTCCCAACCACCGGAACCGAGCCTCCATCCCCCGATCGCCACCGCCATCTGGAACAGTTTCACGCACTGCTCGTCGTATCCGGCGGCCGCGTCCTGAATCCGGCCCTCCACGTCGGCCATCAGGCGGCGCGCCGCCGGCCCCGTCAATTGGCTCATCCCGCGCAGTTCGCGGAACAGCGCCAGTTCCGGCAGATCCGCCTCGATCTCGGCCGTCATCCGGTCCATCGCCGCCAGCATCTGCGAGAAGTCCAGGGGGAGCATCTCCACGCCGCTGCCGACCGGCATCCTCAGCGTCCGGATGCTCTCGCGGTCCACCGGCGTGAACTCGTCGGCACCCGTGGCCAGCCCGTTCGGCCGAAGGACGGCCTTCATCGAGGCGTCGCTCGTGATGATCAGCGGACTTCGCGCGATCGCGGTCATACGGTCGTGCAGTACCGACGCCAGTTCGTTGATCTCGTCGATTTTCCCCGTCACGCCGCCCACGGCCGGCTCTCCGTGGTCGCCTCCCAGGTCGCGATGCCGGCACCACACCGCGGGCACGAACCCGTAGGGGTTCGGATACTCGGCCGGCAGGTCGTTGAAGCCCGTCGGCACGTTGTTCCGGAACGTCCGTATCGACTCCTTGTCTACCTCTTTCGCGTACCGGTACGACCGGCCGTTTTCATCGACCGAATCGTGCTCCCGGCGGTACTCCTGGACGTTCCCGTAGGAATCCAGCGTCAGGTCCGTGATCTGCCCGGGCCATACCACCTCGATGCGGACCTTGCCCCT
>Ga0302251_1000248_pt1 | contig 60690 bp, 54 predicted proteins | sample AAG_RA_Gln_MG_FD_193534 | JGI IMG/M metagenome (GOLD analysis project Ga0302251, IMG submission 193534) | Enriched activated sludge microbial communities from anaerobic digester in WTTP, New Holstein, Wisconsin, United States - AAG_RA_Gln | ecosystem: Engineered > Bioreactor > Anaerobic >... | reverse complement strand
TTGCAGGATAAGAAGCTATATTCAAACCGTTAAAAAGAGCAGCCTTAATATCTTGGAATCTCTTAAGAATGTCTTTCTGGGAAATCCTATTATGCCGCAGACTTTATTAGCCTCTGAGCAGTAACTATATTTTTTTATTCCGAAGAGACTCTCAGCAATTTCTGAGGAATTCTGACCAATATTTATGATTGGTATTATCACATCTTCCTGGGACCCTTTGTCAATGATCTCTTGTATATTAACTGCTGAATAATTATATTCAATCTCTTCATCTTGAGGAGGGTAATCCGCTTCTTTCTGGATAAAATTCTTAAAAAGGTCCTCGGTAGACATTGCTCCTCCGTAATAGGAATTCTGCCTTACAAAAGATGCAAGGGGAACTCCTGTATCTGAGAGGAGAAAGAACAATATGCTCTTGCCTGCATATCTCATTATTCTTTTTGCAGGCTTCACTATTTCGGACAATCTGGAAATAAATGCATCAAATTCACGGCTATTCAAATTGAAATACCCAATTTCGTTTATTCCTTTGTAAAGAGCATAAGAATACACATCTTTCGGAAGTTTCTTCTGTGGCACATCGACGTCATATAATTTCAGCTTTCCTTTTACGGGGAAGGGCTTAATGGGCCTCACGTTCTCGAGAATCCAGGAATAAGAGCAGCCATCATAGTCACAGAGAGAGGCTTTTTCATCTGATTCCTGCATTTCGCGAAAGCCGGCAAGCTTGACAATACAAAGAGCCTTTCCTGAGTTTTCTGTTTTAGGGCTTGATGAAGCGCAAATGAGCAAGTCCCCAAAATATGATGATGGCCAAGATCGAAGCTCAATCGTCTTTTCTCCTGTAAGAATCGCTGTAGCCCAGGGATCTTTAACGGATAATGCCTTCATTTCATGTCTCCTTTTTTTCTGCTGCTGAATTCAAAACGTCATCTAAAAACAATATTCTCTGTATTTCTCAATAATGCCTATCCAGACATTTAATCTTATTCGCTCTGCTCACATGGAGAAGCTCCCTAATCACTGAAACCTGTTAAAGTGCACCCTGTGCGAGTGCTTTTATATATTTCGATTCATTCTTCCCTTCTCTGTCCTGCCCTCCCGTCAGCCTGTCTCAGAAGAAGAGGCAGGCAGTGTTCCTGAAGAAGTTCAGAGATTTGGCCTTCTAATGAATTTTAATATTTTCAGACACCCACCAATGTCCGGAATCGTATCATTCAGTTCACAAGAATGCCATCAGGAGACCTCACAGCGGCCCCAGAAAGACTCTCGAGTCATTTTTCTCTCCTTCAGCCCGAAAAGCCCTGTAGAAAGCATGTGACAGCACCTCTGTATCCTCTCTGTTATGAGCTTATTTGGGATCAGGTGTTTTGCTTTTTGCTGCTGTATGAAGTATAATTATAGTATGAAGCTCAAAGAATATTTCACCGAAGAGCCTTTCGACATCCCTGGAGTTGATATTCCCTGCTGCATTGGGGATTACATGGATATCAACGACAACGATCCTTCCAGCATTGAGTGGGAAGAGGATACAGTCGAAGGTTATCATTACATCGCCTGCAGAAAAGTACACTGTCTGAAGGAAGGCGAACCCCTCTGCGACCTGGACGCTGTGGATGACTTTACAGAGAAGATATCAACCCGCTCGATGAACAGGTACGATGCTGCAATGGAAGCTGACATGAAGCTGGATGAGATGCTTCAGATGCGCCGCGAGAACGATCTCAGGCTCGGCGAGGTGCTGACTCTTTTCAAAAAGAAGAAGGGCGAAGATAACCTGGGGCACCGTTCAATAGGCACTTTCGCAGTCGAGCACCTGGACTTTTCCGGGCATCTGGCCTCGGAGCTGATGCACAACCATGAGATATTTTCGGCTCTGGAGCTTACGAAAGAAGCATTTCGGCAGGGAGAGATTACTAAGAGCGCCCTCAGGCATCTGTCGAAAATTCTGAATCCAGAAAATGAGGCGGAGTGGCTGATTAAGGCGCAAAATCTATCGCTCAGAGCTCTCGAGATGGCGATCGAGGAAGCTCTCAAAGAAAAGAGGGTGGTCGGGGAGGCTCTCAAAGAAAAAGATTCGGCTGGCGAGGCTGCCGAGAAGGGTAACATCAACATTTGTAACTCCTGCAATGACGATGATTTCACTCAGTGCGCTCCTGCCATTCCGTCTGAAGAGAGCGACGAGAAGCGGCAGGGGGTGATGATGTACTTCAACGTATCCAACAGGCTCGCACCTGTCTGGGACTTCGCGCTTCTGCATTTCCGCAATAAAGAGCAATACAGCGGCCCAGTCAGCAGATTCGTAGAGGCACTGCTTGCAGATTACATCACGTCAGGAAAGGGATCAGGATTCGGAGCTCCGGCTCTTCTCGAATCAGGAATGCTCCCAGTGTTCTACAGATGCTATCTGAGAGAGGATGAGAGAGACGAAGAGCTGATGCCTGTAAACACCTCGATTACTGACGAAGCCCATCAGCACAGCTCTGAAGAAGAAGCCCCTCAATACTGCTCTGAAGAAGATGATGGCGATGAAGAGATGACAGGGCGGCGCATCATCTTTCCGCCTTCCTTCCACGAGAACCCTGATACTCTGGAAGAGCTTGCGGCAAAGCTAATTGAACTGGGCAGAAACCGGCAGGAGATCAATGTGGGTGTTGGAAAGATTCTGAGAGCGATCGATGACTGGAGTCTTCACAGAATCCTGGACTTCAGGCACATCTTCGAGTATGGGAAGGAGAAATGCGATCTCCCGAAGCCGATGCTGTACAGGCTGATAAATCTTGCCAATGGGTTCAGGCGCCATCCCCTTGTGGAAAAAGCTTTCAGAAGGAAGATCATCTCAAGGGAACAGGCACAGCAGATTCTCAGAGTTGTCACTGCAGAGAATGAGATGATCTGGATTGACTATGCAGCCCACGTATCAGTTGTCAAGCTGAAGGAAGAGGTGGAGCGCTGCGCGAGGATCATCGAATATGACTGCTTTGCCCCTGTCTTTTATAACATCCTTCCAGGATTCCGCTACATCACCGACGACAGATATCACGAGCTTCCAGAAGAGATGAAGGATATACTGAGAACCGGCTCGTGGTATCAGCACTCTTCACCAGAGCTTTCGTGGCCGATTGAAGAAAACAGCGATGAGCAGATGCTGATGGAGCAAGATCACTGCATAGATGAGCCGTGGAAGCACTTCAAAGATATTGACGAGCTGGAGGCATATAAGGCTGAGCTCTCCAGGAAGGATAGGTTCGCAATGGCAGCCAGGGAAAATCCCTTGTGTGCGTGTGACACAGGTCAGGGCAGCAAAGACGGCTTGTGTGCGTGCGGCACAGGTCAGGGTAGCAAAGACGGCTTGTGTGCGTGCGACACAGGTCGGGGTAGCAAAGACAGTTTGCGTGCTTGCGGCACAGGTCAGGGCAGCGCAGACGGCTTGTGTGCGCCCGTTGAAATTACCCAGCCTGCCGCAAAATCAGGAACGGATCTCTTGTGTGCGCCCCTCGAACCTGCCTCGCCTGCCGCAAAATCAGGCGCTCCCGCCTCTCCCCTGGGAACCACCTGCAAAGATAGCGCATGCTCAGGCGAAACCTGTTCTCATGGCGCCTGTTCCAACAGCAGCGGCTCCAACAGCAACAGCGCCTGTAGCCACGGCTCCTGCCACAACGACTCGAACCACAGCGGCTCCTGCCACAAAAGCTCCGACCAAAGCGGCGTCAACCACACCGGCGCCAACGGCTGCGGCAGCATTGCCAACGGCGCCGTGCACGCCGAAGATACACTGGCAAAAGCCAGGGAAATATGCACGATGCCTCTCGGGGCAGATGCGACAGAGACGTTTCTGATGGACATACTCTCAGACAGCGGCGATTTCACAGGCGCTAAAACCGGAATGTCGATAAAGTTCTTTCTCCCTGAAGAGCTGTATGATCTGTGGAACACAACCTTCGCAGCCTGTCTTCAGCAGTCCGTCGCAGAAGGAACAATGCTCCGCAGAGTGAATGATGTAGAGGACATCTACAGATCCCCGCTCGATTATGCTGACTCTGCAGAGAGTTTTCTCGCCGCTCTGCTTCAGGGCTGGCTGCTCACCGAAAAAGCTCACCTCAGATTTGCCAGGAACTATGCCATTCTGAAGCGCGACGGCTTCCGCTGTCAGGTGCCTGGGTGCAACTGCCGCAGAAACCTCCATATACACCACATCATTCCCCGCTCGCAAGGCGGAAGTGATGAGCCTTCAAATCTCATCGTACTGTGTGCCAAATGCCACCTAAGGCTTCTGCACAACCTGCTGACTCTGAAGATAGAAGGCACCGCGCCTCACAACCTCACTTTCACCTTCGGCCCAAGATCTCACGGAGATGAAAGACCTTTCCTGAAATATGTCAGAGGGAGAAAGGTACTGACAGGCAACCTGAATATGGCAGCAGTCAAAAAGAGGATGCCCCTCACACTGAAAATGTGGTATAATTGACAGGCCTGAAAACAAAAAATGTGGGGACTCCATGAAAGCATTTACATTCTTTGAGCACACTGCCGACGTCGGGATACTTGCACAGGGAAAGACACTGGGAAAGCTTTTTTCCAACAGTGCCACCGCTCTATTCGATTTCATCACCGATCTTAAATCAGTGGAGAAAAAAACCACCAGAACAATAGAGCTGGAATGCTATGACAGAGAGGAGCTGCTGGTTCGTTGGCTTTCCGAGCTCCTCTTTATCCATGAGGCATCTCACCTTCTCCTTGTGCATTTCGACATTACCTTCATCCGGGGAGGGCGCCTGCGGGCCGAGGCCTCAGGCGAGCCTTACAAGGAAGGAAAGCACCAGATATTCAACCTTGTCAAGGCGGTGACCTATCATCAGATTAAAATCCATAAGGAGCACGGCATCTGGACTGCCAGGATCATTCTGGATGTCTGAGAAAGGAAGAGAGCGATGACTGAAAACAAGACACTTCCTCACGTTGAAAAAATAGACGAGTACCGTTACAGAATTCCAAAAACAGGGAACATGAATACTGACGGCATCATATATGCAGACGAGGAGATGATGAATGACATCCTGACAGATGACTCCATTGCCCAGGTGGCCAATGTGGCATGCCTTCCAGGCATTGTGGGGAACTCAATAGCAATGCCCGATATCCATTGGGGATACGGCTTCCCCATCGGCGGAGTGGCTGCCTTTGATGTCAATGAAGGCGTAGTCTCGCCAGGCGGAGTCGGCTATGACATCAACTGCGGCGTCAGGCTTCTGAAATCTGATATTGAAAAAGGGGAAATGAAAAAAAACACAGGAAGGCTGCTCGATGTGCTTTTCCGTAATATCCCTTCAGGTGTAGGCTCTCACCGCAAGGATTTGAAACTCTCCCGGAAAGAGTTTGAAGAGATGATGGAGAAAGGTGCATCGTGGGCGATACAGAAAGGTCTTGGCGATCGGGACGATCTGGCATGTATAGAGGAAGAGGGAAAGATACAGGGCGCCGAGCCTGATGCTATTTCAAACAAGGCCTTCGAGCGGGGAAAGGATCAACTGGGCACCCTCGGCTCGGGAAATCATTTCGTGGAAGTCGGAATAGTCTCAGAGGTCTATGACGAGACTGCTGCATGCGCAATGTGGCTGCATAAAGACACAGTGACTGTGCTAGTTCACACCGGATCGAGAGGACTCGGCCACCAGGTATGCGATGATTCCATAGTAAAGATGCTCGATGCTTCCAGAAAATATGGGATAGCGCTTCCGGATCGGCAGCTCTGCTGCGCTCCCATCAAATCACCTGAGGGACAGGCATATCTCTCCGCCATGGCCTGCGCCGCCAACTTTGGATTTACCAACAGAGAGATCATCACCCACTGGGTGCGGGAGACATTTCTGGAAGTCTTCAGGAAGTCGCCAAGAGAGATCAACATGAGACTCGTCTACGATGTAGCCCACAACGTGGCAAAGATGGAGACGCACACAGTGAAGGGAGCACAGATGAAAGTCTGTGTTCATCGAAAAGGTGCCACCAGAGCTTTCCCTGCTCATCATACAGACGTGCCTTCACAGTATGCCGATATCGGCCAGCCGGTTCTGGTTCCGGGAGACATGGGACGCTGCTCCTATGTGCTTGTTGGCCGTGAAAAGTCGCTGCTGGAATCTTTTGGAAGCTCCTGTCACGGCGCAGGCAGAGTGATGAGCAGAAACCAGGCAAAGAAGGTGGCTCGTGGTCGCTCAATTTATGACGAGCTGAAGACCAGGGGAATACTGGTGAAAGCAGCCAGTGAGGGCACCCTTGTGGAAGAGATCCCTGACGCCTATAAAAATGTGTCTCACGTGGTAGAAATCGTGCACGGCGCCGGAATCTGTACTAAAGTGGCGAAGCTGAAACCGCTTGCAGTGGTAAAAGGGTAAAAAGGACAGACTCTTTTGTTAACAAATTGTTAATAAAAGAGTCTGTCCCCATTTATGCGAGCCAGGGTTTGTTCTGAACATGCCCCATTACCGATGAGGCATACTTTTGTGCCATGGGGCCGCTCCCGTTATAGCGCTCCACGGCCTTGGGCCAGCTCCCGTATTTGTCGTAGAGGCTTTTCAGGAGTCTCGCGCCGTAATCTATGTTATAGGCAATATCCTGCTGTCCGCGTTTAGCATCATAATCCGGGTGAGCCGGCGAGTTTATCTGCATCATACCGTGACTGTCGCCACCGTCGCCGGTTACTCCAGGCTTCCAGCGGCTCTCCTGCCAGGCGATGCTCTTCAGAACATCGGGAGGAATGCCGTATTTCTGGGCGGCATTGTCCAGAAGGCTGTTTATCTCAGATTTGTTCGCGTCAGCAAGAGGCCTCGCAGATCCGCCTGAATTTGCATAGGGCGAGGATGAGCTTGACGAGCCGTTCGAGAACATTGAATTTATCAGAGAAGGCGATATTCCGCCATTCTGCTGCCCCATCAGCATCATCATCAGCATCATATTCTGCATCTGCATCTGCTGGTACATCATCATGAACATCATCATCTGGGGGTTCTGCATCATCATTGATGAGAGATCAGGATAGGCACAGCCGTAGCGAAGCTGATTTATATTACCCAGAGTAGAATTATAATAACCCTGAAGAGCCATCGCCTGATCCATTGTAGGTATTCCTACGGGGGCAAGACAGTTCTCTGTAAGCATGTTCTGCCGTGCAGTTATCCGTGATTGATATGCAGACAGATCGACTGCTCCGTATTTTCCTGCTCCGGATATCTGGTTGAAATTCATCGGCGACTCCCCCTTCAATCTGATCACACTTACTCATCGATTGATTACTGTGATCATTTTTTTCTGTTTTTATTATACCGTACCTGCACAGCTTTTGCAAGAGCACTCAATAAAAAATGTTGACACTGGATACAGCTTTACTGCAGAGGGCGAGAATCAGAATACTCAGTAAAGAAGATAAAGACAATTAGAAACTGCTCCGATGTCGCCGAGAACGCGAAATCCTGAGCCTTTCTATTGTTCCGATGTGAAGCTCTGCTTCTTCTGCGGCTGTTTTGAACAGAAGGAAGGAGACTGGAGGCAGGCAGGCCTTTCTGTCTGCCCTCAACAACAGTCTGTCAGAAGTTTATCACCTTATTCGCCATAATGAGGTCGACTGCCTCATCATAACTGACTAAATTGACGTTATCAGGCAAAAGGTCAGAAAGACCTCTGGATTCAACTTCCTTATCGATCACATATGTCTCCCGTCCTGCCAGTTTATCTTTATCAACAAACAACGCATCGTGCAGAAGCAGTATCCTGGCATCTTCATCAATTGCGACATAGGGGAATACATATTCAGGATTGGGTGTATCGATTATATACAGCGCCATAAACCATCACCTCCATCAAGACTAGAAAGACAGAACATGATCTGCCTCCTTCAGAAGATTGAGAATCTCTGCTCGGGTGAGAACCTTAAAATCCTGAGAAATATCTGTTGAAGAAAGCGATTTGTTTCTGAGAGACTCATCTTCCAGATAAACGCTCATCCCCATACCGATAAAAGTTCTGGTGTATTTTCTTATACGGTCATCTGTCGAGACATCTTTCAGACCATAATACACTCCATCACCCAGGAATACAGACTTTATGGACTGCCCGTCGATTGCATGCTCCGTACCCACTATTGCCCTCAGACCTTCAGTACAGTGATATCCAACAAACGGTGCATGGTGTATCAACACTACAATGTTCTTCTTATCCATCGTTCAGAGCCCCTTTCTGTGATGACATCATCAAAGAGATATCAGCCTGTCTACATCCGAGAGCATTGTTGCCAGGTTTTCCATATTTCCGGGCTTCACTCCCTCTACAAGAAGGTCGGGATCAATCAGTCCAAACGCAGAAAGACATGTACTGCAGATATATACTGATGCCCCCCTCTCAATCAACGTAATGAATCTATCTTTGGGCATCTCAAGAGACTCCGTGGACTTCTGTGTGCTGACCGTGTGAAGCACGCCATCAAGATCCAGAAAGATCGACACCTGAATACCCTTTTCGAGTGCTGCAAGAGCAAGATGATATATGGTTTCGCCCCTGGTAGAACTGAAAGGAGCAGACTTGAGGTAGAAACCGAGCTTGGACATCGTAATCCCTCCCTATCTAGAAAATCTTTCCCCGCCTGAAGTAAATGCTGCCCAGAATCCCAATAGACATCATATTAGTTAACAGCGAACTCCCTCCATAACTTATAAAAGGCAGCGGTATTCCTGTCACCGGCAATATCCCTATATTCATCCCGATATTAACAAAGAGATGAAAGCTGAACATTGTCACTATGCCTACCGCAAGCAGTGTGCCAAAAGAATCCCTTGATGCCTGGGCTATTGAAAGACCCCTCCAGAGCAGATAGAGGTAAAGGGTCAGAATTCCCATCGCTCCGGTAAGGCCCAGTTCTTCGCCTACTACGGTGAAGATAAAATCTGTAGAATGCTCAGGTACAAAGTTAAGTTGATTCTGTGTTCCAAGAAAAATTCCTTTTCCTGCAACCTTACCTGATCCAACGGCAATCTTCGCCTGTATCAGGTTCCACCCCCCCCCCTCAGGATCACCTTCCGGATTGATAAACATGAGGAGTCTCTCCTTCTGATATTCTTTCAGCACAAAGGGCCCCAGAGAGAGACCTGCAACAATGGCAGACAGCAGGATCCAGGGTCTCACCCCAACAGTGAAAAAAAGCACAAGGGTTATCGCGACAAGCACCAGCGCCGTACCGAGGTCAGGTTGAATGAGAATGAGCACCCATGGCAGCATGATAAGAAGGCTGGCATATAATAGATTAATTGGCTTCAAAGTATCAGATAGCGTCAGAAAACGCGCAACTGTAATAATCATGGCCAGCTTTGCCATCTCAGAAGGCTGAAAGCTTCCAAGCGGTCCGAGAGGAATCCAGCGCTGTGCGCCCTGGACAGTATGCCCTATAAACAGCACTATGATGAGAAGTAAGATTGTTATGACATAAATGTGTCTGTAAAGCCGTCCCCAGAGCTCATAATCGATAGCAGTGAAAAGCAGCATGATGACTGTTCCGACAATGATATAGAGTATCTGTCGAGACACCTCAGATGACGGACCTCCATCCTTCCCATTGGCGCTGTAAATCATTATGAGCCCGATAAATGACAGTGTGAAGGTGGTGACAATGAGCGTAACGTCAATTCTGTGCCACCAAGGCTTATTCAAAACTGCTCACCTTTTTTCTCTTGATCAGCCTGAGTTTCACGTTTTTTGACCTCGGACAGGCGCTTCATCTTTGAGCGGCGTTTCGATCTGGATGATGCCTTCCTGCGCTCCTGCCTCGGAATCAATACAACATCAGCCGTAACAGAATCCGCTGCCTTACTCTCAGTAATTCTTACACTCTGAGTTTGAATTACAGCTTCAACTGTGGGAGCTGACTCTACATCTGCAGATGGAGCAATTCTGTCCTCCGCTCTGGCAGTGGCCCCTGGCTCACCTGCAGGGTGATCCAGGAAGACAGGAGTGTGACGGACCTTTTTGATTGGGATGTTGGCAGCAAGAGCTATGGAGCCTTCCTTCTGTTCAAGTCCGATCTCCAGCTCGCTGACATCTATCTCCAGATATCGGGATATGACAGAAATAAGATCTTCTTTGAGCGACTCCATTATTTTTGGTGTTATGGAAGCGCGATCATGAATGAGTACGAGCTGGAGGCGCTCTTTTGCAGAGCTGCGTGACTCACCCCTTTTGAATATCTTGTTGAGGAACTCAAACTTGGTCAGGAATTCAAGCATGTCGGTCTTCCCCTTTCTCCCGCATTGAAGCACTGCATGTCACGGTTTGAGTGAATGCGACGGAATGATGTTTCCTATACCTCGTCCTTTGAAAGGAAGTTTTTCAGTCTCCGGAATATCCCGCCCTCTTCGGAAATGTTGAGAGCCGGGTAAGTCGGATCAACTATCCTGGATACGATCCTCTTATAAGCCAGTCCAGCTCTGGAATTTCTGTCAAATATGGCCGGCTCGCCTTTGTTTGAAGCCTTCAGAATCCTTTCGTCCTCAGGTACAATCCCCAGAATCTCAAGACCCAGAATATCCTGCACATCTTTAATGGAAAGCATCTGATTCCTTTTAACCATATCTTTTTTATACCTGTTCAACACAATACGGGGATTGAACTTCTCTTCAGCCTCCAGAAGACCGATGATTCGATCTGCATCCCTGATGGCTGACACTTCGGGATTTGTTACAATGATGGCCTCATCGCATCCTGCTATGGCATTTTTAAAGCCCTGTTCTATACCTGCAGGGCAGTCTATAAGGGTATAGTCAAAATCCTCACGGAGCGTGGAACAGAGACGCTTCATCTGATCCGGCTTTATTGCATCCTTTTCTCGTGTTTGATCGGCTGCAAGAAGAAAGAGGTTGTTGGAGCGTTTGTCTTTCACAAGAGCCTGCCTGTAGTTACGGCATTTCCCCTCCAACACATCTACCACATTGTATACGATTCTGTTTTCAAGCCCCATGATCAGGTCCAGGTTCCGCAGACCGATATCGGCGTCTATTACACATACCTTTTTCCCCTTTTGTGCGAGCCCTGCTCCGATATTTGCAGTGGCTGTCGTCTTGCCCACACCACCTTTTCCAGAGGTGACTACATATACTTTTCCCAAATGAATCCCTCCTTAGTTGTTACAATACAGGCCATTTCTCCCGGAATATCGAGATGCCGCCTCCAGAATGTCTTTTTTCTAATGTCGGGGAAAGATGCGATTAGCTGCCTCCGCAAGGCTGCAGCAGTATCTTTCCATTCTCGACTCTGGCCGTCAGAGCTCCCTTTTTCCGATTCGGCTTCGAAGAGCCGGTTATGCTGATATAGTGAGCGATTCTTAGCTGCATGGGCTCATAAACCAGAGCAATCACCGCTGCATCTTCCCTTCCAGATGCTCCAGCGTGGGCTATTCCACGCAGCGCACCAAGTACTATGATATCGCCATCAGCAATTATTTCGCTGCCGGGATTCACATCGCCCTGTATCACCACATTCCCCTGATAGATCACTTTCTGACCGGCTCTCAGAGTTTTTCTGAGCATGAGAGTGTCTTCCTGAGGAACTGCATGTTTCTCGTGTTCCGGAATCTCCTCCACCTTTGCCTTTCGTGAATAATGCTCAGAAAGGCCCAGCCTGCCTATAATCGCCTTGATCCCCCGGCCCTCGGCAAGCTTACGCGTCACCAGGGAGGAGCTGATTATCCCCTGAAGCTGAATTCTCTGCTCTTTCAGAAGGCCTGAAAGAAGCACCAGATCATCTGAGGTGATTTCACGCCATCCCAGGTCGAGACTCATCGGGCTGCCAGTAAAAAACTTTGTATTGGAGAGCACTTTTTCTTTCAATGCCACCAGATTGTCGCTAAAGGAGCCTTCCTCGCTGATGCTCACTATTATGCCGAGACGCGTTACATTGAAAGATACAGGCTCTTTATCTGACATATTCACACCTGTGCGGTTTCTATTGTACACTCAAAAAACAGTAACTGCAGCATTGCAGATTGGAGATTCAGATAAATTCGAGATTCACGGGTTATGAATGAGTAATATGCAATGCACATTAATTTTCAAGAAGAGACTCCATGGCGGATATTCCCTGCTGTGAAGCCTCCCTGGAAAGTTCTCTCCCGTGTCTCGCCTAAGTTCTGCACATCCAAAATAAATTCCTTCCCACAGTTCTCTGCCGTAAAAGACATGGCAGGGGAGGAATTTTTGGTTCTCTCTTGAATTTCTCACGATAGCGGCAGCACTGCAGCTCTCAATACACCTGCCGTCTCAACGCTGCGGAGGAGGTGCCCTGTGGGATGTCCTTACTGTAAGAACGAAGTCTCTGCTGACGACATTTTCTGCCCCGCCTGTGATTCTCAGCTTTACAGCCCAAAAGATTTTCTCACCATGAAAGATTTTTCTCCAATCGATTCAACGCTGAAATGGATGGAACTATACCGAAAAGGCTCTTATTCACTGGGAAAGTTCCAGACGAGAGTAAAATGGCTGATAGAGGCAGTGAAGCTCGAAAAAGAACAGATGGAGGCTTCTGTCGATCCAGGCGCGCTCTCTCCATCAGAAGCAAAAAGCCATGAAGAGTTCGTCAACATAATGGGTCTTATGCTCGATGCGCTGGAAAAGACCGATCTTCATCTCCGCGAAGGAGAAGATGAGCTGTTGAAAAAATCACTGGTGACAATTCATGAGGTTCACAACAAACTCCACGAACTGAAAGACACCATGATACAGACTTTTTCGAAGGAAGAGCTGCAGCAGCCCTGAAAGAAATGAGGTCATCGCAGAAAACAGGAGATCTCGGCGAAGGCTTCGTCCGGCTTTGTAATCCAGTGGACGTTCCCATATTTCCTGAACCACGTATACTGCCTCTTTGCATATCTGCAGATCTCCTGATAAAGCAGCTCCACCATCTCCTGATAGCTCAGCATACCTGCGCAGTATCGATAAATATACCGGTATTCCAGCCCGAATGACTCCATTCGCTCCGGTGAAATGCCTGTGTCAAGAAGCTTTTCGACTTCCTCTACCATGCCTCTTTCAAGACGATCGACAAGACGCAGGTAAATCCTTTTCCTGAGCTCCTCACGCTCGATCAATATCCCGACAGTCAGGCTTTCGAAAGGCACCACAACACGCTTTCTAAGCTGTTCGAGAGAGCCTCCCGGAGAAGAAAGCACCTCCAGGGCGCGGATCATTCTCCGTGGGTTTTTGAGATCTACAAAGTCTCCGGCCCTCCGGTCTTTCGCCAGTAGAAGCTCCTGAAGCGTGGCAGCGCTGACTTTTTGAAGTTCATCCCGCAGGTCGGGCTGCGAAGGCAGACACGGAAAGGAGAGTCCCTCGAGCACGGCCCTTATATAGAGCCCGGTCCCTCCAACCATGAAAGGCAGACGAGCCTTACTGCCGATATCCCCTATTACCGACATGGCAAGCTTCTGATACTCTGCCACAGTAAATTGCTCCCAGGGCTCCACAATGTCTATCAGCCAATGCTTGACACCCTCACAGAGAAGTGGCACCAGATCGAAATCACGTCCCAAGGCGTGACAGCTTTTCTTATCGTCAGTGAGAAGCGAGCCGCTGACCTTACCTGTGCCCAGATCCATACGACGATATATCTGGCGGGAATCGGCTGACAGCACTTCTCCATTAAATTCACACGCAGCGGCAATACCGAGGTCAGATTTCCCGGACGCATTGGGACCTACTATCGCAACTACCTTCATGACACTTCCGCCCTGGTTTTCCATCATTTCAATGCCTGCGGCCTTAACCATAAACGAAAAAAACTCTGATCAACACTCCAGAAAGACATTTCTCCATAACCTGCAGGAGACCTTTCGCATCTCTCCCGCCTAAAGGGAGATTGATGCAGAAGAGGAAATATATGGAATATCAGGCAGTAAAGAAACCGGGGACTTACATTGAATATAAAGATAATAAGAATTTCAGATCTCACCATAGACGAGGGCGGCTGCAAGATACTTCACGACACGGGATATGAGTTCATGGGGTGGAGCTCGGTATCCTTTCTTTTCCTTATGATATCAAAGAAAACAACCTCAACAGACACGTCGCCGGACATCTTCTTCTATAACAGAAAGGAAAAGCAGCTCGTCTATATAGACAGCACACGCTTCAACTTCAGGAGGTTCCTGGGCACAGACAGCACTCAGGCCTCTGAAAAGAACCTCTCACTGCTTATAAGGAAGATTCTGCCTCACACGTCTCAGGCATATCTCGATGAGTCGCTGGACCTCTTTCTGGAAGGAAAACTCTTCGAGCTTCCACTCTACATCAATGACGATGCAATTGTGCAATACCTCTTGAAAGTGGCTGAGCGGGCAGCCTCTTCAGTCGATGCAAGAATGGAGCGCAGAAAGAAATCAATGGAGAAAGGCGAGATCCTGGCTCATGAGTGGGAAGCCGGCGATCTTGTGGATGGACAGTTCAAGGTGAAAGAAGTTCTCAAAGGCGGCATGGGAATTGTCTATATAGTCAACGATCTTGCCACCTCGACTCTCTATGCCCTCAAAACGATTCAAAAGCGTTTCTTCTGGGACAGAAACGTGTATAACATGTTTGAGAGAGAAGCCGAAGTCTGGGTCAAACTGGAGAAACACCCGCATATCGTTCAGGCTCACGTCGTCAAGATCATAGGCGGATGTCCCTTCATATACCTGGAGTATATAAAGGGCACCACGCTTGAAAATATTCTGAAAGGAGAGCCTCTCCCTCTGGAAGTATGTATGGACTTCGCCATCCAGTTCACCAGAGGTATGGAGTACGCCTTCAGCAAACTGGGAATAGTCCATCGCGATATAAAGCCTTCAAACTGCATGATAACTGAGGAAGGCATCCTCAAGATATCAGATTTCGGCCTGGCCTGCATCTTTTCAAACCCGGTGGAAGAGAAAATCCGGTTCGAGTTCTCCGGAGATAAAAGTGCAGAGCAGCCCAGAGCAGCAGTGTGCGCCAGACATTCTACCACAGGCACACTGCAGGGCACACTGCCGTACATGGCGCCTGAACGCTTCCTTAACCCATCGCTGGCGGATATCTGTTCTGATATTTATGCCTTTGGAGTGATGTTTTATGAGATGGTCACAGGCATGCGCCCCATCCACGCCACAGATATGGCTGGCTTTATGATTAAGCATACAAGTGGCGAAATACCGGAGATGAAGCGATTCAACCCGAAAACGCCGGACGCTGTCGAACGCCTCACAATGAAATGCCTTGCCAGAGATCCATCGGCTCGATATCAAAGCTTTGGCGAAGTAGAGAAGGATCTCCTGACCGTGTACCGGAAGCTGATGATGCATGAGTATACCTTTAATGAGACAGCAAGGGATCTGACTGCTGTGGAATGGACCAACAAAGGGCTATCTCTGGTGGCTCTCGGAAGGATTGACGAGGCTCTTCAATGCTACGAAAAGGCCCTGAAGCAGAATCACCGCCTGGGCAGCGCATTGCTTGCCAGGGGCAATGCCCTCTACCACCTTGAGCTCTATAAAGATGCGCTCACTGCTTATAACAGACTGATCGAAATAGACAGTGGGAGCGAGGAAGGATGGCTCCGCAAAGGCCTGACATTTTTTTCACTGAAACGCTTCCAGGATGCCCTGACCTGCTACAACAGGGCTATTGAGATCAATTCCAGATATGAAGAAGCCTGGCTGCGAAAAGGACTGTATTATATCGAATTCAAGAAGCACGCTGAGGGTTTCAAGTGCTTTGACGAAGCATTGAAGCTGAATGCACGCTGCCAGGATGCCCTTTATTATAAAGGGAAAGCGTTGCTGGATCTGGGTAAGACTGAAGAAGCGCTGCCTCTTTTCAACAGCACTCTGGAGCTGAACCCGAGACGTATCGAAGTATGGCTTACACTGGCAGAAATAACGGAGCGTCTTGGCAGATATGACGAAGCCCTCTCATCATATGAGAAGGTTGTTGAGCTCGACATTTCAAATCGTGCAGCCCTCATTGGAAAAGCCCGGCTTATTCTGAAAAACGGCGAGATACAGAAGGCACGCGAGATACTGGAAAAGCTTCATTCATCAGGCTCTGAGAACAGGGAGGTATGCATACTCCTGTTCTCAGTGTATGACAGTCTGGGATGGTATAGTGCCGCACTGGATATTCTGCAGAAAGTGCTGGACCTGAAGGCTCCTGACGCTGCAGAGCTGCTGATGAAAAAAGGACTGATCCATGAGAATCTCTCAGAGCTGGATGAAGCGATAACCTGTTACAGGCTTATTCTATCAATCTTTCCAGATAGCGATGAAGCCCGTTTCTCAATGGAAAGTCTGCTGGCCCGAAAAGACAGAAGAGATGCCTTCATCGAGCTGCTGTTTTCAAAGAAAGCGTTTTATCCGGAAGCTGATGACCCTGCCCCGCCAATCCCTGACCAGGAGCGCTCCAGATTCCAGCAGGTATCAGGCAGCTCTGAAGAAGAGAGGGCGGAAGAGCTGTTATCGCTTGGGATCAGGTATTTTAACAGGAATGACATGTGGATGGCGCTTCAGTATTTTATGAATGCACTGATGAAAGGACTGGAAAATGCGAAAGGATGGCTCTGGATGGGCACATGCCTTGTCAGACTGGCCTTTCCTGACAATGCGCTTTCTGCCTTCGGAAGATATCTCAGACTGATGCCGCAGTCACAGATGGTGTGGAGAGAGGTAGCCCGCCTGTATATTAACAAGCGTGAGATAAATCTGGCCTTTTTGAGCCTCTTCTCAGGACTGAAGTATAATATGGACGATCTCAGGATGTGGCTCCTAGTCATTGCCCATCTGGAAGATATGGGCGGATGGAGCACCGCTGGGGTGCTGGCGGAAAAAGCGCTCGAGATAGCCCGTCATCGCAGCGAGAGAGCATCCGGCACAGAAGAAGACAGTGAACTCTCCCTTGGCCCGGAAGAAAGAAGGTGCATGGCTTTCTTCGAGATCGCGAATGGAAAATATGACAGGGCAATCAGGCTGATTGATGAGATATTGAAAGACAACCCGGAGGACCTCATAATGAGAGCCCATCGGGGTGATGTCCTGAAGAGGCGCGGAGATCTTGAGGCTGCGACAAGAACCTTCTATACAATTGACCGGAATCTTCCGAAAGAGCCTTCCTTCCTCTTCTACGCCGGCCTGTTCCATTATGAGATGATGAATCCGGAGAGAGCGCTGTTACTCTTTGAAAAGGCGATCTCAATAGATGAATCCTTTACAGAAGCGCATATAGGCAGAGCCCTTCTGCTTTACAGAAGAGGTGACTGCAAAGCTGCCATCGAAGCACTTGACAGGGTAATATCATCAAATCCTCTTTCAAACCGTGCTCTGGAGCTGAAAGCGATCATTCATGCACGCTATAATGAAATTGAAGAAGCACAGGATTGCCTTGATGAGGGACTCAGCAATAACAGATATGACGGAAGTCTTCTATACAACAAAATAGTAATGATGCGCCGGGTCAACGAACCGATGGACAGTATCCTCGCACTGATAGATCACTACCGCTCATGCTACCCTCTCGAGGTGGGCATACTGAATCTGCAGTCAACCCTTTATCTGGAGGGAGGAGATACCGAGCTTGCAGAAAGGTGCTGTGATGAGGCGCTGAATCTGGATCCCAATTCACCTAAAGCCTGGAATAACAGCGGAGTTCTATACGCCCGCAGGCTTCAGCTCAGAAAAGCAGAAGATTGCTTTGACCAGGCTCTCCTGTTTGATAACAGCCTCATAGAGGCATTAAACAACAAGAGTGCGATACTGATGGAGAGGGGAGAGCTCGATGCAGCCATGAAGTATATGGGAAAACTCTTCAGCGTAAACTCGCACTTTGGCCCCGCTTCATACAACAGAGCCGTTATACTCTGCAGGCTCGGCAATTATGACGAGGCCCTTCAGGAGCTTGAAAGGGCTGAGCGGATTGTCGACTGCACGGAAGATATCCTCATCAACAGAGCAATATGTCATTTCCTGCTGGGCAACATGGATGCATCCGATCTGCTTCTGATAAATTCAGTGAAGCTTGATGAGGAGAACCATCGATCGTGGTTCCTTAAAGGTCTAACGGCTGCAGTGACAGGCCGGTATGATGAAGCTCTTCCATATTTTGAACAGGCTGTCAGTATTAAAAGGGATTATGCATATGCATGGCTCTGCATGGGTGTTTCTCTCAACGCCTGCGGAGACCGGCATCAGGCTCGTGAAGCTCTGAAGAGGGCGGAGGAGCTGCAGCCGGATCTTGCCGCTTCATTTGAAAAGGATGAGCTTTACAGCGATGAAGTGAAGCAGCTTTCACTCACTGCACTCTCTGATGTAATGATAGTTGCTGTGAAATTCGAGCTTATGCCTAATCTGCAGTTCCGTGTGCTGATAAGAGAAGCTGAGCTGCTCCTGAAGGAAAACAGCTGAATTCACAGCCTGTTCATTACACACCAGCACATATCGACAGGTATTGTATCGACATAAGCGGTATAATCGGTTATCCCGCCGACGAGAAAGTACGGTGAAAAGCTCTTTGTGATCTCGTCGCGACTCAGAGGTATGCCAGCGCCTCCAGCAATGAAATAACGCTCACCAAAACAGCGCAGCAGAAAGATGCCGCCGCTCTCGGTAACCCTTGCCGCTTCCCTGACAAAGCGCATTCTCTCATGAACAGGAACGTGGTGAAAGCATCCCCTGTCATTGACAAATGAAAACAATGAGCTGCGAAAGGGAAGGCATCGAGCATCAGCCTGAAGGAGCATCACAGCGTGCCTCTGCTGTATTACATATGATTCTGCAATTTGTAAATCGGTGCTATCGTCTGGCAGTATTGAGATTTCACCTGCTGATGACAGAATTCTTCTCCGTGCCTCTTTCAGGGCATTGATGGAGATATCAACTCCCACAACCTGAAAGCCCCTGTTGGAAAGAAAGATGAGATCTGTACCCTGTCCACAGCCGATGTCCATTGCATAACCACGATAATAATCTTCCGGAAGCATATCTTTCAGCACTTCTTCTACTCTGTCAGTGTCCCAGAGAAGATGAGCTCCCTCACCGGCTTTTTTATATTCGCTGTCCCAGTCAATAGGATAGATGGCCCTTCACCTCAAAACCTGCATCGATGAAATATTGACTTCTCTTCTATCTCATTCTCTTCCTGTAATCAGAAAAGAGGCACTCAAAACTCCGGCAGGCAGGGCTTTGTGAAAGAATCCCGAACTTTACAGGAAAAGAACCACTATGCTCCGGGAGGGTTATGGATAATGACAGACTCTTATTCAGTCATTGAAGAACTTGAAAAAAAACTCGTGGGAAAGCCTGATGATATCAATGCAAGGATAGAGCTTGCCACTCATTATATGGTAAAGGGAGACTATTACACGGCCGCAGCAGAGCTCCAGAGGGTAGTGAGAGCCACTCCTCCGAACGAGACCTATAAAGAGGCATATTATCAGCTTGGCGTGGTTTTACGTACACTCGGCAACTTCGGTGAAGCGCTTGCCTGTATGAAAAAAGTTATTGAAATAGACGAAAAAGATGCGAATGCACTTTACTATGCCGGCCTTCTCAACACTGAACTGGGAAATCATCAGGAAGCAGCTCAGCTTCTGAGGAAATCCCTCGAGCTGCTGCCTCAACAGTCATATCTTTACTATGCACTTGGAAATGCAGAGCTTCACATCGGAAATATTGATGAGGCTGTCAGCCAGTTTAAAAATGGACTCTCCATCGACGGGAAGGATACGCAGCTTCGGAACTCTCTTGTCCTCGCCTGTCTCCTGAAAGGTGCCTATAAGGATGCGACAAAGGAGATCCAGCAGATATTCTCTATCAATCCCAAGGATCCAATGGCCACCTTTTACTATGCATGGGCCGGAATCAAGGAGGAAAAGGAAGTTGAGGCACTGGAGAAGCTCGAAAAATTAATCCACCGCGATCCTCATAACACCTTCGGATTTTTTGCACTAAGCGCTCTTCATTATATGATCGGCGAATATTCCCTCGGCAAGGAGGCTTATCTGAAAGGGCTTAAGCTTTTCAAGGGCATCAAGGATCCTATGATACAGGCCATCCTGCAGATTCTTACATCGTCACTCGTAGAAGTGGCTGAGGACAAAGAGATCTATGAAGAAGAAGAGATTGAGACCAGAAAGGATCTTGAAAAAGCCTTCCTGGAGATAATGGAGCAGAAGGATCCACTCCTTCGGGAGAAGAGCAAGGCTGTGGGCAAACTCGCGTATGATATGGCCAAAGCTGATGGCGACTTCGATGACGACGAGATTGACGATATCCGCAGGGCAGGCACACTGTGCAATCTCGGAATGGCACTGCTTCCTGACTCGCTGGTTCACAAGGAAGAAAAGCTCAACGACGACGAGAAGAAACTGCTCTCCCACCACCCGCTTCTTACTGTTAAAGTCCTTGAAAATATAGAGATCTATACAGAAATATGCAATTTCATCAGACACCATCACGAGCGTTACAACGGCACCGGATATCCCGATCATCTCAAAGGCGACGACATACCGCTCGAGGCAGAGATCATAGGTGTAGCCGATTTCTTTATAGAGCTGACCAAGGGGAGCAAACGGCAGAAACCGGCATCACAGGATGAAGTTGTCAAAACGATACAGACTCTGTCACGGCAAGGAAGTTTTTCAAAGAAGGTGGTCGATCTGCTCGTCAAGGCAGTGACTCCCGCTTAATGTGGCGGCAGAAGAGCAATGACCTCCTGAATTTCCCTGGTCAGGTCCTCGCCTTCATATATTATCTCTCTGCCGGTAAAAGAGTCCTTTTCCGGCACAGCATTCATTTTTTTCAGCATCAGAGTGAGGTAGATCCCTTTTCTGCTTATATGATTGGGATACGCATCACTGGCGTTGTAGTAATACTCCTGAGCAAGCCTCAAAGCTGTTTCTTCATCGTGGGCATCAAGCCAGGCATCACGGGAAATAAGATGTGCAAGGCTCAATCGCGCAGCCCTTATGAAGCAGAAGACACTTCTTCTCTCCATATCAAAGGAACTGCAAATACACTGCTCTGACATCTCAATGAGACAGAGGCCATATGCACCCCAGAAGTCCGGGTCCAGAGGATCCAGTTGTAACAGATAGTTGAACATCTTTTTGCTGCGAATCGGGTCCATCAGGTCCTTATAAAAGGTCACGGCGCAGCGGTAAATCGCAATCCTGAAAGGCTCGGTGCTTCCAATGCACTCCAATGTCTCCCTCATCTCCACGATAAGCCTTTCCCATATATCAATCTGAAAAGTTGACGAAAGAAGCTCGCGATCCTCTTCACATTCCAGAAGATCCTCTTTCATTGCCGCAAAAGCCTGCTCCACTTTGGAGAGAAGAAAGCTCTGCTCTGCCCTGAACGATTCTGGGTCAAAAGGCTCCTGCCGGTAAAAATCCAGAGGCTCAGAGAAAAGATCCGGCCTGAGCTCCTCCTGAAACGTCCGCTCCTGATATTCCAGATTGATTCCGATTATCTCGTCACTCACTGTCACCCTCACATCTGCCTGTGGCCAGTCTCAACTGCCACCGAACTGCGCGCATACCACCCTGTTCACTTTTTTGCTTTAATGTGTTAACATAAGTAATATTTAACTGTAAGCGGGAATTACCTGCCTGTTGAACAGGGAATATTGTCGGTCAACATCAGACTTACAGTAGAAGGAATCTGGCAATGAGCAGCAGGTCAGCTCTTTCAGTAATTATTGCAGTTGTTATTACAGCCTGCATAATCTACCTTATGTCAATCAATTGCGTATCTGTCGGTGATATTAATGATGATGCCATGTACATCATCGCATCGCGGTCTTTCACAGTCGGGCAGGGTATGAGAGAGACTTTTGATCCTGCCGCACCGAAAACAAGATTCCCGCCAGGCCTGCCGCTTCTCATCGCGCTTCCTGTTCTCTCTGTCTGGCCTGATTTCTGGCTTCTGAAATATGCAGCTCTCATATTCGCACTTTCTTCAATATATGTGGTGTACAGGTATTTCTCCCGTCACTGTGAAAGCGTTCACGGACTTGCCATTGCAGCGCTTTTCGCGCTGAATCCGGTGACAGTCCTTTACTCAGGAACGGTAATGGCCGACTTCCCCTACCTTCTCTGCTCTTTCCTTACCCTCTATATCCTGGAAGAACAAAAAGGCGCCTCATCAAAAGCTGAAAGATGGAGCGTAATCCTGTTGGCGTGCCTTGCCTTTTTTTCACTGTGGCTCCGCTTGATAGGAGTATCCCTGATCGTTGCAATAACACTGATTCTACTGCTGAAAAAACGTTATCTGCCTGCCGCTCTCTGCACTGCAGCCGGAGCTCTTTCATATGCCGGAATCCTCTTTTTTTCAGACACAACGTGCTATACTGTTACGAAGCAGTCTATGAACGTCTCAAAAGTCATGGAGATCGCGTTTCAAAACCTTCAGTATTACATGACCAACAACTTCTTCATCGTTCCCCAGTTCAGTGAGCCTTACAACACTGTTGTTCTTGTTGTTCTGGTGACATTACTCGTGGCGGGTCTGGTAATCAACTGGAAGAAAGGCGCCACAGGTGTGCTGGAGATCTATCTTCTGGGATATTCATTCTTCCTGCTGACCTATCCTTACTTTTCCAGCCGCCTTGTCATACCTGTCCTGCCATTACTGCTCTCTTTCATATTCATATCTACGAGAGAGATTGCCGGTCAGCGTCGTGTGGGGTTAGCATTCATCGCCATTTCCCTCCTCATGCTGATACCTTATGCCCTTCATGACGCTTCAATAATCGAAACATCGATGAAAAAAGGTTTTCGGGAATCAACTTACGCCAAGCCCCATCAATGGATGAAGGAGCATATACCGGCAGATGCCCTCATAATGTCCGACCACTCTCCTGGTCTCTATCTCTATACAGGCCTCAGGGGAACTGTTTTCACAGGAGAAAGGGCTTCATGCAACCAGCTCAGGCATATTTATTTCAACAGCATATCATACATTTTTTTCAATCCAGACAGAGTGGGTACTTCCAGGATCTCCACAGTAAAGTCCCACTCACAGGCTCATCTTCTGATGGTAATTCAAAATCCCAGGGACTTTGAAAGAGTCTATGAAGACAAACTTACAGGTGTAACAATCTACAAGGTTATCGGAGATCGCAGTTCCTACCTGGAAGCATATCAGTACCTGATGAGCGCATATCAACTATCGCAAAAAGGAGCCCTGACAGAAGCGCTCTCGGAGATCAGCCGATGCCTTGAAAAGCGCCCCCATTTCCTGGAGGCTCTAAACCTGAAGGGCTCCATTCTCCTCGAGAAAGGCGACATGGAAGCCTCCATTTCAACATTCAGGGAGCTTCTCAAATTCAGTGAAAACTACGCACGAGGGCATTACAACCTGGGAAGGGCATACAGAGAATCAGGCAGGCTCGATGATGCCCGTCATGAGCTTGAATCAGCTTTTGCCTGCGCCAGAGCCGAAGATGATATTCTGCTTATGGAAGGCGCATTGGAGATACTGCGAGAACTGGAGCAGCAGGGAGCACCCAGGCAGCAGAAGTGAGCAACTTTGCCTGTAAGAGCCTGCGGATTCTGCTGAAGATAACGGTGCTGAAGAACTCTGACATTTTTACAGAGCGCTTCAGAATTCAGGGTCTTGCACAGAGGGAAGAAGCAGTGAAGTGCTGAATTCTGGATCGATCATGAAAGATCTGCACATTCACACTCAAGATAAAAACAGGCCGGAGGCAGCGGTAATCGTCGGTTTGCTGATATTCCTTTTCCTGCTGTCCGGATGCACTAATGTCACACCTCCGCCGAAGACTGCGACAGCAAAAATACGAATTGACACAGACCTGAAGGGAAAGACCTGGATATTCTACCGTAAAAACCATGAACAGGAAAAAACTCTCAATAAAGACAAAAGCAGAAAAACTGATTATAGTTATAAATGCGCAGGAGAATATGATATTCCGTACTGGCTCCCTGTTGAACCTCAGGGAAACTATGATATCAAAGTCGAAAAGAATGAGCTCTTTTACAGGTATCGCGGGGAAAAGCGTCTGATCGGTGCTGGCGAGATGATCACCATTACCGTGGATCGCGAATTCAACTATGGCCTGGTATTGCCTCCGGTTCTGCTGGCCCTTCTCATAGTCTATGAATATATCCGCCGCAACAAGGTGAAAGCGGCAAAGGCGCTGCAGGCGGAGCTTGAAAGCCAGCAACTGAAGACTCAGGAGGCACAGAAGAAGGCGGAGATCACCGCCATGTCGCTTAACATCCCAGACAGGATCGGAGAATACAAAGTAAAAGATATGATCGGGAAAGGAGGCATGGCAGTTGTCTACAAAGTGGAGAGCTCTTATGGCGACATCTTTGCATTGAAAGTGCCGCTCCCTCACGTGATCGACGACGAGGAGTTCATGAAGCGCTTTCGCCACGAAGCGACAATAGGCCAGAGCCTGAACCATCCCTGCATCACAAGACTCTATGATTTCAACTCGGACAAGGCAAAAGGAGTGCCTTTCATCTGCATGGAATATGTGGAAGGGCAGTCACTTGCCTCAATAATTAAAGATGAAGCTCCGCTGGATCTCTCGAGAGTGATGAGATATGTAAAAAAGATTGCAGAAGGCCTCGACTATGCCCACTCCAGAGGCATCGTACATCGTGACATAAAACCTGCCAATATCATGGTAGGCATCAAGAAATCACTGAAGATAATGGACTTCGGTATCGCAAAGGCCACCGATCTCTCCAGGATGACACAGACAGACACTATTCTGGGCACTCCGATGTACATGGCTCCGGAGCAGATTGACAGCAAGGAAGTCGATCTGAGAGCCGATCTCTACGCTCTGGGAGTGGTATTCTTTGAGCTTGCCACAGGAGAGCTCCCCTTTACTGAGACAGAGCCGCTCAAGATTGTAATGGAGAAGATTGCTTCCGATCCTTTACCTCCCCGCAGTTACAACTCCAGTATCAACCCAAACGTGGAGATGATAATAATGAAACTGCTGAGTCGAAGCCCGGAAGACAGATATCAGAGCTCCGCCGAGCTCCTGAAGGACCTGGAAGAGCTGTAGGCAGTTCAGAGGATACCCCTGCTGCCAGTCAATAAAATGCGCATAGCTTTGAGTGCTATGATAAACGGAGGAACGATGAAACCAACAAGAAGAGAATTTCTCGGACTTACTGCAAAATTTCTGGCCGCTGCTCTGCTCGCAGGACCTCTCGGGCTGGTAACAGGCTCCGGATGCTCCGGAGGCGGCAGCGGGACATCAGGCCCTCCAATAGAACAGGGGCTCTCTCAGGACCGCCCCAACATCCTTTTCCTGATGATGGATCAACTGCATATTCCCCCTGAGGGATACGGCTCCGGCGGTGGATTACTGCCGGAGATCAGAGAAATACTGGGTTTCAGGGAGCTTTCTGCTGGCAATGCCTACACCAGATTCTTTCCCGGATTTCTCAGGCTCCGGCGGAATGGAGTAGTCCTCAGAACCCACTATACCGCTTCCACCGCCTGTACGCCGAGCAGAGCGTGCATAATGACAGGCCAGTACACTACCGGTGTAAATCAGACTCCAGGCATGTTCAGATCAAACGATGATATACCGTGGCTTGACCCGGCAGGCATACCCACAATCGGTGACTGGTTCCGGGCAGCCGGCTATACCACTCATTACTTTGGCAAATGGCACGTCTCAGATGCCCAGCCGCCTGATTATCTTGAGCCCTGGGGGTTTTCCAACTGGGAAAGCTCCTATCCCGAGCCTCACGGCGGCAACTCTTACAACCTGGGAGTTTTCCGGGATGTGGGTTTTACAGACAACCTCTTAAATTTTCTGGCAGAGAAGGGAGGAGCGTCATCCGGTTCCCCGTGGCTCGCCGTAGGCTCCCTTGTGAACCCCCACGACTGCAGCAGCTGGCCGGTTAACTGGCAGATGCCTCTGGATCACGGCGTGGTACCGTGGACCAGTTTTCCTCCACCACCGCCGATTCCAGCCACAGGAGAGAAAAGTCTGGCCAATCCGGAAGGACTCCGGGTAGATCTTAACCCTGACGGCTTTCCGCAGGATAACTTTTCTCTTCCGCCCACCTTCAGTGAGGCTCTCTCCGAAAAACCCCGGTGCCAGTATGATTACTCTCTTAAATATGGCCTGGCTATTAAATCCAAGGCTGAGCTGCTTTCACCCTATCCATTTCAACTCCAGGGAGACTACTCGGCTGCATGGTCAGTCGCATATGATCAGTTCTACACCTACTGCACATATCTGGTTGACATGCAGCTGCGACGAATCCTTCAGGCTCTTGACAATAATGACCTGGCTGATAATACCATAGTGGTCTTCCTTTCTGATCACGGTGAAATGACCGGTGCCCACGGTGCCATGATCCAGAAATGGCACTCTGTATATGAGGAAATGAGCAGGGTCCCCATGATTATATCATCCCCGCTGGTCAATGACAATGCACAGGAAATGCGGATACTCACCCAGCCTACCAGCTCAATTGATCTGGCTCCAACCCTGCTGGGGCTGGCAGGGTTCACCGCTTCGCAGATAAATCATTTCAAGAGCTCAATGACAGGCCAGACACCAAAACCGGCTTTCGCCGGAGCAGATCTCTCTGCCTTCATAAAAGGGCAGAATTCCGGAAACATACCGGGACCAGACGGTCTCTCCAGACCAGGCGTGCTCTTCGTCACCAGTGATATGATCACCGGGCTCGGACCCAATCCCGATGAGGATACGCAGAAACAGTATGACACGTTTCTCGCCAATGTTGAAGCTGCCCGGAGCCAGGGCTATTCAATTGAACCAGGATCTGTCAGGCAGCCCAACAATTTGCGGGCCCTCTGTGCAGGTGACTGGAAGCTTGCACGGTACATAGATCCCACAGGAGTTGAGCCTGATGAATGGGAGCTCTACAACCTGGCGACAGATCCCTGTGAAATGACAAATATTGTAGACTTCAAGACCGGTGAGATCCGCACCGATGTAACAGTGCCGGGATGGACAACAGCTGAGCTACTGGCAAAGAATGAGCAACTAAAGTCAGACCTGGCCGCCCAGGAGGCTCTGCTGCTGTAGAATCCCTGAAACGGCACTCATGCCTGGACAGGCTTGTGCTTTCCGGCTGACGACAGGGGAAGAACTGTGAACAGGGAGGTTCACCGTGGATACACGGAGACTGGGAAAGCTCTGCATCGATGTCGAAGTATTTACAGGACAATGGTTGGAGAAGATGCATAAAAAAGTTTCACAGCTTGACATGTCGCTCTTTCTTGCACAACTTGCGGCGCTGTATAATGCCGGAGTTCCAATACTGCGTTCCCTCAACATTATCGCATCTCAGGCCCACAACCAGTCATTCTGCAATGTCATCAGCGAAGTACGCAGGGAGATAGAAAAAGGATCGCCAATCTCGGTAAGCTTTGCCCGCTTCCCATGGATATTTGATGCATTGCAGGTCAGTATAATTCGTGTAGGAGAAGTAGTAGGCGATCTGGGCATCATATTAAAAAAGCTCGCCACCTTCAAGCGAAAAGAGCTGGAGCTTACAAGGCAGGTGACTTCTGCCCTTACCTACCCGTTTATAGTCTTCCTCTGCTCTATTCTGCTTATCTTTTTGCTCTCCCAGTTTCTTTTCACCAGTATCCTCCCTCTCATCAAAGACCAGGGCGTTGAGCTTTCCCCAATAACAAAGGCGCTGATAGTCATTAATTCAGGAATTCACCACCCGCTCTTCCTGCTGGCGCTTCCCTTTATTCTCTACGGACTCGTCAAAGGCATGCTCCAACTGTGGAACAACAAAAGCCTGAGACTCAGAAGAGATCGGTTCCTCTGGCGGCTGCCGCTTGTAGGTGTATTGCTCAGGAAAGTTGCCATGGCAAGGTTCTGTGCTAATGTCAGCTTCATGTACGAAAACGGCATAGGTCTCTTCAAGGTTCTCTCGGTCTCAGCGCAGTCCAGCGGCAGTGCCGTAATGGAGATGGCGATAGAGGAAGCCAAGACATTGATTAAAGAAGGGAGCTCTCTTGCGGCAGGCCTCAAAAGGACAGCCATCTTCCCACCTGCACTTATCCAGATGGTGGAAGTGGGAGAATCGAGCGGGAGGATCCCGGAATGTCTCAGAAAGCTTGCAGATTTCTACGAGATGGAAGTACAGTTTGCCGTTCAGAGCCTGGCTTCGGCACTGGAGCCTCTCATGATCGCCGTTATGGGGTTCTTCGTTGGAGTTGTCATTCTAATCGCTCTATCGCCCCTGTACAATCTCATTGCCACGCTGGATATTTGACATCAGTCGCTGTTATGCATCGTCGATACGGCAGACTCATATGTTCCCTCATAAGGTGGAATGGAGACTGTCACGCTGAAATAGACGGGATTTTTACGAAAATCGCCTTCCTTGTCGGTGTCCTGATCCGCTTTAAACGAGAGCGCCTTTATATGGTGAGCCACAACACGATCAATGGAAGGATGGGGCGTAAAATCCTTCATCTGCTCATCCGGTTTCGACGTGGTGGCTTCGCTGAGATAGATCTCCTGCATATGAAGTGTGGAAGTGGCGGTATCGAGGTAAAAGACTGAGTGCTTTCTCCAGATTATCTGCCCTGAGCTCACATCATAGAGAGGCTCATTCTGAGCTCCCACTGGCGAGAGAAAGATGATGGCGCAGCAGGGTAATGTCTTTCCTGAAATCTTCTCTTCATAAGTAGAATCCTTGATCACGACAGACTCTATATCAGAGGCCCTCAGCTCAGCGCTGATTCGCTGTAATACTATCAGCGCATTCTGCTGCACATCGGCCCTAATGTCGCTTTTCCGCCAGGCCCTGATTCCAGGCAGAAGAGTGCTGTAAAGACAATAACTGAGCAGCAGCAGCAGTACTGAGACTATGATAATCTCTGCCAGCGTCATCGCCCGCTTTCCAGTACAGATGCCGGATCTTCTCACTCTCAGATTATTCATTGTAGTAAACCCTTGTAGTCAACACCAGCGGCTGCGGCTGCCTGGCCCATCTGATGGTGACCACTATGTCATAGAGTCGGTGAGGCTCCTGAATATCGATGGCATATAAATCACGCTGCATTGTAAAAACGGTGCCGTTGATCTTCTTCTCCGTCAGAAACTCAGTCACAGGATAGCTCGAATATGAAGGCCTGTTGTTGCGTCTCTCTTCAACAAGAGTAAGGCCATAAGAGTTGGCTGCCTGCATATCTTCGGCTTTCTTGATCGAGAGAACTCCAGTAGGGATTATGCTGATGATAATCATGACAGAAGCGGCAAAGATGGCAAATGCCACTATTATCTCAACAAGTGTAAATCCATTTTCTTTCATGTCATAAAACCTTACTGCGATATCACAGCAATCCTGTTCATATTTCCACATCGGGCGGCAACCACCTCTGCAGACAGATGAGAAGGATTGCAACCATCAGTTCCCTTGCTTCCTCATCTTTTCCCGATAGCGGCGAATCAGAAAATACTCATTGAACGGACGATCATCTGTAATCATTTCCTAAGGGTCATCGAGTTTGTCTATCTCCAGCGGGAGCTGCCGTGATATAAGCTGTAAAACCATTGCCTCAACATTGTCATCGGGAAGCGTAGAGAAAAACAGAACTTCCATAAAAGCCTCACAACGACCGCTTATGGAATGATGGGTTGAAAAAATAGTCCCCCCCCCAAAAAAACTATCTCTTATCCAAGTTCTATCCGCATGGCCTCAGATGTTCGATATTTCGTGGAAATGTGAAATAAACCCTCCAAGAGGGTGCAGACTTCTCTTCTATAAAAGTTCTGAGACATGGCTGAATCCACCATTGACTTGAGCTGAAGTTCGTGATAGCCTTTATGACAGAATCTTCTGAAGGAGAATACATTAATCTTATACAAACGCGCATTATAAATTGCACTATCAAAACTTCTGGAATCATCTATCAACGCTCCTTTGGCAATTTAGAATGCTGCAGTTTGTTATGCTGGTGAGTATAATGGGCTGTCGGGAACAGATTAGAGAAGCAGGCCTGTCGCTGGGACTTCACGAGGTAAGATTCACCACTGCTGAGCCTCTGATCAGCACTGCCGCTGCCGTTCGGGATCGCATCAGGAAAGGATTCGCAGCAGCTGAAAGAATCCGGCCTGATAGCGACATTGAGCGATGGTGTTCACCTATGTCATTTCTGGAAGGGGCGCGGTCAGTGATAGTGGCAGGCTTATGCTATAACACAGAAGATGACCGGATCACATCTTCCACTGATGGCCCGTGCGGCGCCGTAGCGCCTTATACGCAGCGAAACTACTACAGGATTATGATTAAAGCCCTGAAGACCCTGACCTGCAGGATCAGGAGCATAACCGGCAAAGGAAGGTTTTATATATCATCTAACAGCCTGCTTAGAGAAAAACCTCTGGCAGAGAAAAGCGGCCTGGGCTTCTATGGTAAGCACGGCATTATCATATCCCCCAGATGGGGCTCCAGGATCGTGCTGGGCACCATTGTCACAGATCTGGAATTTCCACCGGACGAACCGGGAGAGAACTTATGCGGAAATTGCAATCTCTGCATGAAGCTGTGTCCTGTCGGAGCAATCGTGGAACCCGGTGTCATAGATGAGCGCAGATGCCTTCAGAGTCTTTCACAGAGCGTCTCGATGGATGAAGAGTTCCGGGAGATCTGGGGAACAAGACTCTATGGATGCTCTCTATGCCACAGCAACTGCCCGCGCAACAATGCAGTACCTCTTGTAAAACCATTCCGAGATACAGGCAGAGTCTTTGATGAAGTCCCGCTCATACCGATTCTCTGTAAAAGTGACGAGGAGCTGAGAGAGCTATTCAGAGGCAATCAGATGAGCGCCCGGTGGCTTCCGCAGGATGCTCTCAGAAAAAATGCCTGTATCGCTCTGGGTAATCACAGGGACCCTGTGGCGCTGCCCATCCTGTATCAAACGCTGATCAATGCACATCATTCCCTGGGAGAATACGCTGCATGGGCAATCTGGAGAATAGGCGGCTTACCATCAAGGAAGATGCTGGAGAAAGCCCTGAAGAATACCGTTAATGAAGAGAGCAGAGGCTATATGACCAGATATCTGGAGCGGTGATAGATGAAAGGATCCTGCGAAGCCTCCCTCACTTTAAGCGGTAATGTCACATCGGGGCGTTGCATGCTCCATTATATCATGAACAACTTCATGGAAGGATTTTTCTCTGATAATAGATAACATTTCAGGATTGACTGGACAGGATTATAACCTGTATTTCCAACCATCTCAGTAATATAAGGAGGTTAGCCGTGAAAAAACATGCACTCGCTGTCATATTCTTACTGGCAATGGCTGCCGGCCATGCATGGGCAGTTCCTGCAGGACAGCACATCTACACATTTAATGACTTTATCGGCGTCAAATGGGTGAAAGATCCTCAGGTTTCGCCGGACGGTACAAAGGTGGCATTCGTGGTAGAGAAAAAACTGTTGAAGGATAATGTCCTTAGAAACGCTCTCTGGCTGCTCGATCTGAAGACAAGGAAAGTGATGCAGCTTTCTTCAGGCACAACCTCAGAATCTCATCCCAGATGGTCTCCTGACGGATCCACCATCGCCTTTAACTCAAATAGAGATGGAAAGGCCCAGGTCTGGCTCCTCCCTGTGGCAGGAGGTGAAGCCAGAAAGCTTACCAGTCTGCCGGCCGGAGCCAGTAACGCCGAGTGGTCGCCTGATGGCTCGAGGCTTCTTTTCCTGTCAGAAGCATACCCTGAATGTAAAACCCTTCAGGAAAACGCAAAGAAGCTGAAGGAAAGCGAACAGAATCCATCAAAAGCTCAGCTCATAAACAAGCTCCCCTACCGGATATTTGATCACTGGCGTGAAGGAAGAAGAAGCCACCTCTTCATAGTGCCTGTCAAGGGAGGCAGCCCAATCGATCTCACTCCGGGAGACGTAGATGTACCACCAGTTGATCTGGGAGGCACGAAAGATTACTGCTTCTCACCTGATGGCAAAGAAGTGTGCTATGTGGCCAACAAAGATGCCACACTGGCGTGGAGCACAAATAACGATCTCTTCACGATTCCTTCCGCAGGCGGTACTGCAGTGAAGATAACGGAAAGCACTGCCTGTGACTGCAACCCACGCTATTCACCTGACGGCAGATATCTGGCATACACTGCGATGAAACGTCCGGGCTTCGAGGCTGACCGGAGGGTAATCACGCTGATAGAACGCGCCACAGGTAAGAAAACGGCCCTCACAGAAAGCCTGGACAGATCAATCGACGATCTGGAATGGGCCCCTGACAGCAGATCCATAATCTGCACAGCTGAGGACCAGGGCTTCAAAGCCATATACAAAGCAGAGATTGCCACTTCAACAATCACGAAGCTGACGGAAAAAACATACAATTCAAATATAAGAATAACACCAGACGGAAGAAGACTGATATTCAGAAGAGAGAGCATGATCAGGCCTCCTGAGCTCTTTATCACGGATATCACTGGAAAATCTACAGAAGCTCTCACGACGCTGAACAGGGATGAATTTGCAAAGATAGCCATGAACGCTGCCGAGGAGTTCACCTTCAAAGCCAAGGACGGCCTGGATATTCACGGATTTATTGTCAAACCTCCTGATTTTGACCCTGAAAAAAAATACCCGCTGGTCTATCTCATACACGGTGGACCTCAGGGAGCGTGGAGTGACGATTTTCACCAGAGATGGAACACAGAACTTTTTGCAGCACCAGGCTATGTAGTGGCTGCAGTGAACTTCAGAGGAAGTATCGGTTATGGTCAGAGCTTTACAGATCAAGTCTCCCAGAACTGGGGAGGGATGCCTTATGAGGATGTAATGTCGGGAATTGATCACATCCTCAAAACATGCCCTTACGTTGATAAAACAAGACTCAGTGCAGTAGGGGCTTCATATGGAGGCTTCATGATAAACTGGATCATGGGACATACAGACCGTTTCAGAACAGTCATCTGTCACTCAGGTGTCTTCAATACCATCAGCGAATATGGCACAACAGAAGAGCTCTGGTTTCCGGAGTGGGAGTTCGGAGGAACTCCTTATGACAGGAAAGATCTATATGAAAAATGGAATCCTGTGAACTATGTGAAGAACTTCAAGACACCGTGCCTGGTCATTCATGGAGAGCAGGACTATCGGGTTCCGGTAACAGAAGGGATGCAGCTCTTCACTGCTCTGAAGAGAAATAATATTCCATCAAAATTTCTTTATTTTCCAGACGAATGCCATTTCATCAGGAAGCCTCACAATCTGAAGGTATGGTTTAAGACCATGCTGGAATGGCTCGATGAATGGATGAAAAAATAACCAGGAGCTGAAGAAATTGCAGAAACCTTAACCGGTATCATTCAGGGACATTTATCCATCATAATTCCTGCAGTGTTTGATATAGCAGGAATGTTGCGTCAGGTGAAGAATTCCCATGATGTTAAAGAGATTTTCCTAAAATGAAGGTAAGACCAGAGAAAGCCGCTTTCATTGAATTCGGAGAAAGGGGTTTCAATTAGAGTTTTATGTGTTCATTTTTCTTGAAAAAAATTGACCGGGATATGGAATATAAAAAGTTCCACGAGCGCAAGGGCAATCTTGCACGCGCTCTTGGCATAACTCTGACGCGTCAGGATATTGACAGGACGCGGTATCAGGAACAAGGCGAAAACGATGGTTTCTCCATCATATTTCACAGTGAGGGCGAAGGCTCCGCCAAGGTTAAAAAACACGGATACTTTGAAGTGCTGAAGCTTTCACTTTGCAGACTTTCTAATAAGAAAGGTGCTGAAGAGACGGTCAGTCTCAACTATGAAAACTCAGAGCTCTACACCTCCTTCCGCGACAGAGATTTCTGGATGGAGTACTCTGGAAATGATGTCAATGCGATAAAGGAAAAATTCGCACCTTTCAAGGAAGCCAGCGGCGACAGCCTGAAAGATCGGATATTGAAGGATTTCAGCCGCCAGGCAGAGAGGGCCACGCGCTCATCAGGACAGGACTCGGTTTTTTTCACCACTATCACTGTTCCCATAGAAAACGTCGAGGAACTGATGTATCAGATAATCACAGGCGATTTCTCATCTCTGCTTGTGATCCCGCCTGCACCAGAGCCAGAGCCAGAGCCAGAGCCAGCTCCGCCTGTAAAGGAAGTGGCTCCGCCTGAGAAGGAGCCGGACAGGCACGAAGGCGAAGAGCATCTCCAGAAAGAAGCTGCCGCCCAGACTAAAAAGAAAGAAGAAGCTCCTGAGCAGAAAGAGGAGCCTGAAATTCCACAGCAAGAGCAGACTCAGCCTGTAAAGGAAGCTCCACCGACAGACGTGACAGAGCCGCAGGATGTCGAGGAAGGCATGCGGCTGCTTTCTGAAAAGAAGTATGAAGAAGCAGTGGAGTATTATAAAACAAAAGCAAAGAAGAGCCCCAAGGATCCGGAAGGATGGTTTGGTCTTGCAGCTTGTCTCTTCCTGACCGGTGAGATAAAGAAGTGCACACTTTATTACAATCGCTGCAGTGATATTGACTCCGGGTTCGACATTTACTCACGGCTCATCATGCTTGCCGGAACTGAGTATGAGAAGTTTGTCAACCTTGCCGAGCACATGATCACCCTGGAGTCACATAAAGAAGCCCAGAAATATATAAACTATCTGAGTGATAAAGAATTGCCTGAGCCTCTTAAGGAGAAGCTGAACAGCCTGCGCCGCTGAAATATCTTAAATGTGTCACTTGATCTTTCGAGCCAGCCAGGAGGGATTTCTCAGATTTCCCCTGTAAACAACGAAGGCTCCCTGGCCGGTTATGCTGCCCCGCTTATCGCCGCAGACATAAACTATCTCTCTGTACCCGAGATCATCATAATTCGCGGTGCTGAGGCTGTAGAGCTCACCAAAGCCTATCTCCTGACGCCCGGGCGGTCTGAGCGGAATAACGTCAAAGTAGCCTCCTGCAGGCTTCACTGCGAAAAGACATACAGCTCCGTCACTGCGTTTCTTTTTCTTCCTGTTTCTCACTGCCAGAAGCATCTCAATCTCTCCATCGCTGTCGATGTCTTTAAACAGACGCTCCTCGACGTGCCAATCCTTCTGTGGAAATCTGACGTTGATATCAAAGCTGTAAAAGCCCGACTGAAAAGCCGTATATTCAGAGCCCGCAGAAACCTGGGCAGGCGGAGGTTCAGCAGGGGACACAGGGAGCGGAAGCTCGACACGAATATGCCTGTACTCACCAGGAAGAAGCACCAGCTCTCTTCTCCATTCTCTCCCATCTGCAGTTACTACAGAGATCCTGTTCTTCTTCCCAGGCTCACAGTTCAGCTTCTGAGGAAGAATACCCAGATACCTGCCATCATAATACAGCGGAGCACCAGGTTCCCCATCCAGTACCAGCTGTGCAAGAGCTGCAAGCTCGACTGTGAGCTCTGCCACCTCTCCTGCCTGAAAGCTCATCTCTGATCTCCATTTGGAAAAATTCTTTTTTACAAGTGTGACAGTATGGTTACCAGGCTTGAACAGGCAAGGCTCGCAAGGCACAGTGCCTTTCAGATTCCCATCTACGTAAATCTTTGTGCCCTCCTGTGAGGACACATGCAATCCGGATAAGCGCTGATCGAAGAGAGAAAATATATGGGAAGTCTCATTCCATTTTATCTCGACAGAATAGCTTCGCCTGAATTCACTGCCTTTTACATTTCCTGAAACTACAAGCTCATGGGTGCCTGCCGGCAGCGATTCAAAAAGCGCCGGTGTTCTTTCTGGCCTGACTGCTCCGTCAAGCATTATATTCAGGGAATGCGGAATCGACTGCACATAGAGCTTTCCAAGCCTGGTGAGAGGGAAGAAATATCTGTTCTTACAGTCCGGCTTTACCACTACCGTGTAGACAGAGCCGCTTCCGGCACACCCATCGAGCTCCAGGATCAGTCTGTACACTCCTGCATTGACTGAGGAAAGAGAAAGAGGTGTGTTAGAAGGCTCGATCTCATTTGATAGAAAAACCACCCGAGCGCCAGGCGGGTCAGTAACTATCGACAGAGATCCTGAGCCCTGTAATGCAGTAATGGAAGGCCCTGCCACTTCCTGCACCTTCGAAGGGGCCGAAAACGATATGGCAGCTACAAGACAGACAAGTACAACAGAAATGACTGCCAGGATTTTAAAAAGAGGCAATCTTTCCGCAATCCTTCCGACTGCAGCATCCACTGTGGAGGCCTGCTGCTCAAGAAGCTGCTCCTCCTGGCTCTGTTTTTTTCTGCACTTAGCACAGTAAGGTCTTTTATCTGGGAGAGGTGCGCCGCATTCGGAGCAGTGGAACTGCTGCTTTACGCATGTCTCCTTCACCGTCTCCTCCCAACCCCTGAGAGATGAATGATAGCGGTTATCAGAGTCAGGCAGGGATTTTCTATAATGCGCCGTTATTTTGAATCGGATATCCTCCTGGATTCCTTCATCATTTTCACAGTGAAAGTCAAGCGCCGATTCATATCTGGCTTCTTCATCACGAGGCCCTGGAACCACCTTGACACCTATTACAACCGGAGGACTGCCCTGCCTCAGATTGAAAGAATTTTTTGAGACAGTAATCCAGCTTTCTTCACTGCTCACAGTCACTGCGACATTGCTGTCACATGAAGTAATCATGAGATTGACAAGAGTGCCTTTATCATAGACCTCTTTCAACTCCAGACGCTCTGCCGGCATTTCACGAAAATAGATGCGAATAAGCTTCATTTACAATGTTGCAACCTCCATCATACAATTTGCATCCTTATGCAGGGATTCCTCTTCATTTTCTCAAAATAATAGCTGTTGAAAAACAAAGAATAAGGAGCAAGACCATGGAATTTAAAGAGTGCATGACTGCTCTGGGAGAAGAGCTCAAAGGACCTTATAAATTCAGCGACGATGGAGAGGAATGGGAGATCGAGATTTCTCTTGAGGAAGAAAGAAAGCAGATCATCAAGGCATATATGTTTCAGGAAATGGATCAGGATATGCTGCGCATCTACTCCAATGTGGGAGAGAAAAAAAAGTTCACCGACAATCAGCTCATCTCAACACTTGAGCTGAATATTAGCCTTCTTTACGGAGCCTTTGCCCTGTTTGCGGGAGATCTGGTTCTCACCACAACCATTCCAGCCGATGCTCCCAGGGAAAAAGCCGCTGCCATCATTCACTACGTAGCCAGAATGGCAGATTCGTATGAGAGGATGAACATCGGTCTCGACAAGAACTGACCGGCTTTCCAGAATCTGAGAAAACCTGCAAATCGATCCGGAGTGTTGCTTTTATCATGCCGAAAGAGCCACTTCACGTATTGTTACTGCTCATTCATAGGCAAAATACCATAAGGACTCTTTGACCTTTCCGTTACGGCAGACAAAATAGAGATAGTCGTGCCAGCCCCGCCAAAGATATATGAGATGAGTGTCTCCTTTCACCGTGCGGATGCTGTCGGGCTCCCCCATCAATCCAGTTATGTCAGACTCGCCTCTTCCCGGCGTGCCAAGATTCTGCCCGAGCTGTACCATCACTGAATGCATCCTTCCACCCCAGCGATCGAGGTCATCGTCCCAGACCCCACCGTTATAATGCCCTTTCCTGTTCCTGAGAACCCTGTATTCTTCTGAAAGCTCGGCAGTGCTCTTTTCCACGCTGCCCTTTTCAGATGCAATGGCAGGACTGTCTGTCGAAGCATTCATTTCTATGCTCTGTTCTGCTGTGCAGATCCTGCCCCGGGCAGAAGTATCCGTCACATTGCTTAACACAGGAATGCTGAAAATGGTACATTCCAGGGCTTCAACTTTTGCGGCATAAAGCTGAAAACCAGATAACGACAGAAACAGGTAAATCATGAACAGCCTTGAAATTATCCTGCGCACTTTACATTGCCTCACTTTATACTGGCGATCTTATATTCATGCGGTTTGCAACGTTGCAGCCAGTAATAATCCAAAGTATAACTGCAGAAGATCCGGCAGTCAAGCAGGTGAAAGATCGCAGGACAATCCACTGCCTGATTCTCTGCTGCTCGGCCTGCGTCAGTCTGCCTGACCGGCGGACTGCTCACTCTCTGTGCGTTTCCTGTCCCTGAGACCGGTCACGAAGCTGAAGGCCATCAAAGCCAGAAAGGCGGAAAAGCCCACGCCTGCAAAGACATACCAGATATAGTGAGCATGAGCATACTGTGAAGGGAGGGCCGTGCCCTGAGCGATGGCATTCTGCCAAGCTGTATATGCTTCAGGAGGTAGCTTTTTCGGGTCCGGACACCACGCGCTCAGAAGGTATCCTGATATCCCAAATCCCAGCAGATTGCCGAAAAAGCTGTTTATATGAGAATAGCCCATATAAAGACCTGTTTCACCTGGAGGTGCCTGTCGGGAGGCATATTCGAGGAACCTTGGAGAGAGAAAGCACTCTGCAAGACCCTGAAGAGCTATTCCCACAATGAGAACTGCCGTTACGGGATGGACATAGAAGCCCAGAAGGGGGATCTTTGAACCCCAGACAGATACTGCCGCAGGGCTCAAGCTCATTGTAAGAGAAGAGAACGGTATCAGAAAAAGAGCTATGGCAATAGAGTTGACCGGTTTTATCTTCCTTACAAGCTGAGTAATGGGGATGACAAAGAGAATCACCATCAGAGGATTGATATTGGCGTACCACTCTGGCGACGCCATCTCCCCGACAGTACGAAGCACATATTTCGGCATTGTGGCATAAAGCTGGTGCTGTATCGCCCAGAAGCCTCCCACAATAACTATGAGTGCCATGAACCTCAGATTTTTCAGCACATTGAAGAAGCCTTCCCAGATTTCTCTGAGGCTTTTACCCACACCTGTAGTGTCAACATTCCTGTATAGAATCAGGATAATGATGAGCGCCGCCGCACACATAAGTGCTGAGGCGATGCTTATGTATTCAATGCCCAGACCTGTCCTGAGCGGCTTGGCCAGAGTCTTGCCGGTAAATGAGCCGATATTTACCATCTGATAGAATATGGAAAAGGCACGGGCGCGGTTTATCTCGTCTGAGCACTTTGCCACTGTACCGGTAATAACCGATTTAATAAAGGAGCCTCCCACCATTATGATTGCCAGCGCCATAATTGTTGTCGGTCTGGTCTGGAAGAGTCCGAGCATGCCATAACCGATGGCCAGCAAGGTGAAGGCCAGCGCCAGCGCCTTTCTGAAACCGATCTTATCAGCCCAGGCTCCGCTGAAGGTGGGAGCAAAGTAAAGGAGAGAGGCAAAGATTCCGGATATCCATCCGGCCTCTATATCATTAAAACCGATGAGATTGGTGAGATATAATGTGAGAGATATGAACATGCCATAATATGCAGCTCGCTCCAGCAGCTCCACACAATTGGCGGTCCAGAACTCCTTTGAGAATTTCCAGGTAAGCCTGCCTACCGACATTGAAGCATCTCCTGTTTATTTGTGAAGCTTCATTATAGGCTATTTTACCATAGAAAGCAAGGAGTCGGGGAACTGTCATCCCCGACTCCTTTGGGCAGGATCGGAAGCCGATATGGTTCTTAATTTTCCACAAAGTGGGCTCTGATTTCCAGCCCTATCCTGGCTGTGGCACAGGCAGAGGGAGAGGCGCCTGCATAGTTACCGTTGAATGTCCAGTGGGAAAACTTCCAGCCCGGTGCCGGAACAGCCTTGAGCGAGATGCCGCTTCCTGCTTCAAACAGACCGATCTGTGTACCTGAGGCTGTATTATATGAGTTCGCAGTGAAACTTCCCAATCCGTTTACCCTGAAATATACCTTGGCGATTATAATCCTGTCCAGGTCAGCCCTCTGTGCCGATGCAATCTGTGCTCCTGTGACAATCAGCAGAGCTGCTATTACCAGTGCTGCTATATGAGCTCTTTTCATTTTCTTATCCTCCTTTGAATTTTCATTTTCTTCCTGCCTTCTACACCTATGATACATGAGAAATGTTAAGCGAATATGATGAAATGTAAAGTATTGTAAAACCGGGAATTAATAACTCGAGCGCTGAAAATAAGGGGGCAGTTCTTACAGGCAGGATGTATGAATGCTATTCCAGAACAGTTTCGTCAATCGGCTCCGTGATACAGTCCGGAACAACATCCATCCTCCAGAGCCTCAGATCATCAAGAAGAGAATCAGCTCCATTAATGGAAGTGAAATCAATTTTTCTAATCTGTGTACACTCCTGCGTATTGGGATTTGTTGTAAAAACCCTGTCGAGATAGGCTTCACACTTTTTACGCAGGCTGCTGATCTGGAGGTCATCATCACCCTTGACAAATCTATTATCCAGATCCTGAGTGACAAGACAGTATTTGATATTATTATCACGAAGCGCCAGAGCCCAGAACAATACAGCATCGTTGCGGCTGTGATCGCTCGTCTTGCAGTTCAGCAGGGCAAATGCCTTCAAACGCCGTGTGCTGCATTCTGTCAAAAGAACAATATCAGAATCAGGCCAGACTCCGGTAATCGTCTGAGTACATCTTCTGTTTGCCTTTAATGTCAAAAAACTGACGATATTGCTGGCTTTGGGATTATTTCTCATTCGATCTCCCTTTACAGCCAGAATACCTTCTTTGTTCAACGAATCGTTGATGAAGTTTCTGATAGTCTCTTCGAAGTAGTTTCCACTCGCGGTAACCCAGCTCTGCCTTGCTTTATCAGGATCAACGCCTTTAATCTCCTGGCATAATCGTATATAAAAAGTCTGAAGCTTCTCAATTGCCTCACTCCCCCGATAACCTGCCGTTCTGAGAATATTCGATATCACTCCGACGTCCTTGACGGGCCTTTGACCAAATTCACTGACATTATCTCTGATATGCTGGTACATGTCATCTTCATTCATATCGGCGCTGTCTCTCTATGCTGAAATCATCTATCCCCCTGCTCAGTCTCACAGAGCTATCTGATTATGCTCAGCTTCATTTATCAATCTTGTCTTAGCCAGCTCACAATAGCTCTTATCGTGATCTATGCCGATTCCATATCTGTTGTTCAGCATGGACGCGACAAGAGTACTTCCGCTGCCCATGAATGGATCAAGTATCACATCATCTACATAGCTGAATAATTTGATGCATCTTCTGGGAAGTTCGACAGGAAATGGAGCAGGATGTCCAATCTTCTTCTTGCTTTCACCGGAAAAGGTCCACAGACCGTTAGTCCAATCCATGAACTCATCCCTTGTTATGTCGGATTCTTTCATTTTTCGGGTTTTCTTCCAGGTATGCTTATAGAGGATCACAACCAACTCAACCGGTGCAATAACGTAAGGAGCAGAGGGACTCAGCCACGATCCCCAGGCAGTCCTTCTTGAGATGTTGCCTTCGTTCCAGACTACTGTGGAGTGATATTGAAAGCCTGTCTTCTTTGCCCTGGTTGTCATGTCTGCCCCTACACTCTGCTGTCCGCCTTTATTTTTATCAAGCGGAATATTCAGGCAGAACCTGCCATCGTCTTTCAGCCATTCGAAACAGCGCCTCATCCACTTTTCACTGAACTCAAGATAGCTCTCATATGAAATCTTGTCATCATAAGATTCGTATTTTATATCCACATTATATGGAGGGGATGTGACGATGAGATCTATACTGCCGGGAGCTATTTCATCAGTTAAAAACACATCATTGTTGATAATCTTCAGACGCCTGTTCTCAAAGAAGATCTTCTTTCCCTTGACAGTACGTGGCACCAATGAAGTCTGCATCATATCCTCCCAGATTCTGCCGATTAGACTGGAGCAAAAAGATCGGAACTGACTATGCAGTAAAAATCCTACCACTTCTCACTGACAGCTTGTATGTCAGTGGCTGTAACAGAAAACTGGCATTTGGGCAATTCTATCATTATTGATAAAAACCTTTATTTCCCATAGAGATACTTATCATGAACACCGTGAATATTCAGGCTGCCGATCAGTTCCCAGGCTGTCCGGATATCTTCTGCCTGTTATAAAGCTGATATTTCGCTCACCTCTGCTGCATACATACTCTTTCAGCTTTCCAACCAGTTGCTTCACACCACGATTCTGTTCATCATAATCGTCGAAGCCGCCTGCGTGATCGAAGCGTATTCCATCTATCCTGAACTCGTCAATCCAGTATCTGCATATGTCAAAAACTAACTCCCGGGTACATTTATTATAGAAACTCAGATCTTTCCCAAATGCAGTCTCTCCATAGATACCAACAAATGGTGAGAGGTTTCTGTTTTCATAGAGCTGGTAGTATGGAAACTCATCAAAGACGTGTCTGAAAACCCCATCCACGATTACATGGATGTCCTTATTGTGAAGCTCGTTGATAATCATCTTCAACCTGGACAGTTTTTCCAGCGGCTCCGTATCACTCTGGATGTATCGGCCTGTTACTGCAAAATAAAGAAAAGGTATATAGCTGCAGTTGAATCCCCAGCCAGGCCAGACAGTAACAGGAGGAAATTCCACTGCATTGACACCCATTTCCATAAGATGATTTATCTTTTTTCTTATTATATCGAAAGGTGATTCACGATGTATCAGCGCATCAGTAAAATCATCTATCTTCATTTCACATATGTTCAGCTCCTTCAGTGGAAGCCTGTTTTTAATTCTCAACGCTTTCACATCACGCCTGCCTATTGCGAATGCGGATCTATCGCGCCCATTCTTACGTGAGCAGTACTTTGCACACGGATCGTTACACAATCTGGTTTCACCGTTCTGAAATGTTACAAGATAGCTGTAGAGGTGGAACCCTTCCCATAGCCTGACAGGCTTTGATTCATACAGCAATCCTGTGGGATTTCTCTCAGGAAAAGGAACGGGCGCCATCATTTTATGGCTTTGCACAGGTGTGCTTCCCACAATCTCGATATCCTTTATTCTCGGAAGCCCACCACGATCAACATTAGCAACCTTGCCTTCATAATCAGTAAATACATGCTCCTGAAAATACTGGGAGCTGTCTTTTGTATGATCTGGAAAGAAAAGCCTGAACTGGACTGTTTGAGCGGCATCGTTGACTACAGCGCCAAAATCTCCATAGTCCAGCCAGGCTGCGGCACCTGAAAAAGCCAATGTTTGCATTGACATAACAAACTCCTTTCTCTGGATGTAGATAGATTTATTGTACTGCATTATTGAATTTTATTGCTTAGTATTTTTGCTGTCTTTAGTCAGTATGTCTGTTGTCTTTAGTCATTTCTACCAGGACTTTTACCATTTCAACATCAACTTTTGCCATTTCTGACTGAACTTTCCCGTGTTATTATACTTTTTTGGAGGAAGGTGGAGATTGATGTAGAAGCATGATCTATATCTTTTGTATCGCTTAAAAAATAGACCTTACTGAATCTGACAAAGATTTTCGCTCCCATTCAAAGATATTATGAATAACACAATCAAGGTAATCATCATAGAAGACCAGAAGATACTCAGAGAGGCACTTTCGAATCTTCTGGAGTCGGTTCCCGATATCGAACTGATTGGGAAATGGCCCGATGCGAAGACTGCACTTGAACACAGGGATACTGACTCCGCTAATGTCGCGCTTGTAGACCTTCGCCTTCCCGGAATTGATGGTATTGATTTTATCTCAATGGCAAGAGACAGATTTCCGGACCTGAAGGCTGTTATAATGACAGTATGTGAAGATGAGGCTATAATAAACAGGGCGTTTAAATTTGGCGCCGCCGGATACATCACAAAAAACGTCTCTGCTGACGAACTCTCCCTGGCCATAAGGTCTGTTCATCGAGGCCAGGTCTTTCTGAGCCCCGATCTGACAAAACCCTATATTGACTGGATCCGCACCCATCATAACGGCAGTTACTCCCCTGACGAAGGCTTTCTTTATGAGCATCTCACCATACTCAGAATGGCAAGAGACGGAAAAAGCAACAAGGAGATTGCAGATCATCTCTGTATCCCCATAACCAGGGTTAAATCTCACTTCTCCACTCTTATGAAGAAACTGCACGCCAATGACCGCACCCACTGTGTGGTAAAAGCCCTGAGACACGGTATCATCGACATGGGAGAGCATTAAATATCCTGGAACTCCTATAGAAACGTTGTAACGAAATCGTTTGAACGTCCCCGTTCATAAGACAGGCAGTATTTCACCATTCCCCCCTTAACGGGGGCAGGCAAATCACGTGGTTAGAGCGATGCTATAGAGATTCCGAGACATTACCAAGGCAGATCCTCTATCATCTTCAATGTTTATACATCATTATACACAATATATTGACTTTTGGCACCTAATGATGTATAATATATTTATATCAGTGCAATCTAATGTAATAATTGTATAAATTAGTGACATTGGAAAGGATGTGAAAACCATGCCGTGACGACATTCGATCGGCCAACATCGACGCCATGAAGGTAATAAAGGGAATCAAGCGAAGAAATCTAATATTTAAAAGAGGGAGGGGTCATCATGAAAAAGAGTATGTACACAGTTCTGATAGTGATATTTCTCGTAATGTGTTCGCTTTCATGCGTATATGGCAGAGATAAGGCCTGCATAATAAGCATCGACACTCAGATCGATGAGGCGATGAGCCACTACGTTAAACGCAGCATTGAAAAAGCCGAAAAAGAAGGGTGCTCTACTGTAGTGCTGGAGATCAACACTTCCGGAGGCCTTGTGGAGTCAGCGGAGAAGATCAAGGACTCCGTTCTGAAAACAAGACTCCACACGATTGCATATGTCAAGGACAGAGCCTGGTCTGCCGGTGCACTGATAGCACTTTCCTGCAAGGAGATTGTAATGTCACCGGGCAGTACAATAGGTGCTGCAGAGCCCCGAATAGGGGGTGCTCCTGCTGATGAGAAGATCGTCTCAGCACTCCGGGCTGATTTTGCCGCAGTGGCTGAGTTGAGAAACCGTCCTGTAGAGATCGTAAAAAGCATGGTTGACAAGGACATTGCCATCCCCAATGTCAACGATAAGGGGAAGCTCCTTACCCTTACCGTGAATGAAGCGATCAAACTTGGTGTTGCAGACAGACTCTGCAACACTCTGGACGAAGTGCTGGCACCGCATAGGCTGGATGCAGCCAAAGCCGAAAAACAGACTCAGACGTGGGCGGAGATTCTGTCCAGAATCCTCACCAATCCAGTCCTGGCTACAATACTACTGATCCTGGGCCTTGTTGGCCTGCTGCACGAACTGGTGGCTCCCGGCCACGGTATAGGTGCGGCGGTATCACTGCTTTTCCTGGGTCTCTTCTTCGGAGGTCACTACCTGGCAGGAGCCGGCAACTGGTTTGCCCTGCTGGTCTTTGTCATAGGTGTCGTGCTGCTGATAGCGGAGATATTCTTCATCCCTGGAACGGGTATCGCCTTTGTGTTGTCAGTTATCTGCCTGGGTGCAGGCGTTATACTCTCTTTTGACAACATCAATACAGGAATCTGGGTCTTTGCAATAGCCCTCATGGTTACAACGATTATCACCTACTTTTCTTTCAAATATATTATGAAGACCAGCTTCTGGAAAGAGCGGATCGTGCTTAACCCTGAATACAAGGACGAAAAAGGCTACAAGGCAGGCACGAGAGATTATACGGAGTTCATGGGAAAAGTGGGCCTCACCCTTACTCCTCTCCGTCCTGTAGGCAGAGCCCAGTTCGACGAGGAAAAGATTGAAGTAGTATCAGAAGGCGAGTTTGTAGAGAAAGACGTGAAAGTGGAAGTAATCCAGATCGAAGGTAACAGGGTTGTCGTGCGTGAATCATCGGGGAAATAGGGAGTGAGCATTTTTATTCCCCGCAGTAATAATATAATAAAGGAGGATTGGAAATGGGTCCAGAAAGCGGATGTTTCTTATTGATACTGATAGTGGTGTTCCTGGTCGTTATCTCGATAATCGGCCACTTCATACCACTTCCGCTATGGCTTACCGCACAGGCTGCAGGTGTAAGGGTGGGATTGATGCAGCTCTTTTACATGCGCCTCAGAAAAGTTCCACCTGAGCACATAATCAGGCCGCTCATCATGGCAACTCAGGCAGGATTGAATCTGAGAGTTCAGGATCTCGAGAGCTATTATATGCAGGGCGGCAGAGTATTCCCTGTAGTCAACGCCCTGATAGCCGCCACAAAGGCAAATATAACACTGGACTTCCAGCGTGCCTGCGCCATTGACCGGGCTGGCCGCGATGTGCTGGAAGCAGTGAAGATGAGTGTTAATCCCAAAGTCATAGAGACCCCCGAGATTGCAGCAGTGGCACAGGATGGCATCGAGGTCAAATCGTCCTGTAAAGTTACTGTGAGAGCCAATATAGAGCGGCTAATCGGTGGAGCGGGAGAAGAGACAGTAATTGCACGCGTCCAGGAAGGCATATGCACCGCTGTCGGCTCAGCAGAGCACTTCCAACTCGTTCTTGAATCACCGGACCGCATCTCCAAGACGGTGCTGGCGAAGGGACTCGATGTAGGCACCGCTTTTGAGATCCTTTCAATCGATATCGCCGATGTCGATGTGGGAAGAAATATCGGCGCAACTCTTCAGACCAATCAGGCAGAAGCTGACAAGCAGATTGCACAAGCCAAGGCCGAAACCAGGCGCGCCAACGCCATGGCCAAGGAGCAGGAGATGAGGGCAAAAGTGCAGGAGCAGAAAGCCAAGCTGGTCGAAGCACAGGCTCAGGTGCCGCTTGCAATGGCTGACTCTCTCAGAACCGGCAAGATGCAGGTCCTCGATTACTATCAGCTGAAGAATATCATCGCCGATACACAGATGCGTCAGAGTATAAGCGGTGTAACCGACGAAAAACAATAAATAGGAGGTGCTCAAAATGCCACAGGGTATAATAATCGTATTTGTATTGATCGTGCTGCTCTTTCTGTTCAGCGCATTCATGAGTTATGTTCCCATACCGCTCTGGATTCAGGCCACTTCATCCGGTGTCAGTGTAGGCCTTATAGACCTGATGATGATGAAGCTCCGGGGAGCGCCCCCGCAAAAGATCATCGGCTCTCTGATAATGGCCCATCAGGCCAAGCTGGGAATCAGACGTGAAGAGCTGGAAGCCCACTATCTGGCAGGCGGAAATGTAGAGAATGTTGTAAACGCTCTTATCCAGGCGATGAAGGCGAATATCAACCTGGACTTCACAAGAGCATGCGCCATCGATCTCGCAGGAAGAGATGTCCTGGAAGCAGTTAATATGAGCGTGAATCCCAAAGTCATCAAATCCCCTCTCATCGGCGCCGTGGCCAAGGATGGCGTGCAGTTGAAGGCAACCGCCAGAATTACTGTGAAGGCCGATATCAACAAACTCATCGGCGGCGCAGGAGAGGCAACCATCATCGCCCGCGTCGGCGAGGGAATCTGTGCCACAATCGGATCTGCAGAGTCCCATAAGAGAGTGCTCGAGGCGCCAGGCCTCATCTCGGAAAAAGTGCTGGCCCGAGGTCTCGACGGGGGTACCGCATACGAAATCCTATCCATTGATATTGCCGATGTCGATGTGGGAAGGAATATCGGATCGCAGCTCAAGATAGAGCAGGCTGAGGCCGACAAGCAGATTGCGCAGGCACAGGCTGAGCAGCGAAGAATGCTGGCAGTCGCACAGGAGCAGGAGAACAAGGCATCAGTCGTGGAGATGGAGGCAAAAGTCATCGAGGCAGAGTCGCAGGTGCCACTCGCCCTGGCATCTGCACTCCGGGAAGGCAAGATAGGAAAGCTCGAATAGAAAGGAGCAGAGCCTTATGGATTTTCTTAAACAGGTAGGCAAGATGCTCGAAGAGGAAGCCACAAAGGCCCAGGTTCAGATGTCCGATCAGCAGAGACTGCTGGAGGAGGCACAGCGTCAGGTCGAATCCAGGAAGAGAATACAGCGTCCCAGAGGCCAGCAGACGCAAAAAAGGGCACAGCCTCCCGCTCAGCCTGTACCTGCAACTCTGGCCCAGATGGAGGCGCTGAAGCGCTCCCAGAGCAAGCCTGTCATTACGCCTGCACCATCGCTGAAGATCCGCTTTACAAGGAAAGAGATTATCAAGGGAATCATCATATCTGAGGTTCTGGAGCCGAAGTGGAAGACCAGGAAGACGAAATAGAACAGAGCTCAATCGATATCTTATACAAACGCGCATTATAAATTGCACTATCAAAACTTCTGGAATCATCTACCAACGCTCATTTGGCAATTTAGAATGCTGCAGTTTGTTATGCTGGTGAGTATAAAAAGACACAGGACTTTTCCTGTGCCTTTTTTATTTCAACTGCCTTCAGCCAGGACGGTATGATTTGTTTACTTTTTTCCCTTAAGCTGTCTTACCTTTTCACGCAGCGGTGGCGTGGAGAGGCTGAGAGGCTCAAGGAGCACGAACTTGCTGAAATACTCTATTGCTTTCTGGTAATCTGCCGCCTTCTCTGCCAGGACTCCCATTCCGCGGACTGCCTCTGAATCCATGGCATTATATTTCATGGCCTGAGTATAGGCTTCTCGAGCCTTGTCTATCTGACCCAGAAGGGAGCGGCAGTCACCCAGCAGGCTCCACAGATCAGATGCAGAAGGAGCACATCGAAGCTGCTTTTCCACCCTTCTAATCAGTTCTTCTCCGGCAGCCCTGGCTTCCTTTGTCTTTCCCAGCAGGAAAAGAAGCTTCACCCTCCTCAGATCCATGTTCATCAGATCCGGAGACGCTTCGATGGCTTCCTCCATGATCTTCATCGCTTCATCAATACGATTAGTCTTCATCTTGATTGTGGCAAGCGCAACATAGAGAGATTCATGAGCCTCCTTGGTTATATGAGGGCATTTAAGACCTTTTTCTGCCGCGTCTTCTGCTTCTGGCCACATATTCCTTCGGACATAATACTCAGAGAGAGCCAGAAAATTTCTGCCATCCACCTGGGAGAGCTCCAGAGCCTTATTGTAATAGTCCAGCGCTTCCTGATCTCTGCCCATGGCTTCGAGTACAATGCCTATATAACGGGCGTTGGCATTCTCGTCGCGGCGGTAAATGGACATGGCATCCTCATATTTGCCAAGCCTGTAATAAAGATCTGCGAGACAGAGTTCCAGAGCCCGATGATACTTCATCCTGCTTGTGAGCTCAGCATCTGATGGCACTACAGTCAGATAATACTCGATTGCCTCTTCAGATCGATCCAGCCTGACCAGTATTCTGCCCAGCTCAAAAAGTGCCTGAACATTTTTCTCGTCGGCACTGATGGACTTTTTCAACGACCCGATGGCCTCCTGAAAGAACCCTGCGTGAATCTGAAGAAGAGACAGCTGAAGCCAGGCATTTGAATCTCCCGTGGATTTTTCAAGATATGCCTTGTAATCCTCAATAAGAGTCCTGCTCAGCTCTTTCCACTTATCCGAATATCCCTCCCTGGCATAGATCCTGAGAAGCTCTGATTTCCACTGTCTATATGATGAATGCTCCCTGGTTTCAAGCGAGAGGAGCTCTTCATAAAGCTCTATTGCAGTATCCATCTCCCTGGCAATTCTGGCAAGACGCGCCGAGCCTTCGAGAAGTGGAATGCTGTGGGGACGGAGCTCCAGTGCCCTTGAAGCAATTGCGAGACCGAACTGCTGAACCTCAGTGCGCCTCTCCCTGGGAAGGCCTACTCCCTGCATTTCCTGGAAAAATGTATGTCCTACCTGATCGTCAGTATCGGGCTGAAGTGCAAAGACTCTTTCATATGTTTCACTGGCACGTTTAAAATCAAATGTTCTGACATAGGCAATGGCCAGCCTCTTCCAGGCATAGGCATCATCCGGTTTAAGCTCGACTACCTTCTTTCTCCAGGGAAGGGCCTTGTCATATTTGAACCGCTCCTCCCAGAACTCGCCAAGCTTTGTGGCAAAGAAGGGATTGACAGAAAACCGGGCTGCTTCTTCCAGAGCAGTGCCAAGCAGCTCCTTGTCGCCCATCTTTTTGAGCACCTGACAGCGCTGCATGTGGAGCTCTTCATTTTCGGGATCGCCCTGGAGTGCATCTTCTAAAGCTTGAAGCTCCTCTTCCAGGTCTTCTCCTGTATCCCCCATAACCGGCTTCAGCGATTTTTTCCCAAGCTCTTCATCATCATCTTCTGCTCCCTCGGCGCCTCCGGAAACTGCCTTTTTCTTCAAAAGCCCTTTGGGCTCAAGTCCTTTCCTTATGCCCATTACAGGCTTTTCAAAGGCGGGCGGAGGGTTTTTAGGATTGGAACCCTTTGAATCTTTCATCGAAATACCTCACTTACAGCCACATCATTTTCAGAGATGAACTTTGCAAAGCACTGCTCAATGCCGCAAACAGCATGTATTATGCCTCAATATCAGATTTGCAGCTTGCTTCAATCATCATTTCAGCGTCTTCCTGTGATATGCTGGATACATATCCGAACTCCATTGCAAGCATCTTCTTTGACTGCTTGAGCATATTCACTTCCTTGGGAGAGAGCTTCTTCTCTCTGCTAAGAAGTGAGAGGTCCTTTATCACTTCTGAAAGCTGATAAATATCTGAGCTTTTTATCTTCTTCAGATTCACATTGTAACGCTCCGATGATTTGATGGGCAGCTCACTTTTGCATTCTCTTATAAAATTAAGTACCCTGGGAATCTCCTCCCTCGCAATGAGGTTTCTGATAAGGTTGTTTTTCTGCTCCATATTGACCATAATCTTCAGCCGGTCATTCTGAAAGGAGATTATCGAAAACCTGTTGACTTTTCCCAGTATATCCTTCTCTTCGATCTTTTCTACTGTCCCTATTCCGTAAAGTGGATGCATCACCATGGCACCTGCACCAAAGTCGGACGAAGACGGCTGCTCACTGACAGGCTTCTCGTCTTTCACGGATAAACCCTCACTGTTTGTTTCTCGAGCATTTCGACGTGCCATAATATATATAATTCATCTCCGGCGATAGAAAATCCTTTCTTCTTAAGCAAAAACAACAAACAGAAACCACCATCTCCGCTGCAGGAAGGAATGGTCTTCTGACACAGTTTCAGATTCAGTAATGATATCAGCCGGTTCTTTCGAACCCGGAATATGAATTTCAGAAACTGATGTTATATTCTCACTTTGTTGAATATCTCTTTAAGAGATTCCCTGCTTATGCCGGGATTGACCGCATGGCCGGTCATCAGCGTAAAAGTGGCAGCAGATATTCCGTATTTGACTGCCTCAAAGAAGTTCACTCCCCAGAGAAAGCCTGCTACGACTCCTGCGACAAGGGCATCGCCGGCTCCCACAGAATCAACAACCATTGTGGAAATTGAAGGAATGAAGCCGCTGAACTCTTCTGAAGAGCAATAGACCCCTTCAGGTCCGAGCGTTATTATCACATATTTCACACCACTGCGAAGCAGCTCCATACCGGCCTGTTTTATATCATCACTTGTGATGATAGGTCTTTCGACCAGCACTTCCACTTCCTCCCTGTTGGGAGTAGTCATTGTGATATTTCTGAGGTAGTTGCGCATTACCTTAGCTTTTGACGGTGAAACGGGCTCTACACATACTGGAAGTCCCTTTTCTTCTGCAATTCCAAGAGCGAGCTCCAGCGTATCCTCCGGAATATCGGCGTCGAGTACCAGATAATCTGCATCATCAAAGACATCTTTCTGGGATTCTATGTATTCCGGTGTGATGTATGAAAGAGCGGTCATATCCGAGATCGACGCTTCTAATTCGCCTCTTGGGTTTATCACTGCCATGAAAATGCCGGAGTGTATGTTTTCAATGACCCTTATACGCGTGATGTCCACTCCTGCCTGACCAGTCTCATCTCTGATGACAGATACGAAATCCCGCTGACCCACGGAGGAAAGAAGAACTGTTGAGATTCCAATTCTCGAAAGATTCTCGGCAATGTTTCGCCCAACACCGCCTGCCGTAATCTCTATCCGGCCGGGGTTCTTCATACGTGAGTAAACCGCACTGACACTTCGACCCTTTATATCAACATTTGACGCGCCTATGACTACTACTTTTTTCATTTTCAATCCTCCAGACCAAGAAAGCATCAAACTTTTTCACTGCTCACAGGCTGCCCCCGTACCAGCACCGAACATATAACGAAAGCGCTGTGTCAGTAATAAACCTGAAAACACAGCACTGTCAATACAAAAATCTTTATGCCGAACAGGACTTCTTCAGCATGTGAAGTTCGATGACACCGCTATATTCTCCTTCCGGAGAAAGGAGGGGCGTCGATACGTCAGTAACGGCGCTGAATGGGCTGAATATTTTCCATATTGTTGATGCGTGTATTTTTCTCGGCTCCTTTTGTCCTTGGAAATATATCGCTGTGTATCAGCATTGATTCGTATGTCAATGCAGAGCCGGTCACACGTGAAGATTCTATTGAGAGCCTCACACCTTCCCCTATTGCATCAGATGCCTTAATTGAGGCTCCGGGGATCCAGGTGAGGAACTTTTTTGCATCTTCCCGATGCGCCTTAACACCCTTATTTCTGCTGCTCAGACCTTCCAGAAGATAGGATTTCAGAAGCTTTGGCCATAGTTTCTCAAAAAGCTTGTCATCGTTGAAGATATCTATACAGAGAACCTCACCGCCAATTGCCACAATTGCTCCTCTGGTGCCTGGATGTTTTTCCGGAAGGCTCTTGAATGCATCATAAAGCTCATCCATTCCCTTCTCGATTGCCGGAGCCTTATAAGTCTCACTCAGTGCCTGGGATTTTGATTCATATCCGAGATTCGACTGCGTGGTCTGCACAGCATCCCACACGGCGCCCTGAGCACATGTCTCACGCGCTTTCTGCCGCACAGATATATTTGAGGCAGTCTTCTCTGAAGAGAAAGACTTTGAGTTATAGCTCCACCGTCCGTGCTCAACGCAATATGCTTCAACTGCAAGCCTCCCGCTTTTCGGAGGCAGAAGCAGGTCGTTTTTGAGAATTCTGTCCTGCTTGCTTCCTGTGAGAATTTCACCAGCCATGATAAAAACCCAGTCTGACGAGCTGTTCTGTATCATTATCTGGTTTACACTTTCTCTCTCCAGCTCCTTGCAGATCAAAGCCCCCCTGGCAATTGCTTCATCCAGCGTTACTAGCTTAATATTCTGAGAAGCCTTGGCGCTGCCTCCTGTGAGAGGAAATATGGCAATATTTCTGCTAGTCACAGGCTCCCCGACAACGATATGCTCAATGCTCGAAAGCAGAGCCTTTTCACCCCCGGCCGGCTGTGCGCTCAATGCCGAAGCTGCCATTAATACCAAAACAAATGCAAAAAACAGAATTCCACCCATGTATCTCATCGATGCTTCCTCCTTCTATCTGAACTACTGTATAATACTCCGACAGATGTCCTTCTATTCCTCGTTGAAGAAGGAAAATATTCCATATTCTAGAACAGGAGAAAATTGACAGAAACAATGGCTCCACTTATATGGAAAAGAAAGGTGCAAACGTCCATGAGCAGAGACTCCAAAGAAAATGCCGTCAAAGAATGTTCTTTCTGCGGAAAGAATCTGGAAGAAAGCGCTCCCATAATCGCCAATGATAGAGCCGCTATCTGCACGGACTGCATTGAGCAGTGTCACAGCCTCTCAAAAGAGCTTTCTGTTAATAATGACATAACCGAATATGAGAAATAAGGAAAAAGTAATAATGACTCTTGTAATGAGAGCAAAGCGGAAATAGGAGGACTGCATGATAAAGGGAGTTAACCATCTGGGCATTGCCACAAAAGATCTTAAGGCCATTACAGAGCTGTACGGGAAGCTTCTGCCTGACGCTCCGATACATCAGGCAGAGATTGCCGACCAGAAAGTGAAGGTTTCCAGCTTCGCAGTTGGCGAGACTCATCTGGAGTTTCTCGAACCGACCACCGCTGACAGCCCCATCGCAAAGTTTCTGGAAAACCGCGATACAGGTATTCATCATATTGCCTTCAGCACTGATAATATTGACGAAGAGCTGGTAAGGCTGAAGGAAGGGGGATTCAGACTGATTGACGAGAAGCCCAGAACAGGATTTGGGGGATTGAAGATAGCCTTTCTCCACCCCAAGGCAACCGGGGGACTCCTGCTTGAACTCTGCCAGGAAAATGAGTAATACAGTAGTCTGCAGGTAAGAGGAGCTCCCTGTACTGTATGGACCTGTCTCTGGCAATATCTGGTTCCATCACTGGCTCTGCCGGCCCCACAATAAACCTTGGTGCAATGGCAGGTATAGGCGCATTTTTGTCAAAACAGATCATATGTGTAAAAAACACTGGCTTTCATTGAATCAGGTACAGAAGCGCGGTGCAGGATCACTGTAAGGTAATTTCCAACAGTGGCCACAAATGACATGAGCGGCGCCGATATTTACCAGAAAGAAACAAGTAAGTACACACAAAGTAGAGGTTACGACTATTATGAGCAAACAGGAAAAAATCTGGGAAGCCACTCCCAGGGAAGTGAAGGATCTGCTTGAGAAAGAGCTTTCCAACCCTGACTCACCCATTTTTCTTTTTAAGGGGTGGTGCAAGAAGTGTGGAATCTGTGTGGATTTTTGCCCTCACAAAGTATACGAATGGGGAGAGGACCGCTATCCAGATGTGGCTCACCCTGAAAAATGCAAAAACTGCGGGCTCTGTGAATATCGTTGCCCCGATTTTGCAATCACTGTACTCAAGTTGAGAAAGTAGAGGCCCGTCATGAAGGAAGAAACACTGCCATATTACGGCAAATCATGGGTTATCAGGGATAAAAACAGAGATCTTAAAGAAATCGACTATACGCCAAAGTTCATCCAGGGAAATGAAGCCTGTGTTGAAGGAGCCCTGATGGCGGGGCTGGATTTCTATGGAGGCTATCCCATCACCCCATCCTCAGAGATAGCCGAGATACTCTCCAGGCGCCTTCCTGGAGAAGGAAAAGTCTTCATTCAGATGGAGGATGAGATAGCAAGCATTGCATCCTGTATAGGAGCATCGATAGGCGGTGCCAAGTCAATGACCGCTACGAGTGGGCCCGGTTTCTCACTGATGCAGGAAAACCTTGGATATGCGATAATTACAGAGATTCCGGTAGTCATTATCAATGTACAGCGGCTCGGTCCCAGCACTGGAGCTCCCAGCAGCCCCTCACAGGGTGATGTGATGCAGTCCCGGTGGGGCACTCACGGCGATCACCCTATTCTTGTCCTTTCCCCCTCTTCGGTAAAGGACTCTTTTGAGCTTTCCATAGTTGCCTTCAACTTTGCAGAGAAGTACCGCACGCCTGTCATACTGCTCTCCGACGAAGTGATTGGCCACATGAGAGAGAAGATACTCCTTCCTCCCAAGGAGTATGTGAAAAAAGAGTTACGGCAGATGCCAACCGAAAGGCCATCGGTATATGCGCCATTCAGGTCACAGGATGGAGAAGTTGCCGCATTGGCAACTCTTGGCAAAGGCTACCGCTATCACATTACAGGGCTCCTGCATAATGAAGAGGGCTTCCCCACATCTGATTCAAAAGAGATAACAAAATGGTTTGACAGAGTCTTCAGCAAACTCGAAAAGAACATTGACGAAATCTCCCTCTACCGCACATTCTTCACTGATGATGCAGAGATACTGGTCATATCATATGGAATTACGTCACGCAGCGCACACAGCGCCGTTGCTGAAGCACGGGAACAGGGAATCAAAGCCGGACTACTGCAGCTGTTGACCATCTGGCCAATCAATGAAGCAATGATTGAAGAGATATGCGCCCATCGCAGCATGCTTATAGTCCCTGAAATGAACAGGGGTCAGTTTGTGCTTGAATTGGAAAGAATTACAGCACGAAAAGTTCCAATAAGAAGAGTTAACAGATATGACGGTCATATGATTGAACCGGACGCTATTCTGGAGGTAATATATGGGAATGAGAGAAAGAACATCACCACCAATTGTTGATTTATTGAGAGGCAATAAGAAGTTCCCCACCGTATGGTGTCCGGGCTGCGGCAACGGTGTCGTGATGGGAGCGGTAATAAGAGCTGCTCTCAGTCTGGGCCTTGACAAGAACTATGTGGCCATGGTTTCAGGCATAGGCTGCTCAGGACGTATGCCTGTGTATCTTGATTTTCACACTGTCCACACCACACACGGAAGAGCACTTTCGTATGCCACTGGCCTGAAGCTTGCCCGCCCGGAGATGGAAGTCATCGTTATAATGGGAGATGGTGACAGCCTTGCAATCGGAGGGAACCATTTCATACACACTGCCCGGCGAAATATCGAGCTGACAGCCATCGTAATCAACAACAGAATCTATGGAATGACTGGCGGACAGTACTCTCCGGCCACACCCACCTCGTGTTTTTCCACGACATCCACCTTTGGTAACATTGATCAGCCATTTGATATTTCAAAGATGGCAGAAGTGGCTGGCGCTGCCTATGTTGCCAGAAGCACTATCTACCACGTCATGGAGATGGAAAAATTCATCGCCAGGGGAATAGAGAAAAGAGGCTTTTCTGTTGTAGAGATCATGAGCAACTGCCATACCTATTTCGGCAGAATGAACCAGATCAAGACTCCCTTCGATATGCTGAACTGGTTTAAGGAAAATACAACTTCAGCAAACGGCTCTGCTTCGAAAGATGATAATGACGGCAAGATTAAAAGAGGGATCTTTGTTGACAGAGATGTCAGAGGCTTTCTGGAAGAGTATCAGAATGTACTTTTGAAGGCACGCAGACAGAAAAAATACAGGAAGATTTCTTAATATAAGGAGTATCGTGATGGAACGATGTGAAATTATTCTCTCAGGAATCGGTGGACAGGGACTCCTGCTGGCAGGGCTCATACTTGGCGATGCCGCAGCAATTGGAGAGGGTAAATATGCGGCTCAGATTGAATCCTACGCGCCGCTGGCACGAGGTGGATCGAGTCAGTCAGAGCTTATCATAAGCACCACCGAGATTGATTATCCCAAGGTCAGAAAGGCTCACGTCCTTGTCGCGCTGGCACAGGAGGCATATCTGGAACAGATCGGACGGGTCAGAGAAGACGGTGTGGTAATAGCTGATACACCTGCAGTAAAACCCTCCGGAAAGATCAGAACCATTGAGATACCCCTAACAGAAATCGCAAGGGAAACCACAGGAAAAACCTTCACAGTCTCCATCGTTGCACTGGGAATTCTGGCGCGCCTGACAGAAGTAGTAAGCCTGAGCTCTCTGCTTAATGCGGTGAATTTCAGAGCGCCGATGGGAACTGAGGAGATCAACAGAAAAGCCGCCAGTGGAGGTTATGAAGCAGCTGAAAAGTATGCCGACCTTCTCTCAGGTACATCTGCGATTAACCTCGGTTCTTTGAAGCAGTGATCAGTAGTTGCGGGGAACTGCCGGTTTTTCGGCTTTTACGGTCATCTCATATTTGAGCTTGCCTACCTGTACAGGATTAATCGTATAAAATATGACTCTTCTGCTCTCATAGGGCTCCATACTCTCTATGGTAACAGTATCATCGAAGAAGACCTCTCCTTCCGGATAGCGGAAAATGCAGTGGGCTACAATATTCTTTAAGGGACGGTTTCTGCTGTTCTTTACATCAGCATAGATTCTAAGAGCAGTAACCTGTTCCAGAACATTTGTTATAGGATCTTCCTTGAAAAGTGATATTGTTAATGCTTTTCTCCTGCGTTCTCCAATTCCGTCTTCGGTGGCAGGCTGTTTTTCTGCGGTAGCAGTCTGAGATTCCCCTGTATTCTGCTGTATTTCCACAGTCTGAGGCGGCTGTCCCGCCTGAGACTGTCCGTCTGCGGCAGGCTGTTTCTCTGCTGTCAGGGTTTTCTGTTCAGTCAAAGCTTTTTTTGTCCTGATATTCAGTATACTTTTTGTGCTGTCCCAGTCAATTTCATATCCAAACTGCATAGCCATCCCTCTTAATGGGAGGAATACTTTATCCTGAAAACTGAGACCTTTGATCGGCGCTTCCCTGCCTCCAATTGAAACCCACAGAGTACCTGGATCCCACGTAAAAGTGTCTTGAAATACCTTCTTCAACTCATCTGCCGGAACAAAAACCTCATCGGCGATAACAATATATTCAATATTTAGAGGTTTATTATCCACACGAACAGAGATCATCTGCGAGGTCGGTATCATCTGAGCACCTGCCGTAGTAAATCCGGCTTCGAGCATGAGAAATGAAAGAAATATAAAAAATATAATTACCTTGCGCATGACATGCCTTGTCTCCATTCGATCCCGCAGTTTCTACAGTGAGCGCCTTTTTTTCTTCTTTTTTCTTTTTCGCCTTCTATCACTGTCTTCATCCTCGTCACTGTCTGATGTACCGTCATCATCTCTGGTATCAACTTCAGCGGATGGCTCCTCGCCGGCAAATATTTCATCTGCAATCTCAAGCAGCATGGGAATCTCAAACTCCGGAACCTCTTCCTTCTGCTCTTCGGCATCAACTACCTTGTCGATTACAGCTATCTCAGGTGCCTCATCTTCCAGAATGATTATTTCGTCATCAAGTGTTATGAGTGAATCCTTATCAAAAATGCTCTTTTCATCTGTGGCAAGGACGGGAGTCTCTTCTTTCTTCTTTACTGCTTCAGGTTCTATCTTTTCAGAGCTCTTCTCCAGAACAAAATCCGGTGGCAATGGCACTCCCATCACCTTCTCAAGATCAGCTTTCTTCTCCCTGAGGGATGACTTCTGATTTGCAGATAACTCGACAGATTTCAAAAGCTCAAAAAACTCCCTGCTTGCCTCTTCTTTTTCATGGACTTCCTGAAGAGCAGAAAAGTATCGAATAATAATATCTGTATTAGAATAATCATTCTTTAGTGCCACACGGAGTAATCTCTGCTCACCTCGACGATTTTTCAGTTCGTGATAAATATCTGCAAGCTTGAAATAAAGATCTGATGACCTGTTTCTACTGATCAGGCGCTGATACTGAAGCGCCGCAAGTGCGGATTTCCCATGCTTTTCGTAGAGCTCTGCAAGTTTCAGCGGATACTCCAGGTTATTGGGCGCTATTACCATGGCCCTTTTATAGTGCTGCGCAGCATCTTCAATCAGGTCAAGAGATAGAAGAGTCTCGGCTATCTCTCTGTGAGCACCTGAATCTGCTATTCTCAGAGCAGAAAGCTTTGTCGCCATACATTTTGCTTTCCCAGTGTCACCCTTCTTTCCATACATATGAATCAGCTTGAGACAGGGATTATAGAGTTCAGCATTAACTGCAATAAGTCTGTCTACAAGTGGAGCGGCTTTGGATTCATCATTACGGGAAAGATAAATATCACTCAGCTTTTCAAGGGCCTTTACATTATTAGCGTCGAGAGAAATTACCTTCCTGAAGTGGGACTCAGCTGTTACATCATTTTTCTTGGAAAACGCCTCAAGTCCGGCCTGCATCTCTTCTTTAATCTGCATCTGAGTCTCATAACTCTGGACTGCGCTTGCCGGTGAGAGCATTTCTTCTTCGATTGACAGCGTTGTTTCAACTTCCAGGGCAGGGTTCAATTCAGTCCCCACTGTCGGTGTGCCGTGCATTCCAATACTGTCGTCATCTTGAAAAATCGGTGGAAGCTCCTCGTCTCCTGAGCTGATCGTTATATCCACTGCCTCGTCAAGCGATATATCGGTCTCTTTTATACTTTCTCCTGCTGATTCAGGTTTCTCACCAATGAGCTCGAGTATGTCATCCTCGTCAAAGAGGGGCACCTCTTCTTCGAATACAGGTTTCTTTTTATCACTTCTATCCTTATCCTGCTGAGCTGCTTTCAATCCCTCCTCTTCTTCCTGCTTCCCTTCATCTCGCTCACTCTCCGCTGTCATTTCCGTAATAAGATCCGGAGATACAACAGCAGTTTTGCGGGACAAATCCTCCTGAGAAATACCAGAAGCTGCAGCTTGAAGATCTTCGGAGACATCAGAAGTATCGTAGTCCTCAAGCTCCCTCGACAGCTCTTCTTCAAGATCAACGAGAATATCATCAGTATCAATAACTGTTGTTTCAATCTCAGATTCAGCTTTTACTGCTGCATCTTCTGAAGCCCTGCCTGTTTCTTTGATGTCTGCAGAAAGCTCTTCTTTTTTCCCGGTCTCCGTTGCTTTTTCTGCCTCTTTCAGCTGAGCCGGTTTGGTTTCATCAATCATCTCCACCACGATCTTTTCTGCTTTCATAAGCTCCGGAGTCACTGAAGGAGTTTCCTGGCTCTCTATTTCATCTTCAAGGATCTCCAACTCACTTGCCAGCAGTACCATATACTCCTCATCACTCTCGTTCTTGGCACGATTGAGAGCTTTCTTGAGGTATTTCAGCGCCTTCTGCCTCTCCTGTCGTTGTCTGAAAATTACCGCAAGGTAATATCCTGCCTTATATTCATCTTCATTGCTGTTGTATATGTCACCGAGAACTGATTCCGCTTTGACAAGATCACCTCTGGCATATGCATCGATACCTTCATCAACAGAGAGAGAAGGTTCGATATCTTCATAGACGGAATCGCTATCTGGAAGAATCGGAATATCAAGGCATTCTTCTGCGCTGAGCATCGAAGCAACTGGCGCTTTTCCAGATTCTGCCTTCTCGCGCTCCGCCTTCTCGCGCTCCGCCTTCTCGCGCTCCGCCTTCTCGCGCTCTGCCTTCTCGCGCTCCGCCTTCTCACGCTCCGCCTTCTCGCGCTCCGCCTTCTCGCGCTCCGCCTTCTCGCGCTCCGCCTTCTCGCGCTCCGCCTTCTCGCGCTCCGCCTTCTCGCGCTCCGCCTTCTCGCGCTCA